>Ga0073914_10000032_pt1 | contig 21447 bp, 19 predicted proteins | sample GWRWT4_30Apr14_FD_71481 | JGI IMG/M metagenome (GOLD analysis project Ga0073914, IMG submission 71481) | Sand microcosm microbial communities from a hyporheic zone in Columbia River, Washington, USA - GW-RW T4_30-Apr-14 | ecosystem: Engineered > Artificial ecosystem > Sand microcosm >... | reverse complement strand
ACTGAGCGCCCTGAAGCAGTGGAGGCTGGAACGGTTCGTCTCACCGGGACGGATGTCGAAAGAATCGTTGTCGAAGCCTCATTGCTGCTCAGCGACAAAGCGGCTTATGAGGCCATGGCCTTTGCGCATAATCCCTACGGGGACGGAAAAGCCTGCGCACGCATTATTGACGTATTGAAAGCAGCCGATTCAGGGAATGCATGATGAAATTTGAAACACTATCGGTGATCGGGCTTGGTTATATCGGCTTGCCTACAGCGGCCACGTTTGCATCGCGCGGCATCAAGGTCATTGGTGTTGATGTCAACCAGAAGGCGGTCGACATCATCAATCGCGGCGAAATCCACATCATTGAGCCGGATCTTGACATCGTGGTGCGCTCGGTCGTCCAGTCCGGCAATTTGCGGGCGACCACCACGCCTGAGCCGGCGGATGCTTTTATTGTTGCCGTGCCCACTCCCTTCAAGGATGACAAACAGCCTGACCTGAAATATATCGAGTCGGCTGCCAAGGCGATTGCGCCGGTATTGCGCAAGGGCAATCTGGTCATCCTCGAATCAACCAGTCCTGTTGGTGCAACCGAGCAGATGGCTGCCTGGCTTGCCGAGGCCCGGCCTGACCTAAGTTTTCCGCAGCAGGCGGGAGAGGCGTCGGATATCCGCGTGGCGCATTGTCCCGAACGTGTACTGCCGGGCAAGGTGCTGGTGGAGCTGGTCAATAATGACCGTGTTGTTGGTGGCATGACCAAAAAATGCTCGGAAGCATCGGTGCAGCTTTATAAGCTTTTTGTGCAGGGCGAGTGTGTAGTCACCAGTGCGCGTACGGCAGAGATGTGCAAGCTCACTGAGAACTCTTTTCGGGATGTGAATATTGCCTTTGCCAATGAGCTCTCGATGATTTGCGACAAACTGGATATCAACGTATGGGAGTTGATCCGGCTGGCGAATCGGCACCCGCGCGTGAATATCCTGCAGCCAGGTCCTGGTGTTGGCGGCCACTGCATCGCGGTTGATCCGTGGTTCATCGTGGCATCTGCGCCTGATGAGGCGAGGCTGATCAGTACAGCTCGGCAGGTCAATGATCATAAACCTGAATGGGTGATTGAGAAGATACTTCAATCGGCAAAATACCTTAGTAAAGAAAAAGTAAAAATTACATGCTTAGGCTTGGCATTTAAAGCAAATATTGACGATACGAGAGAGAGCCCTGCAATTGAGATTGTGAATAAGCTGGCACAGCATCAGATGCTTCAAGTAGTTGCTGTTGAGCCAAATTTAAAAGTGCGCCCTGTCGATCTGTATGAAGATGTAGAGTTTAGTGACTCAATTGATGCCGCTCGCACATCGGATTTGATTGTCGTGCTTGTGGACCATAGCAACTTTATTGATGTGAGAGACCTTTTGGCTAATCACGCCGGGCTTCTTGATTTCAGAGGAATTGCATGTGGTTAAGACATGTATTTTTTTTTGCTCAGTGCAGCACAAGCTGCTCGATGAGCTGTTGATGAGATTGGCAGATGATGGAGTGCGGTTTAAAAGAATAAATTGTACATATATCGCGAGCTCTCGTTTTCGAAGGGTAGTAGCAGTACTCCGTGGGGTCGTCAATATTCTAAAGGCAGGAAGGCTTTCGAGGGGCGATGACTTGCTTGTCTTTCATTATCTCAGTATGCAGGCTTGTTTGGCGATACCAATTTTGGTTTTGCTTAAGAAGCGTATTGTTTTGCATTTTTGGGGAACTGATTACTCTAAATTCAAGAAAATAAAATCAAAATTTCTAGTTGGTTTTTTTATTAATAAATTAAATGCAGTGACCTTTGCTAATGAAGCGGCACTTAATGACTTTAAGCTGGATTTTCCTGAGAGTAATGCTTGTAAATTGACATTTGGGCTGGAGTCAATTGACTTTATCGATGAAGTTGTCTCCGAAGGTGCGCCGCTTCAGGAGCGCCATTTGCCTGTTGTTGTTTGCGGCACTAACTCATCACCTAACCAGCAGCTATTAGAGGTTATTGATGTTTTGGACGCATGGGATGAAAAGGGCAGATATAAATTTGTCTTCCCGCTTGCTTATGGAGATAAAAATCACAAAAAAATGATTAAGACTCGTCTTTCGAGTTCGTTATTGAACTATGAAATAAATGAAGAATTTATGATTGGCAGGCAGCTCGCTACTTTTAGGTTGAAGGCCAGTATTCTTGTTCAAGTGCAGAAAATTGATTTTCTTTCCGGGGCAATGCTTGAGCACGTGTATGCGGGCACCAAGGTCATTACAGGTAAGTGGTTACCTTATGATCAAGTAAGGGAGTGTGGGGTAAATTGGTTTGAGATTGATAAGTTGTCTGAGCTGCCAGGCATGATACGTTTGGCTGATAAGTCCGTTATTGATGGGGGCCGAAACAAGAAAATAGTTGCTGACCTTGCTAGGTGGAGTGAGGTTATTGTTAAGTGGAAAGGCCTTTATCAGGTATGAGTGTTTTTAATAAAGACTACATAATAAGCCATTGGAGACAACTATTCGTTATCACAGGAATTGTTGCCTCCAGATTTTTTGTCTTCTTTCAGCAAATTGTTGCCGCCAAGTTTATTGATAAACATGAGTTTGGTCTTGCCACCCTTTCTTTTTCAATGATCTCAATATTTTTGCCAATATTAAGCTTGTCGTTTGCTGAGTTGTCGTATCGGTATGCGCATGACTCACAGAGTACTGCTCAGGCATACGATCGTTATGGTGGATTGATTTCAAGGGTCCTGCCAGCTAGTTTTTTTATGTTTGCTGCCGCGGGCTGCGCTTTGTTCCTATTGGGCTATGAGCTTTCATACCCGTTTCATAATATTATATACGTGTATGTCAATTTTTGGTTTGTTCAAACTTTAGGCGCATACAGAGTGCTTGGCAAGGACTATGCTTACTCGCTTGCATTGATTAGGTTTTCAATCCTGTCAGTTTCAATTCTGTATGTGCTATTGATTGGTGGTTGGGGCTACGATGCGTTGCCTGTTTCGGCAGTCTCTGCATGTATTCTTTCCTTGGCCTTCAAGGATGTGCGATGGGCCTTCATGCATGTTTATTGGTCATTCCTCAGGATTAGAACAATACAATATGCCCGGCTAATATATGATGTTGTTCTGGTTGCAATAACAAATATGGTTTCTCAGGCATATCTTTATCTCGATATATTTGTTGCGAACTATTTTTTCACTCCTTCAGATGTTGCAGATCTGAGAGCTCCATCGCTTATTGTGATTATGGCATCGGTGTTACCGGTAATGTTTTTTTCATACTATGCACCACGGATGGCTGGTGCCAAGGACTTTAAGGCGGTTCATCAGTATTATAAGCTTTATCTGAAAATAGTATTTCCAGTGGGTGTAATGATTCTTTTGATTATGTTTTTTGCGACAAAATTACTGATTTCGATTATGTATGGTAATGAGTATTCTTCAGCTGAAGCGTTGTTCAAATGGTATGCGCTAATTATTTTCATTAATTTGCTAGTTCGTGCCCCGATAGGGAATGTTTTAGCCTTGCAGGGCCATTATAGATTCAATTTGATTTTGTCCTCTGTTTTCCTGTTGGTCATGGTGATGCTGCAGTTTTTGCTGTCTGGCTCGATTGGCGTGGCGGGAATCCCGATAGCAACCTTAGTGGTTGCGATGGCGGCAGGTGCGATGTCCTTGCGTTATTATTTTGTACGTTTGAGGGCTGCTTGATGCTTGTATGTGATGTGTGTGTGCGGGCGAGGGGTGTGCTGTGATTCTTTGGGGATTCAAGGCTATTGTGTTCATCGCCATTTGCCTGGGTGGCTTTGCTCTTGTTGGAGCATCCTCCGGGAGTCTGGTTTCATTATATTTGATTGCCCTCCCATTCATTTTTGTTTTATCTCTTCTGATGTATGGTTTTGGCGGACTCCAAATCATTTTGAAGTCGAAGTTATTTTTGTTATCTGCCCCCTATTTGTTGGGAGCACTTCTGCTGGCCCCGCTCGGGGTTTTGTTTGGGTTTGGCCCCGTGCATCTGCTGGCTGCATCCTACTTTTCGGCAGTTGCACCTTTTTCATTAATATTTTTAGGCTTTATATGCTGGGGCAGGCTTGAGAATGGCATGGGGTTGCGCGCTGTTGTGGCGGCCAGTATTTTCTTGAATTTTATGATGGCACTTGTACAAATGTTGTCTGTTTATTACGGAGTTGAGGCTCCGTTTACAGGCGATCTACTGAATTACCAGTACGATATAAAAAATCAGCTTAGTTTTAATTACGATATTAGAGGGCGTGCAACAGGTATTTTTATTAATCCAAACGATTTCGGCTTTTGGGCAGTCATGATGGTTGGTTATGTATGGATTCATTTCAAAACGCCCATGTTTAAAAACCTAAGCTTCATTATGCTTCTATTTTGCTTGCTTGCGAGTAACTCTCGTGGTGCTCTGCTGGCTTTTATAATTTCGACATTGATTGTTTATTTTTCATATATTAAAGCAATTTCTTTTAGAAAAGGCATTACGTGGATTTGGCTATTTTTAATTATTTTGTTATTTATTTTTGGAGTTGAGGTTTTAAATCAATTCTCTGGTCTATCGGATCAATCGTATGCATTTTTGAGCCGGTTTTCAGTGATATGGGGCGTGGTTACGGGGGCTGTGGTGGATGAGAACCTTACCGGTAGGTACAGCGCATGGTCTGCTGCCATCCATGTGATGAGTGAGTACCCATTGGGTACATTTGTTCCTCCCGAAACCCTGCTTAATGTTGCTGCCGATAATCAGTATGTATATGTTTTCTTGCAAGGAAGTGTTTTATTTTTAATTGCTTATTTGTGGCTATTGTTGAGGGGGGCGCTGCTTTTTTTAAAGAATGATTTTGGCTATTTGTACTGGTGCACATGGGTAATATTTTTTTATGGATTCACTGCGTACCCACTAAACGGCTACTCAATGCTTATGTATTGGGTTTTTCTTGGTGGGGCTATTCGTGTTTCTCATTCAGAGCGTTTTTCTCACGTGGGAGTAGGTATCAGAAATGCGTGACATTCGATATGCACACATAAGTCTCCTGCCTACCTGCTCCGTCGGGATCGTAAATAAGCTCGATGGTTGTGCTCAGGATGCAATCGAACGTGGTCTTCCCGTTGATTATTTAATCATTGCTCCGAGGAACAGTGCTCCAAGTTTCGAAGGTTTTGATGCGGTCAAGGTTTTATTTGTTGATGCTGATTCACGGCTAGCAATAAGGTTTGCACAGTTCAGGGTGCTTAAAGGGTTATTAATGCACTATACGGGAGTTGTATTGCGTTATCCTGGCGCTGATCTTGGGCCACTGGTGCTGGGCTGTAGGCTTGGTAACTGTATTGCTGAGCATCACACACTTTTCATTCAGGAACAGAGCCAGTCTTCACTGATAAGAGCGAATATAGAGCGGTTTTTGGGCGCCATCTGGTTATCCTGTTTTTATGGGCACATTGCAGTAACCGATCAAATACTGGATGACGTACTGAGTCGTGCCAGGTTCGCAAAGACATTCGGCATAAAGCGTGTTCTCCCGAACCCATATAAGTTTTCTTCTTTTTACCGAGAGGGTAGTTTTAAAAAGAAAGAAACCTATACTGGCGTTGTTAGTGCTAGTAGCTTCATGCTGTGGCACGGCCTTGACCGAATTATTAATATGTTTCGTGCCTATGATGGCGGTCGTTTCAAACTTTTAGTAGTCGGCGATTCTACGGCAGTAACAGCAACCATTTCGAACCTTGATGCCCTCTCTGTCGTTGAGTTCATTAGCCGAAAAACGAAAATTGAATTGAGTGATATCTACAATGGCTGTGATTTTGCATTCAACTCATTTGGTCTTGATCGTTTAGATATGTCTGTTGGATCAACACTCAAGCTTAGAGAGTATTTTGACTTTTCTCTCCCAGTTATTTCACCTATGCGCGACAGCGGCTTGCCTCTGAACTTCGATTTTCTCTATACCGAGAATATGTCTCTGAATTCTATCGCCGATTATCTGGATGGGCTGGATGGAGTGCCATTGGCGGATATTAAGCAGTGCGCGCAAAAGTACCTAGGGGTCGAGGCGTTTAATGATGCAATTGGTTCTTTGTGGGACCGGGTTGAATTGTGACTCAAATGAATATGGACAATGATACTGGTGTTGACAGGAAGCGTAGGCTTTTAATTGTGACAACTGTTCCTGGAACCCTAACAACTATCTTGCGAAACCAGCCACGATTCTTGAATAATTATTTCTCTGTTGTACTTGCGACCTCCCCGGGGAGGGATATCGAGAAGCTCAGAGAAAATGAGGGTGTTGAAACGCATGCGGTAACTATGTGTCGAGGTATAAATCCTTTATCGGATCTTGTTTCTATTTTTAAGATGATTCTGCTGTTGCGCAAGCTGAGTCCAACTATTATTCATTCGTACACTCCAAAGGCTGGTTTGGTCTCAATGTTGGCAGGCTGGGTGTGTCGAATTCCTGTGAGGATACATACCTTTACGGGGCTAATCTTTCCAACCCAAAAGGGTTTTAAGCAAAAACTGTTGATATGGGTCGATCGGCTTATTTGTCTGTGTGCAACTCGTGTTGTTCCAGAGGGAAGGGGTGTCAAAGAGGATTTGCATAGATTTGGCATTACCCATAAAGAGCTTCAAGTGATTGGTCATGGGAACATTGCCGGTGTTGATACGGATTATTTTTCGCCGGATCTTCCCGATGTTCTGTCTCATGCATTGGTTTTAAAAAGACAGTTATCAATTGATAATAGTGCCTTCGTTTTTTGTTTTGTCGGGCGACTTAATCGTGATAAAGGAATTTCTGAGCTTTCCTGCGCATTTAGTGGCCTTCCTGATGGTACTCACCTGATATTGGTCGGTGCACATGATGAAGCGGCCCCAGTAGATGCGACTTCTATGGCTCTGTTGCAGTCAACTCCTCGGGTTCATTTTCTTGGTTTTCAGCAAGATATCCGGCCAGCTCTTGCTTGTTCTGATGTTTTGATTTTGCCTAGCTATCGTGAGGGTTTTCCTAACTCAATACTTCAGGCGGGTGCAATGAGACTTCCTGTTATTGCAACTGATATTAGTGGCTGCAACGAAGTGATTGAGCCAAATGTGAATGGTTGGCTTGTAAAACCTGGAAGTGCTGACGCACTTTCCAGTGCAATGCTTTCATCTTTGCACCTGAATGAAATGAAACTGAAAGAAATGGGGTGTCAAGCGAGAGCTTGTATTCAGTCGCGCTTTGAGCAGAGAGAGCACTTGAGTCGTATGCTTAATTTTTATCGCAATGAAATAAGTACAAGTCAGGCTTCTGTGAGTGTGTAAGGGCGATTTGGCCCGTTGAGCTATGAGTCCTGATTTTGACTCAAGGTCTTTTGTAAGGAAAGATATGACTATGAAACGATTTTTCGACATCATTGCGACTGGGTCGATATTTCTCATGATTTCGCCTGTAATGGTTGGGGTTGCCCTGCTGGTTCGCTTCAATTTGGGCTCGCCGATACTGTTTCGTCAGGCGCGTCCGGGTCTTCATGGCAAACCTTTCCAGATGGTCAAGTTCCGCACCATGCTGGATGCGAAAGATGCCGGGGGCAACCTGCTGTCGGATGAGGCGCGTCTAACCCGGTTTGGTCAGCTCCTGCGTTCAGCCAGCCTTGATGAGCTGCCTGGGTTGTGGAGTGTGCTGAAGGGGGATATGAGCTTGGTCGGGCCGCGCCCCTTGTTGATGGAGTATCTGCCTTTATACTCACGGGAGCAGGCACGTCGTCATGAGGCCAAGCCTGGTGTAACCGGATGGGCCCAGGTGAATGGCCGCAATGCCATCAGTTGGGAGGAAAAATTCAGGCTGGATGTCTGGTATATTGACAATCAGTCGTTATGGCTGGATGTAAAGATACTGTTTATGACGGTGGCCAAGGTGCTATTTCGCCATGGCATCAGTGCGGATGGTGAGGCGACCATGCCGGCTTTTTCCGGTACTCAAACGCGTAACTCCGAGAAGAAGCCCGGGGATTTCAGTTGATTTTTTGAGGAAATTAAAATGAAGGCAGAAGATATTGTTCGCGAGCTCGAAGAAATCCTGGAGGTAGAGCCAGGATCTATCGCCACCGATGCAGTTTTGAATGGTTTGGATGCGTGGGATTCGTTGGCCGTCGTTTCCTTTATGGCAGTTGCTGATGAAAAGTTTGGCAAGCGTCTCTCAGGCAAGCAGCTTGAGAAAGTAGGCACTGTTGCGGATCTGATCAAGCTGGTTGAAAGCGCCGCCTGAGCGGGTGGTGCACAGAGACAAATTATGGGCGTGTCAAAAGTAAAAGGTGTCAGGATTGAGGCTGTGTGCTGCGCTGTGCCTGCCAACTCTATTGAAGTAGTCAGCTATGCAGAGCGTTTTGGTGCTGGCGCAGTCAAGAAGATTTCCATCAGTACCGGTATTTCCGCGCTTCGTGTGGCACAGGAGGGCGTATGCACCTCTGATCTTTGCTATGCGGCGGCTCGTTCGCTTATGAGCGAGACTGGCATTGGCTCATCCGACATTGATGCTTTGATTTTTATCAGCCAGACGCCGGATTATATTTTGCCTGCAACTTCCTGCGTGTTGCAGGAGCGTCTTGGGCTTGCCAAAACTTGCGCCGCCTTTGATGTGAATCTTGGCTGCTCCGGTTATGTCTACGGTTTGTGGATGGCTGCGGGGCTTGTGTCCTCAGGTTTGGTGAAGCGTGTGTTGTTATTGGTGGGCGACACCATTTCAAAGATCACCTCCGAAGAGGATCGTTCCGTCGCAATGCTTTTTGGTGACGCCGGTTCGGCCACTCTAGTGACGAGCGGCTGCGAGGATAATCAACTGTTTTTTAATCTTGGCACCGATGGTTCAGGATATGAAAGCATCATCGTACCCGATGGTGGATTTCGCCACCGACCGACCAGCGACAGCATGGTGCGCGCAGAGGTTGATGGAGGTAAGCGCTCTGCCATGGAGCTGGTGATGCGAGGCAGCGAGGTTTTTGAGTTTGCACAGTCACAAGTGCCGGATTCGATCATCGAGTTATTGGCCTATGCAGGCAGCCCGGTTGAAAGCATTGATTGTTTTGTGCCACATCAAGCCAATAAATTCATGTTGGGACATCTGTGCGGAAAGCTTGGAATTCCCAGAGAGAAAATGCTTGTAGGTATCGGTCAGTACGGCAATACCAGCTCTGCTTCTATTCCTCTGGCACTGGTAACGGAGTTACAGGGACGCAAAGATCTTGGCAATGTCCTCCTGTCCGGCTTTGGTGTCGGCTTGTCGTGGGGCTCTCTAATGGTGCGTCTTGATAGTCTGAACATCCTGCCTCTGGTTGAGGTCTGAGATCATGAGTACTCAATATCTGCCTTTTTCTTTGCAGGGAAAGCGCATTCTTGTTACCGGTGCATCCTCCGGATTGGGATTTGAGACGGCTCGTGTACTGAGCTATATGGGAGCGCGCATTGTTTTGTTGGCGCGCGACGAAACTCGCCTTGAGTCCGCCTTGCATGGCTTGCAAGGCTCTGGCCATGAATATGTTTCGCTTGATCTTTGTGCATCCGACTCTTATTTGTCCTTACTTAAGGAGTTCGCCTCGCGTGGCAAGTTTACTGGTGTTGCTCATTGTGCCGGAATTAACCCAATCATCCCGCTAAAGGCTCTTTCCCTGAATAAGTGGAATGAGACGCTGCAAACGAATGTGACCACTGCCTTTCTGCTTGCCCAGGCTTTCAGGAGCCCACTGGTGTCAGAGCCAGGCGCTTCTCTTGTCTTGGTAGGTTCGGTTATGTCTCTGGTCGCACAGTCTGGTGCATCAGCTTACTGCGCTTCGAAAGCTGCACTGGTCGGTCTTACCAAATCGTTAGCACTTGAGCTGGCCAAAGAAAAAAAACGGGTGAATCTGGTATGCCCAGGCATGGTTCAGACGGCAATGTTTGATCGTCTTGCCGAGCTTACTGGTGAGGAGCGCATGGCGCATTTCGAAAATATGCATCCGCTGGGTTTTGGTGCGCCTGAGGATGTGGCATATGCCTGCGCCTATCTGCTTTCCGATGCGGCAAAATGGGTAACAGGCTCGACTCTGGTTGTGGATGGCGGATACACGGCGGCGTGACATGAAAAATATTGTGATACTTGGTGCTGGTGGTTTTGGAAGGGAAGTTCATGCCTGGTTGCTGCATCATGCAGAAGCCTGCGGTGAAGTGAATATCAAGGGCTTTCTTGACGACAATGCTGAGGCTCTATCCGGCATTGAAGGCATGCCATCAGTAATTGGTGGCATGCGTGACTACGACTTGGTGTCTGATGATCTCTTGCTTTGTGCTCTTGGTAGTCCCCGCGCCAAGTTGGAGATTTATGAGTACTGGAAGTCGCATGGGGCGTCATTCATGACGCTTATTCATCCAACAGCCGTCGTGGGGCAGCGTGTGGTTATTGGAGAGGGCAGTGTGCTTTGTCCTGGCGTTATTGTCACATCCGATATTTCGATAGGAAAAATGGTGACACTGAACGCAGCCGCAACGGTAGGCCACGACGTGGTGATTGGCGATGGCTGCACCTTGAGTGGCCATGCGGATGTGACTGGATATGCCCGGCTCAAACGCGGGAGTTTTCTGGGTTCACATGCCGTAGTGGCGCCTAAGGCTTGTGTGGGAGAGAACGCAGTTGTGGGTGCGGGCTCTGTAGTTATCCGGAATGTACCGGATGGCGCCACCGTCTTTGGCGTACCAGCAAAACAAATAACGGGATTCCAGGATTGATATGGCCAAGTATGCATATATAGCCGCGACGGAATTCTTCCTGCCAAAAGCACAGCTGACCAACCAGGACCTGGCTGCTGAGTTTTCAGAGTGGGGTGTAGATAAGATTTTCCAGAAAACGGGTATTGCTACGCGACATATCGCCGCAAAAAACGAGTGCGCATCCGACCTTGCTATATTGGCCGCGCAACGGCTTTTTGAGAGCTCTGGAGTATCCCCCTCAGCGATTGATTACATCGTTTATTGTACTCAAAGTCCGGACTACTTCCTGCCAGCTACGGCATGTGTCATTCAAGACAGGTTGGGTATTTCTGTGGATTGTGGTGCCATAGACATCAATCAAGGATGCTCTGGATTTGTGTATTCTATAGGCCTTGCTAAGGCTTTGATTGAGTCCAGACAAGCTGAAAATGTGCTTGTGCTGACGGCCGAGACTTACTCAAAATTTATCAATCCACGTGACAAAAGTGTGCGTACGCTTTTTGGCGATGCGGCGGCAGCAACGCTGGTAGCAAGTTGTGAAAATAGTCGTCCGCTGTTGCATTCATTTCATTATGGTACTGATGGCAGTGGCGCCCCTAACCTTATTGTCCCGGTTGGCGGCGCCAGGAGGCCATTGGGTACGGAGTCACGAATCGAGCGGGAAGATGAAAGTGGAAATTTTCGTTCTGATGCTGATTTGTACATGAATGGCCCCGAAATATTTGCTTTCACGCTGAAGTCCGTTCCGCACTTGGTGTCACAGGTGTTGGCGCGTTCGGGGCTCAATATTGAAGATGTGGATTATTTTGTGCCGCATCAGGCCAATAAATTCATGCTGGACGCGATCGTGAAGCGAACAGGCTTCGCGGATGCCAAGACCATTCGTGCTTACGAGTCCTGTGGAAATACAGTGTCTTGCACTATTCCCATTGCACTCGCTTCGGCGTTATCGGAAGAGAAGTTAAAGCCCGGTAACAAACTTCTTCTGGCTGGTTTTGGTGTGGGTTATTCCTGGGCTGGCTGCATCGTTGAGTGGCGTTGAAAATATGTTGAATACCTCGTTTTCTCCCTGGCCCAGCTTCACGCAAGAAGAGGCGGATGCTGTTTCGCGAGTGCTGCTGTCCAATAAAGTGAATTACTGGACGGGTCAGGAATGTCGTGAGTTTGAAAAAGAATTCGCCACTTGGTGTGCTGTGCCACATGCGATCGCTCTCACCAACGGAACCGTGGCGATCGATCTGGCGCTGAAGGCGCTGGGCATCGGAGCCGGTGATGAAGTGATCGTGACTTCGCGCACGTTTCTGGCTTCGGCCAGCAGTATTGTGTCGGTGGGGGCTGCGCCCGTATTTGCAGATGTTGATCTCGACTCGCAGAACATTACGGCTGAAACGGTGGCGCGAGTCATCACCTCGAAAACCAAAGCCATCATTGCGGTTCATCTGGCGGGTTGGCCTTGCGAGATGGATGCACTCACTGCGCTGGCCCGGCAACACAAGCTGGCTGTTATTGAAGATTGCGCACAGGCGCATGGCGCTCTTTATCACGGCAAGCCGGTCGGCGGTCTGGGGGATGCGGCGGCCTGGTCTTTTTGCCAGGACAAGATCATGAGCACGGGCGGGGAGGGCGGCATGCTGACCACCTCGAATCCTGCCCTGTGGGAAAGTGCCTGGTCCTTCAAGGACCATGGCAAAAGTTTTGAAGCGGTCTACAAGCGTGAACATCCCCCGGGATTCCGCTGGGTGCACGAATCCTTCGGAACCAACTGGCGCATGCTGGAAATGCAGGCGGTGGTGGGGCGTATCCAGCTGGCGCGCATGCCGGCATGGCATGCGGCACGCAAAGCCAATGCCCTGCAGATTCTGGCGGCCTGCAACGAGTCTGCGGCATTGCGTGTGCCTGAGTTGCCCGCTCATATCGAGCATGCTTTTTACCGTGCCTATGCGTTTGTCAGGCCGGAAGCACTGGCGGATGGCTGGAGCCGGGATCGCATCATGGCCGAGATTTCTGCCGCCGGAGTTCCCTGCTATTCAGGCTCTTGTTCTGAGGTGTATCTGGAGAAGGCGTTTGACGGTACGCCCTGGCGTCCTGCCGAGCGCCTGCCGGTAGCGCGCGAGCTGGGGGATACCAGCCTCATGTTCCTCGTGCATCCAACCCTGACGGCGGCCGAAACGGGCAAAACCTGCGATGTGATCCGTGAGGTGATGCAGCGGGCTCAGCGCTGAGCGGGGGTTCTGGTGCTGGTCAGTTGACCGGCCGTTGGGTGAATCGGGGCTTTCCCTGATATCAGTGAGCGATTATGTTTCCCCTCTCCGGCCTGCTTGTGGCCCAGGCCGGTGTCATTTCCACATGGATGGATAGCCTTCCTTATGAAGACCCTGCTCAAGAGCCTGCTGGCGCTGCCGCGCCGCTCCAAGCAGCTTGTGCTGATGGCGGCTGATTTCTTCTTCTTCCCGCTTCTGCTCTGGGCGGCTTTGGCCTTGCGCTATGACACCACGACACCACCTACTTTGCCTGGTATTCCCTACGGCCTTCCCCTGATTGGTGGCATCGCTGTGGTGATGTTGCTGCTGTGCGGCGTTTATCGTGCGGTAGTGCGCGCTTTTGATGAAAAGTTCCTGCAGGATCTTTTGCTGTCGGTGGGGCTTATTGTAGGCGCTCTTTTCATTGCAACGGCCTTGCGCTGGTTGCCCATGCCGCGCAGCACGCCCTTCACGTTCGGGTTTTTTGTGTTCATCTGGGTGTGGGCCACGCGCTCCAGCATCCGTCGTCTGGTGCGCATGCTGGTGCAGTTGCAATTGCCGGTTGTGCGTGTGGCCATTTATGGCGCGGGGGTTGCCGGCCGCCAGATTCTTTTGGGCCTGCGTGCCTCGCCCGAATATTTGCCGGTCGCCTTTTTTGACGATGGCGCAGGCATGTCCGGCGCTACCGTGCAGGGGCTTCGCGTTTATGCCGGCAAGCAGTTCGCCGATGTGTACTCGCATATTGATATTGATGAAGTGCTGATTGCCCTGCCTTCGGCATCGCGTACACGACGCCGTGAAGTGATTGAACGGCTTGAGCCTTTCAAGGTGCGCGTGCGTACCTTGCCCGGCTTTAATCAGTTGGTGAACGGGCAGATATCCATTTCCGATATTCGTGAAGTGGATATCACCGACCTGCTTGGCCGTGACTCCGTGGCGCCTTCGGTGCAGTTGCTGGGCAAGGACATTACCGGCAAGTGCGTGATGGTGACGGGTGCCGGCGGTTCCATTGGCAGTGAGCTATGCCGGCAGATTCTGGCTGCAAAGCCGTCGGTATTGCTGCTGTGGGAGCTGAGCGAGTTTGCCCTTTACCGTATTGATCAGGAGGTGCGTGCGCTGGCACCTGATGTGCAGATTGTTCCGGTGCTGGGGTCGGTATTGCATCAGGAACGCATGACACGGCTGATGCAGCACTACCGTGTGGATACTGTGTATCACGCGGCCGCGTACAAGCATGTGCCACTGGTGGAGTGGAATCCGTTTGAGGGCTTGCTCAATAATGCAGCCGGTACCTGGCACGCTGCGCGTGCGGCGGTGGCAGCCGGAGTTTCTACTTTTGTATTGATCTCCACTGACAAGGCGGTGCGCCCGACCAATGTCATGGGAGCCTCCAAGCGCCTCGCCGAAATGCTTCTCCAGGCGATGGCGGCGCAACCTGATTCCCGCACACGATTCTGCATGGTGCGCTTTGGTAATGTGCTGGGTTCGTCGGGCTCGGTAGTTCCACTGTTTCGAGAGCAGATTGCTCGTGGCGGCCCCCTGACTGTGACGCACCCCGAAGTCACCCGCTTTTTCATGACCATTCCTGAAGCCTCCCAGCTGGTGATTCAGGCAGGTGCAATGGGCTCTGGCGGTGATGTTTTCGTGCTGGACATGGGCGAGTCGATCAAGATTGTTGATCTTGCCCGCAAGATGATTCGTCTCAGTGGCATGTCGGTGAAGGAGGCGGGCACCATTGATGCCGATGGCGACATCGAGATTGTCTATTCAGGGCTGCGTCCCGGTGAGAAGCTCTATGAGGAGCTGCTGATAGGCTCCAATGTGACCGGCACGGATAATCCCCGCATCATGCGCGCCATGGAGGGTACGCTGCCCTATGCCGAGCTTGAGCAGCTGATGGAAAAAATCTACTCCCTGGCCCGTGACTATGATGTGGAGGGCCTCAAGCAGGTTCTGCAGTCCTGTGTCGAGGGCTATGTGCCGGACATGACGACCTCAGGCCTGATGGATCTGCGTCCGGATCAGGCCGGCAGCACGGGAGCAGGCTCTGCGGGTGCTGCCAATGTGGTTCCTTTGATCCGCGGCGTTTGAGTGTTCTGGTGCTGGGCGTTTGCTGGGGTAGAATCTCTGGCTACTTTTGCCAGGGAGTGTGTACGTGAGCATTGATGTTGTGGTTCTGCCGGTGGCAGGTCTTGGCAGCCGTTTTTTGCCGGCAACCAAGGTCATTCCAAAGGAGATGCTCCCGATTGTGGATGTGCCGCTGATTCAGCTGGCGGTGCATGAAGCCGCCCGTGCGGGCGTGCGTCAGGTCGTTCTCGTTACCAGTGGCAGCAAGCGTGCGATCGAGGACCATTTTGACCACTTCTGGGAGCTGGAAACCCAGCTGGCTACCCGTGGCAAGCATGAGCAACTGGCTCAGGTGCAGGCCGTTCTGCCTGAAGGAATGTCAGTAACGGTAGTTCGTCAGCCTCAGCCGCTGGGGCTGGGCCATGCCGTACTCTGCGCCAGGGAGGTGGTGGGCAATCGTCCCTTTGCCGTGATGCTGCCTGACGACCTGATTGACGGTCCTGGAGCGGGTTGTCTGGCAGATATGGTCGCCCTTTATAAAACCGCCGGTGCCTGCTCACTCGCGGTTGAGGATGTTCCGCGTGACCAGACAGGTCGTTATGGTGTGGTGTCTTTGCAGGGTGAGCGTATTTCCGGTCTGGTGGAAAAGCCGGCTCCTGCCGTGGCTCCGAGTACGCTGGCAGTAGTAGGCCGTTATATTTTGCCACCGCAGATTTTTGCAGCACTCGAGCATGTGCAGCCGGGCTCCGGTGGTGAAATTCAGCTCACCGATGGCATCGCCGCGCTGTTGGCGGACATCGATTTCCGCCCACACCGCTTTCAGGGTGTCCGCTACGACTGTGGCAATAAACTGGGCCATCTCCAGGCCAACCTGGCCTACGCCTTCAAGGATCCTGCATTGGCCGGTGCTTTGCGGATCTGGATGCAGGAGCATCTGCTGTGATGGGGCCTGTTTGATGTCGCAACGCTCGGTACTTCCTGAATGGCTGAGTCTGCAGCAGTGCGCACTCAAGGCGCGTGCCCGTCATTTGCGCGACATGTGGCAATCACCGCAACGGGCCGCCGATTTTTCCAGGCAGGCCGGCCCGCTTTTCATGGACTTCAGCAAACAGCGCCTGGCCGATGAAGACAGGGACGGACTGCTGGCACTGGCTCGTGCCTGCGGACTGGAGCGGGCCATTGATGACTTGATGGCAGGCGCGGCGGTGAACAACACGGAAGAGCGTGCTGCACTGCATACAGCCTTGCGTGCCGATGTGCACGAGCAGGTACAAGTCGATGGCCGCAATGTCGTCCCTGGTGTGCATGCCAGCCTTGAGCGCATGGGCAGCATGGTGGCGCGCATTCACTCGCGACAATGGCGAGGCTATTCCGGCAAACCCATTCGTGATGTGGTGAATATCGGTGTAGGCGGGTCTGATCTCGGCCCCTTCATGGTCTGCAATGCCTTGGGTGAGTTCACGCCGCCGGAAGCCCGTGAGTTGAAGCTGCATTTTGTCAGTTCGATTGATGGTACCCAGATCGCCGATCTGCTGGGCATGCTCAAACCTGAAACCACACTGTTCATCATTTCTTCAAAATCCTTTACCACCGTCGACACCTTGTCGAATGCACGCACGGCGTTGCAGTGGATGCTGGAAGAAACCGGTGATCAGGAAATGATGCTGAACCATCATTTTATCGGGGTATCCACGCGTGCTGACCGCATGACGGCATGGGGCATCCCGCCGGCTAACCAGATCGAGTTCTGGGAGTGGGTGGGCGGGCGCTTTTCACTGTGGTCGGGGATTGGTCTGCCTGTGGCCCTGCAGCTCGGCATGAAGGGGTTTCGCGAAATGCTGGCAGGTGCCCGCTTCATGGACCGGCATTTCCGTGAAACACCACTGGCCGACAATTTGCCGGTATTGCTGGGGCTCATCGGCGTGTGGAATGCCACTTTTCTGGATATTCGGGCTCATGCCGTGCTGCCGTATGATGGCCGCCTGAAATTTTTTCCGGCCTATCTCACACAGCTGGAAATGGAGAGCAACGGCAAATCGGTCAGCCGCGCCGGCGAAGCGCTCGATTACTCCACTTGTCCTGTACTGTGGGGAGACGTGGGTCCGAATGCCCAGCATGCTTTTTATCAGTTGCTCCATCAGGGCACGCAGGCGGTCTCCAGCGACTTTATTGCGCCTCTCGCGCGGTACAACGGCCATCAAAGCAGTGATTTGCAGGTACAGCATCAACTTGCACTGGCGAATTGCCTCGCACAATCACGTGTACTCATGCTGGGTGATGCCAGTGTGGAGAATGGCGACATGGCGCCGGAGTTCCGGCGTTATCGCGGCAATCAGCCATCAACGACGCTATTGCTGGATGAGTTGAGTCCTTACACGCTGGGAGCGCTGGTTGCCCTGTATGAGCACAAGGTCTTTGTGATGTCTGTCATCTGGGACGTCAATCCTTTTGATCAGTGGGGTGTGGAGCTGGGCAAGCAGATTGCCGATGCCACTTTCCTGGCCATGAAATCGGGAGGCCATCCTGCTGCTGGTTTCGACGCATCCACGGCTGCACTGCTTGCCCGTATTGATGCTGCGGGCAGGGAGCCATCATGAAAGTCAGCGTTTACGGCAATACGCATTACGCGTGGGTAGCAGCAGCCAAGCTGGCTGAGAAGGGTAATCACGTTCTGCTTTGCGTGAGTGAGCATGAGCATGTCACCACGGGCTTTGATGCCGGGCGTGAGTGGATGCTGCCCGAGTTGCTCAGTGAGCAGCAGCAAGCCGGGCGTCTTGCCATCCAGAAGACCAGCTCCGGTCATGGCCAGGTGCATCTTCTGGCGGATGACTACACGCCAGCCTCTTTGCGCAAGGCGATACAGCCTGTTCTTGATGGTCAGGAAGCCGACACCTTTGTACTGGTGCTGACTCAGTTACCCGTAGGAGAGCTGAAGAAGCTACAGCATGAAATTGATGTGCTGGCATCGGCGAAAGAATCCGGTGGCAGTGTCTATCTGGCGGCCCTTCCTCTTTTTATCCGTGAAGGTTCTGCGCTGGCCGATTTTGAAAAACCGCAACTTTTTCTGCTGGGCTCTGAAGACAGGCCGGTGATTGATTGCGTCAAGGACCTCATGAGGCCGTTCATGCGGCAGGCCGCTGAAGTGATGGTGGTGCCGGTGGCCGCTGCCGAACTGATCAAGTTCGGCATCAATGCGATGCTGGCCACGCGTATCAGCTTCATGAATGAAATGGCGGCGCTCTCCGAGAAAATCGGTGTGGACATTGAGCTGGTGCGCCAGGGCATGGGCGCCGATCCGCGTGTCGGACGTGACTATTTGCAGGCGGGCTGCGGTTTTGGTGGTCCCAGTTTCGCCGGTGATTTGCTGAGTTTTGCCCGCACCATCAAGGAGGAGCTGGACACGGCAGGCCTGATTGATGCCGTACTGGCAATCAATGAGTCGCAGTGCGAGATACTGTTTCGCAAGATATGGCGTTTTTTCCGCGGCGATCTTGCCGGGAAGTCAGTCGCTGTCTGGGGTGCAGCGTTCAAGCCGGGAACATCCAGCGTCAACAATTCGGTAGTGCATCCTCTGCTTCTGGCTTTGTGGGCGCAGGGGTGTCGTACCCGTGTTTATGATCCGCTGGCGCTGGATGCGTTGAAGAAAGTGTATCCCGCCGAGCCGTTGCTGGAGTTTGCCGACTCGGCAATGGATGCTGCCAAAGGATCGGATGCGATTGCCCTGGTGACAGCATGGGATGAGTTCTGGAGCCCTGATTTTGAGGCTCTGGTCGCTACCATGGTGTCTCCCGTATTCTTTGATGGCCGTAATCTTTACGAGCCTGAGCAAATGCTGGCCTATGGTTTTCGTTACTTCGGTATCGGGCGCGGGGAGAGTATCTGATGAAGGTCCTGGTCACCGGTGGCGCAGGTTATATCGGTTCTCATACCTGCATTGAGTTGTTAAAGGACGGGCATACGCCAGTCGTAGTCGATAATTTCAGTAACAGCAAACCGGAGGCCTTGCGCCGCGTGCGCGAGATTACCGGACATGCTCTGGTGACGCATGATCTTGATGTGCGAAACCGTGAGGCATTGAGGCAGATTTTTGCAAGCGAAAAACCGGATGCCGTGATTCATTTTGCCGGTCTGAAGGCGGTAGGAGAGTCGGTAGCGAAGCCCTGGCTGTACTACGACAACAATCTGATCAGTACGCTGGTATTGATTGATGTCATGAAAGAGTTTGCTTGCCGGCAGCTGGTGTTCAGTTCGTCGGCAACGGTGTACGGCATTCCCGAAAGCGTACCGCTGAGTGAGTCGGCACCGCTTGCGGCTATCAATCCCTACGGCCGTACCAAGCTCATGATCGAAGACATGCTGCGCGATCTCGTAAAGGCTGAGCCTTTGTGGCGAATCGCCCTGCTGCGTTATTTCAATCCGGTGGGTGCGCATGAAAGTGGCCGTATCGGCGAGGACCCTAATGGTATTCCCAATAACCTCATGCCCTTCATTACGCAGGTGGCCGTGGGGCGCCTGCCAAGGCTGAGTGTATTTGGTGGTGATTACGACACTGCTGACGGTACCGGGGTGCGTGACTACATCCATGTTCTGGATCTGGCCCAGGGTCATGTCAAAGCACTGGACTGGCTTGCACGCGCGGCTGAGGGCGGAGCTACCGCGATCAATCTGGGCACGGGGCAGGGTTACTCCGTACTGGATATGGTGAAAGCGTTTGAAGCAGCATCGGGCCGCAGTGTTCCCTATGAAATCGTGCCGCGCCGCCCTGGTGATGCTGCCAGTTGCTATGCCGATACGGCATTTGCTGAAAAACTGCTGGGCTGGAAGGCGGTGCGTGGTATTGATGACATGTGTCGTGATGCTTGGCGCTGGCAGTCGCAGAATCCGCAAGGCTATGCGTGATGCCTTTGCCCACCAGCCATGCTGATCATGTGAGGGTGCTGTGCTGACACGGCACGCGAGATGGCTGTTCCGGATAGCCTTCATAGCTGCTTTTGTGGGCATCTGGATACTGGCAGTTATGCCTGCACCGCCTCCGGTTGGTTCAAGCTACGACAAGCTCAATCATGTTTTTGCTTTTTTCGTGCTGGGCGTACTGGCACGTCTGGCCTGGCCGGAAGGCGGGGCCTTCAAGGCGCTGACACTCCTGCTCTTGTTCGGAATTCTGATCGAAGTGGTGCAGTATTTTGTCGGCCGTGATGCATCGGCTTTTGATGTACTGGCTGACAGCATCGGTCTGCTGCTGGCCATCAGCGCCACACATATTGCGCAGCCCGGAGTTGTGTACTCTGCACGCGATGAAGAGCTCTGAGCTGATCGACCGCATGTGTCTGTGGTTTGACCTCAGATGTCCTTGCTGAATACCCTGTTGCCGGCGAACATCCCTTCATTCGAGTGCCGGCTCTTCGGGCAGATTTCAACAAAAACACACAGGGATATGCGCATGAGCGCCGACCGTCTTCTTGCCACTCATCTTCTTGCGATTGACCAGGGCACCACGAGCACACGTGCCATTGTCTTTGATGTCACCGGGCGGCCCTTGGCTTCACACCAGCTTGAATTCAGGCAGCATTTCCCCGCGGATGGCTGGGTGGAGCACGATGCCCTGGAAATCTGGTGGACGGTTGAAAGCGTGTCTCGTGAAGCCCTGCGCAAAGCCGGTATCAAGGCGACGGACATTGCGGCCATCGGCATCACCAATCAGCGTGAAACAACGGTGCTCTGGGACCGGGCAACGGGCACGCCCCTGCACAATGCTATTGTCTGGCAGGATCGGCGCACGGCCGGTTTTTGCGAAAAACTGAAAAAGGAAAATCACGAAGCCCTGGTGCAGGAAAAAACCGGTTTGCTGCTGGATCCGTACTTTTCCGCAACCAAGCTGGCATGGCTGCTCGATAATGTTGAGGACGCCCGTGCCCGTGCAGAAAAAGGTGAGCTGGCTTTCGGTACCATTGATACCTGGCTGTTATGGAAGCTTACCGGCGGTAAATCGCATGCAACGGATGCGACGAATGCTTCACGTACCCTGCTCTTCAATATCCGTAGCCAGCAATGGGACCAGGAGCTGTTGGCCCTGTTCAATATTCCTGCGTCGTTGTTGCCGGAGGTCAAGGATTCCAGTGCCGATTTTGGCAGTACCACCGCTGATTTTATTGGTGCAGCAATACCGGTTGGCGGTATGGCCGGTGATCAGCAGGCGGCCCTTATCGGCCAGGCCTGCTTCAGTCCCGGCATGGTGAAAAGCACCTATGGCACCGGCTGTTTCATGGTGATGAACACCGGCGATACCATCGTGCGCTCGCAAAACCGTTTGCTGAGCACGGTGGCTTACCGCCTGAATGGCAAAGCCACCTACGCCATTGAAGGCAGCATTTTTGTCGCAGGTGCTGCCATCCAGTGGCTGCGCGAT
>Ga0073914_10000031_pt1 | contig 21466 bp, 28 predicted proteins | sample GWRWT4_30Apr14_FD_71481 | JGI IMG/M metagenome (GOLD analysis project Ga0073914, IMG submission 71481) | Sand microcosm microbial communities from a hyporheic zone in Columbia River, Washington, USA - GW-RW T4_30-Apr-14 | ecosystem: Engineered > Artificial ecosystem > Sand microcosm >... | reverse complement strand
GCGGCCAGCCAATGCTTCGCGCGTTCGGCATCAAGGATCATGCGCTCAGCGCTGTCCTTGGGAAGCTGCGGGTTGTAGCTGCCGATACGTTCAATGAACTTGCCATCACGCGGTGCGCGTGCGTCGGCAACGACGATTTTATAATAAGGACGCTTCTTGGAACCGCCGCGTGACAAACGCATGGATAATGCCATAAAACTAACTCACCTTTCTGGTATAAAAATACATTAAATTAGAACTTTATTTCTTTTTATTCAAAAGCCGTGCGAGGTCCGGGGGAAGCCCCCCTGCACCGCCACCCAGACCGGGCAGCCCCCCCATTCCCGGCGGCATCGCGCCGGGAGGCAGGCCGTGCATACCCTCCATTGCACCGCCCAGATCTGCGCCGCCTTTGCCGCCACCAAACATCGCGGCCAGGCCTTTAAGCCCACCCATTTTGCGGATGCGCTTCATGGCGGTCGCCATTTCCTGGTGCATCTTGATCAGCTTGTTCACATCTTGCACCGTCATGCCAGAACCCTTGGCAATGCGGATTTTCCGCTTGGCATTCAGCAATTCCGGCTTCGAACGTTCTTTTGGCGTCATGGAGCCGATAATTGCATCCATATGGATCAACAATTTGTCGTTCATGCCGCTGGCATCCATGGCCGCTTTGGCCTTTTTCATGCCTGGCATCATGCCCGCAAGTGCGCCCAGACCGCCCATCTTGGTCATCTGGCGGAACTGGGTTCGCAGGTCGTCCATATCGAACTGACCCTTGGCCATCTTTGCGGCGAGCTTGTCGGCTTCGTCCTTATCGACGATTTCCGCCGCACGCTCGACCAACCCGACGACATCACCCATTCCAAGGATACGGCCAGCCACACGTTCAGGGTTAAACGCCTCAAGCGCATCCAGCTTTTCGCCCACACCGGCAAATTTGATCGGCTTGCCGGTAATGGCGCGCATCGATAGTGCCGCACCACCGCGCGCGTCGCCGTCCATACGGGTAAGCACGATACCGGTCAGGTCGACACGTTCGCCGAAATTCTTGGCGACATTAACGGCGTCCTGACCCGTCAACGAGTCAACGACGAGCAGGATTTCCTGAGGCGTCGAAACCTTTGCGACCGCCTGCATTTCGTCCATCAACTGCTGATCAACGTGCAGGCGACCTGCGGTATCGAGCAACAGGACGTCAAAGCCCTGCAATTTCGCGGCCTGCATCGCGCGCTTGGCGATATCGACGGGCTGCTGCCCCTGCACGATCGGCAAGGTCGCGACTTCGGTCTGCGTTCCAAGTGTGGCAAGCTGTTCCTGCGCGGCAGGGCGATTGACGTCGAGGGACGCCATCAGGACCTTTTTGCCCTGCTTCGCCTTCAACATCTTTGCGATTTTGGCCGTCGTGGTGGTTTTACCCGAACCCTGCAGACCGACCATCATGATGATCGCCGGCGGCGCAACAGCCAGATTCAGATCGCTCTGTTCCGCACCCAGCATTTCGACAAGCGCATCGTTGACGATCTTGACTACCTGCTGGCCAGGGGTGACCGATTTCAGGACCGACTGGCCCACGGCTTTTTCAGTCGCCTTGTCCACAAATTCGCGAACCACCGGCAGGGCGACATCGGCTTCCAGCAAGGCAACGCGCACTTCGCGCATGGCTTCGCGGACATCCGCTTCGTTCAACGCACCGCGACCACGCAGGCGGTCGAACACCCCTCCTAACCGGTCGCTCAGTTTGTCAAACATGCGTCTTCCTTACCAAAATGTCCGTTTCCGGACATAAACGAACAAAAAGCCGGTGAGCGAAACTTCGCCGACCAGCCTGGAAAAAGTTGATTTTCCATAATTACAGTAGCGAGCTATCACTCGCAGACCACGCCCATAGCCATCTCCTCCCGGGAATGCAAGGTTCTTTACTCGCCCGACCGCCATTGCAAGGTTGCAGGCATTTATGAACCAGATTTAATCAAATATTGACCTTTTTCAGCGTAGTAAACTGCCTGATTGGAATAACTAGATCTATGCAACCACAGTCAGCGGACCAAATGGATAGCGCGCCAGCAATCTTGACCCACGTCAAGGCTGGCAATCGCATATTCTATGGCGTTGTCATGTTCGCCGCCATAGCTATGTTTGTTGCAATTGGCGGGCAAGTTGGCGCCCAAACGGTTCGGACACTCATTGGCAATAGCCCCGGTGCCGATCAGGTGATGGTAACAGCGTTACTTTTGAACATCGCACTCATTCTTCTTATCTGGCGGCGTACAAGCGCGTTGAGCGATGAAATTGACGTCTACCGGAAAGCCGAAGTCCGCGCACAGCATCTGGCGATGACCGACCCGTTGACGAACCTGTTCAATCGCCGCGCCGTCAAAGAAAAAACATCCGAACTCAGCGCGCGTGCCTCAAGACGCGGCAAATCCATCGCATTCATGATGGTTGATCTCGACGGGTTCAAAAAGATCAATGATCTTTATGGCCATGATTGTGGCGACTTTCTGTTGCGCGAAGTTGCTGACCGCATGCGTGATGTCATCCCGCCGAGCAGCGTCATCGCAAGGCTGGGTGGTGACGAATTCGGAATTTGTGTCGTATTTGAACCGGAATATCCAGAATCGGTGGATCGGATTGCAGAAGAACTGGTCGATGCGCTTGCCCGCCCCGTCACGATTTCTGATTCCGAACAGACCGTCACCGCGTCGGTGGGGATAAGCCGGCCCGAGCAGGATTGCGATTCAATCGATATGCTCATCCGCCGCGCCGATATTGCGCTTTACGCGGCCAAGAAAAACGGTCGCAATTGTTACAGCTGGTTTGAAAACGGCATGGAAACGGAACTACGCTCTCGCAACTCGCTGGAAGGCGATATTCGAGCCGCGATTCCAAATGATGAATTTGTTCCCTTTTTCGAACAGCAAATAGATCTTGCGACGGGCGAATTGGTAGGTTTTGAAATGCTGGCCCGTTGGGTATCGCCAGTCCGCGGGCTTATTTCGCCAGATGATTTTATCCCGATTGCCGAAGAGACCGGGATGATCGGCGATCTGTCATTGAGCGTCATCCGCAAAGCAATGATTGAAGCCAATCTTTGGGACCCAAAGCTTACAATATCGGTCAACATATCGCCGGTGCAGTTGAAAGATCCCTGGCTCGCCCAGAAAATTGTTAAACTGCTGGTGGAAACAGGATTTCCCGCAAGCCGGTTGGAAGTCGAGATTACCGAAAGCTCACTTTTCAAAAATCTCGGCCTTGCACAATCCATCGTCGGAAGCCTGAAAAATCAGGGCATCCGTATTGCGCTGGATGATTTTGGCACAGGCTATAGCTCACTGGCGCATTTGCGTGCCCTGCCCTTCGACCGCATAAAAATAGATCGCAGCTTTGTTTCGTCGATGTTCGACAATGCCGAAAGTGCCGCAATTGTAAGCGCGATTGCCGGTCTTGGTGCCAGTCTGGATGTTCCCATAACGGCCGAAGGCATCGAAAATGAGGAAATATTGGCGAAGCTGAAAGCCTTGGGATGCACGAAAGGCCAAGGATGGTATTTTGGGCAACCCTTGAATATTGATCAGGCGCGCAGTCTTTTAATTCAAAAAGATTTGATGCCTGCGCGACGCCGTCAATCCGAAGCGACCGCGACACCCTATTCAAATCCGGACGAACGCAAGGCGTCCCTTGGCTAGGGTCCTGACGTTAATCTGGGTAAACCTCGCTTTAGCTGCGGATGATTTCTGGACTTGAAGGCGCACAGTCCTTAAATCGCGGCGCATGACGCGTGGTGAATTTCACAAAATGCATGGATTGGGCAATGATTTCGTGATCATTGATGCCCGCACTACGCCTGTTGAAATGACGCCGGCGCGGGCAAAGGCTTTGGCTGACCGGAAAAGCGGAGTCGGTTGTGACCAGCTTATCCTGCTGGAGCCATCCGACATCGCCACCGTGCGGATGCGAATTTTCAACCGGGATGGCGGCGAAGTCGAATCCTGCGGAAATGCGACTCGTTGTGTCGTGTCGCTACTGGGCCATGATGCGCGCATTGAAACCGCAGGCGGGATGATTGAAGGCGCCTTTAGCGAAAGCAGCATAACCCTGCAGATGCCCCCGCCCCGTTTCGACTGGCAGGACATCCCGCTCGCCTTCGCGATGGACAGCGCAGCCATGCCGCTCGCCTGGGACGAACTTGCTTCGCCTATGACGGTCAATGTCGGAAACCCCCATGCCATCTTTTTTGTTGACGACATCGCGGCGATCGATTTGGCCGATCTAGGTCCGATTATCGAACATGATGCTGCGTTTCCTGAACGAGTCAACGTCAATGTCGCGAATATTGGTGAAGGCTCTATCGACCTACGCGTTTGGGAACGCGGCGTTGGAGAAACCCGCGCCTGCGGAACGGGCGCCTGCGCCACGGCTGTTGCTGCCATCCGTCAAGGCAAGCTAGCATCGCCTGTCACCGTCCATCAGGCGGGTGGAAGCCTGACCATCGGATGGGAACAGGGCGGCCACATCGAGATGACGGGCGCGGCCACCTATGTTTTCAAGGGCGAAATTGACTGGGACGATTTCGGGTGAGCCAGATCGAAGTGATCAGCATGGGCTGCCGCCTCAATCTGGCGGAGAGTAATGCACTGGCCGAACAATTGGCCGATCAGGACGATGTGGTCATCGTAAACAGCTGCGCGGTCACAAACGAGGCTGTGCGGCAAACGCGGCAAGCGATACGGCAGGCGCATAAAAGGCGCCCCGATGCCCGCATCATGGTGACAGGATGCGCCGCGCAGGTGGAACCGGACACATTCCGCAACATGCCCGAAGTTTCGGCTATTTTCGGTAATGCCGAAAAGCAGGACCCTGTCTTGCTTAGCCAGATTGTGCGGCAACCAGACCGCCCTGTAGTGGTATCCGACATCATGACGCTGCAGCAGACGGCGCCGCATCTGGTCACGGCCTATTCGGGAAAAACCCGCGCTTTTGTAGAGGTGCAGAACGGATGCGACCACCGGTGTACCTTTTGCATCATTCCCTTTGGCAGGGGTAATAGCCGGTCTGTTCCTGCTGGAAGTGTAGTCGAACATATCCGGATGCTGGTCGACAAAGGCTTCAAGGAAGTTGTTTTAACCGGCGTGGACGTCACAAGCTATGGCCCTGATCTGCCGGGAAAGGACAATCTGGGCTTGCTCGTTGAGCGGATATTGAAGCTGGTTCCAGATCTTGAACGGCTCCGCCTTTCGTCGATCGACGGCGTCGAAATTGACGAACGCCTTTTTGCCCTGCTGACCGGCGAGCCGCGCCTGATGCCGCATGTGCATTTGTCGCTGCAGGCCGGTGACAATATGATCCTAAAGCGGATGAAGCGGCGGCATAGCCGGGAAATGGCAATTGATCTTGTCGCGCGGATGAAAAAGCTGCGTCCCGAAATCGCCATTGGTGCGGATATCATTGCCGGTTTTCCGACCGAAGACGATGCGATGTTCGAAAACAGCCTTGATCTTGTCCACCAATGCCAGATTGTCCACGGGCACATCTTTCCTTATTCCCCCAAATTGGGAACGCCCGCTGCAAAAATGCCGCAAGTTCCCGCAGCGCACATCAAGGCGCGTGCCAAGGCGCTGCGCGATGCCGTCGCCGCAGAGCGTAGCGGATGGCTCGACACTTTGACCGGTTCGGTGCAGAAAATTGCTGTCGAACGGGGTGGTCGTGCTGGTCATGCGGAAAATTTTGCTTATGTGGGTCTGGACAGGCCAATGCCCGAAGGCAGCATCGTGTCGGCGCAAGTCATGGGAATAAAGGACAGTATGTTGCAGGCAAAGGTCATCGCATGAGCGAGAGAGCAGGTTGGAAAGACCGGCTGTTTGGCGGCCTCAAAAAGACATCAGGCAAGCTTACAGACAACATCACCGGTCTGGTCACCAAAGCCAAATTGGATGCCGGGGATCTGGACGAGATTGAAGATGCGTTGATTGCGTCTGATCTGGGTCCGGCGATGGCCGCGCAGATCCGTGAAAAAATTGCCGCCGGTCGTTTTGAAAAAGGAATAGACGCCGAAGGCATAAGGCAGATCGTTGAAGACGAGATCGCCGCCGTGCTTGCGCCGGTCGCCGAACCGCTCGACATCGACGCGTTCCCAAGGCCACAAGTCATTCTAGTGATCGGCGTCAACGGGTCGGGAAAAACCACCACGATTGCAAAGTTGGCGCATCTGTTCCTTGAGCAGGATTATGGCGTGATGCTGGCCGCAGGCGACACATTCCGCGCGGCTGCCGTTGGCCAGTTGAAGGTCTGGGCCGACCGGATCGGCGTTCCTATCGTCACTGGTCCAGAGGGCGGCGATGCCGCAGGGGTCGTGTTTGATGCAGTCAAACGCGCCACGGCCGAAGGAATAGATGTTCTGATCGTCGATACCGCGGGCCGTTTGCAGAACAAGCGCCAGTTGATGGACGAGCTGGCAAAAATCCGGCGTGTTCTGGGGCGGCTTAACCCCGAGGCGCCCCATGATGTCGTGCTGGTTCTAGATGCAACCACGGGGCAAAACGCCCTGTCGCAAATCGAGATATTCAAGGAAGTCGCCAACGTGACCGGACTCGTAATGACCAAATTGGATGGTAGCGCGCGCGGAGGCATATTGGTTGCCGCCGCCAAGCAGTTCGGCCTGCCTATCCACGCCATCGGCGTTGGCGAAACAATCGACGACCTTCGCCCCTTCAACGCACAGGACCTGGCCCGCGCGATTAGTGGCGGCGCACAATGACGTCTGCGCAACCGTCCAAAAAGCCATCGGGTCTGCTCAGTTTCGGGCTCGATTTCGGGCCATTGCTTATTTTCTTTCTGGGCTCGCGCTTCGGCCATTCGGACACTGATCCTGTACAGGGCCCAATTGTCGGAACGGCGGCTTTCATGGTGGCGATCGTCGTTGCCATGATCGTATCCAAATGGAAAACGGGTCATATTTCGCCCATGATGAAAATGTCGGCGGTGTTCGTCATCGGCTTTGGCGCACTGACTCTTTGGTTCCGCGATTTCGGATTTATCCAGCACAAGGCGACGGCAGTCTATTTGCTGTTCGCGGCCATAATATTGATCGGCTGGATGCGGTCAAAACCCGCGCTGAAATATTTGCTGGAACAGGCTTATGACGGATTGAGCCATGAAGGTTGGTTGAAGCTCTCCTTAAGCTGGGGCCTATTCTTCTTGGCGTTGGCCATTCTCAACGAGATACTCATCCCGTTGCTGACAAACGACCAATATATAACCGTCAAAACATTCGGATTGCCCGCATTGTCATTCCTGTTCGCGATGGCAAACATCCCGATGCTGCTTCGGCACGGGCTCAATCTGGGCGATGAAACGAAAGAAGATGGCAAGCCCGACTTGTAACCAGACCAGCGCTTGGCTAGGCTGGCAACAGATTAGAAGTAAATCATAGGGGAATTTGAATGGCGAAATTTTTTGGAAACCTGCATCTGGTGCTGGTCGCGGGACTGGTATTGGCTTTGGCAGTTATGTTTGGTGTTGATGGAGACGCATTGACCGCACAGTCGGTAACGCGTTGGCTGCACACTTTTTTTGGTATCGTATGGATCGGCCTGCTCTATTATTTCAACTTTGTACAAATACCAACAATGCCGAAAATTCCTGCTGAATTGAAGCCCGGTATTTCAAAGCATATCGCACCTTCCGCATTGTTTTTCTTCCGTTGGGGCGCTGCGCTGACTGTGCTGACCGGCGTAATTGTTGCGGTTTTGGCCGGTTACGCGCATCAGGCCTTTACCTTGCAGGATCCATTCAAGCTGATTGGTATCGGCATGTGGCTCGCCGTAATTATGGCGTTCAACGTATGGTTCATCATCTGGCCTAACCAGAAAAAAGCTTTGGGTATTGTAGAAGCCGACGATGCGACGAAAGCGAAGGCCGCCACGACGGCCATGATGACGTCGCGTCTGAACACGCTGCTTTCGATTCCAATGCTATATTGCATGGTCAGCGCAAACGGCGGCTGAACCACCCCCTCTCCCTTTGGGAGAGGATAGGAAGCCTTACCGCTTTAGCGGTTAGGCGAAGTTGGTGAGGGGTTGTTCCGTCTCGAGATGGCGGATCCCCTCACCCAGCTACGACTAGAAAACAAGTTTGCAAGTCTCCGCAACCCTCTCCCTACAGGAGAGGGGCTTTAGCTCAACAGATCATGCTTCTTCAACGTATGCCTCAGTTGGTCATAGCTGAGGTTGAGCGCCTTTGCGGTCTGCCGCTGGTTGTAACGGCATTTGGCCAGTGCCTGTTCAAGCACTGCCTTTTCATATTTCTCGGTCGCCTCGCGAAAGTCGGTGACATCCACCGTCTGACTCAAATCGGTTGAAAATCGGGGTTCCGCGGCGTCCGTTTCGCGCGTTGTTGGCGCATTGGTCGGGGCCGAAGCCGCTATGCCGGTCCGCCATGGGCTGTCGAACGGGTCGAACTGGATATAATCAACCGGCTGGCCGGGATCAGCCCAGCGATAGACAGCACGCTCGACCACGTTACGCAATTCGCGTACATTTCCGGGCCACAGATGATTTTCCATCGCCCGTGTCGCCACTTCGCCAAAGCCAGGCCAGCCGTCCCAACCGAGTTCGGCGGCCATACGTCGTCCGAAATATTCGGACAACACCTCGACATCACCTTCCCGCACCCGCAGCGGTGGCAAGGTGACGACTTCAAAGCAGAGCCGGTCCAACAGGTCGGCGCGAAACTTGCCTGCCTCGACCATGTTGGGAAGATGTTCGTTGGTGGCAGCCACAATACGGACGTCGACCCGCACCGGTCGCGACGATCCAATGCGAGTGACTTCGCCATATTCGACCGCACGCAACAACCGTTCCTGCGCGCCCATGCTGAGCGTACCAAGTTCGTCGAGGAAAAGTGTCCCCCCATCCGCCTCTTCAAAGCGGCCTTCGCGCACGCGCGTCGCACCGGTGAAGGCGCCTGCTTCATGACCGAAGAGCTCGGCCTCGATCAGGGTCTCCGGCAACGCGGCGCAGTTCATGGTAACCAGCGGCCCATCCCATCGCGAACTCAGGCGGTGAAGACGTTCGGCAATCAGTTCCTTACCCGTGCCCCGTTCGCCCACCACCAGCACCGGCCGGTTCAATGGCGCCGCACGGCTGGCACGCTCGACCGCGTCCAGAAAGGCCGACGACTGGCCGATAAATTGATGGCTATCACGCTCCATTTTCAAAGATTGGCATATTTCACCACCTAATAGCAATAATTACCAGTCGATATGGGTGAGAAATATGAAAAACTGGCTAATTTCTGGGAAAAAGCGAAATTGGCACGCTCCCTGCAAAGATGTTGGCAAGCCGGCAAAAGCGGGCAAAGCAAACAAAGGGAAGACCAAAATGAGCACCGAAAACAAAGCACAGGAAAGCTTCAAAGAAAGCGAAAGCCGTCTCTGGGTGGCCGTGGCCTTGTCCATGTCCATGATCTTTACCAGCTATGCGATTTCGGTGTTCAATCACCAGGAAGACAATCAGGTCAATGCATACACACATTCCCAACGGCCAATCGTTGTCAGCTATCTTGCCTGACTACGTAAGCCCGCGACCGGGGTCCCCCAGCTCCCCCCCTCCCCCAACGAGGTCCCCGGTCGCCCCCATTTTTGAAGACACGCGCAAAACAAGTCATAACCGGAGTTACCCTATGGGCATTTTTTCACGAACTCGCGACATCATCGCTGCCAACGTCACCGACTTGCTCGACAAGTCACAAGACCCGGCCAAGATGATCCGCATGATCATCCTCGAAATGGAAGAAACCCTTGTCGAAGTCCGCGCCTCGGCCGCGCGCACGATCGCCGACCAGAAAGAACTGCGTCGCCATATCGACAAGCTGAACACGCTCGAGGCGGATTGGACCGACAAGGCACATCTGGCGCTGTCGAAGGATCGTGAAGATCTCGCCAAGGCGGCTTTGCTGGAAAAACGCAAGGCAACCGACATGAAGGACCAGCTGACATCCGAAGTCGATGTGCTCAATGATGCCCTGAAGGCATCAGAGCAGGACATTCACAAACTGCAGAAGAAGCTCGCCGATGCCCGCAGCCGCCAGAACGCACTGATGACCCGCCTTGAAAGCGCCGAAAATCAGGTGAAGCTGCGTACCATGTACAATGGCGACAAGGTCCGCGAAGCCTTTTCACGCTTTGATGTGCTCGAACGCAGGGTCGACGAGGCCCAGGGCTATGCTGACTCGCTTGCCATCGGCAGCGATGCACCCCGAAGCCTTGGTGACGAAATCGCCGCGCTCGAATCCTTCGATGTCGTCGACGCCGAACTTGAAGCGATGAAAAAAGCCATGAAGCAAGACGCAAAGAAGGAGGGTTGAGATTATGGACGGTGAAATCATCATGGTGCCGATTGTTGTTGGCATCCTCTTTCTCGGCCTCCCCTGGCTCATTCTCCACCATCTGACCAAATGGAAAACGGCCGCGACGCTGACCAATGATGATGAGCGGCTGCTGGGTGAAATGTACGAACTGGCCCGCCGTCTGGAAGATCGCATGGATACAGTTGAACGGCTTGTCGGACAGGATAACCCCAATTTCATTCCGCGTCGCATCGACCATGAGGCAGAAGATTATTCCGCAGAAAATATCCGCCGGCTGGAAAGGAACCGTTGAGATGAGCAGCAAACACACAAAATTCTACCTCGACAAGCAAAATGCCAAATGGAAAGGCGTGTGCGCCGGGATATCGGACTATACCGGTGTTGATGTTCTCTGGGTCCGTCTCGGTGCAGTGATCCTGACACTGGCGGGTGGTTTCCCTTGGACATTGGTCGCCTATTTTGGCGCGGCCTGGTTCGCCAACAAAAAGCCGATCCACTTGTATGTCGACAATGACGACCAGAAATTCTGGCAAGGTGTAAGGCAATCCCCTGCCCGCACGACACGCGACATCCGCTCGCGCTTCCGGGAAATCGACAACCGCCTTGCCGATGTCGAACTCTATTATGTCAGCAACAACAAGCAGCTGGCCGACGAAATCGAAAGCCTGCGCTAAGCGGAGCCTTTGGGAGGGATTAAAATGGAACCTGAAGCATTTTTCGCGGCAGTCTTTTTAGGGATGGCCATTGGAGCAGTCTGCACATTGGCGATCCAGTGGTACGGGCGACGCAAGGTCAAGGCGGCACTTAAAACCGAAGGCATCGCGCCCTCTCGTCAGACCGAACTATTGAGCAACGAAAATGAATTGATGCGGGGCCAGATGCTGCGGCTCGAAGAACGCCTTTCGGTAATGGAACGCATCACGACCGATAGCCATATGAGCTTGAACCAAGAGCTTGAACGCCTGCGTTAAGCGGCATGTAATGGAGGAAACATAATGTTCACCTTGATCGTCCTCGGCCTGATTGCCTGGTTTGCATACCGGCACTTCGCCAAGAAAAAACGTGATGCCGACCAACGCAACTGGCGTGTCGACTATCGCAATTCAGACATTAAGCCGGTTACCCGTCGTCTGCCCTGGAAGGACATAGCATGAGTTTTGGAGGGTCTTCATTCATCGTCGCTATCGTGATGATCTGCACCGTTGGGTGGATTTTCAACAACTGGATCAGGGCCCGTCACGGCTACCCACTCGAAAATGAGTGGGGTGGAACGACACCTAAGGTTGATGTGGATGCTGATCGCAAGATTAGTTTGCTCAGTAGCGAGAACGAGACGCTAAACGGCAAGATCGGCAATCTGGAAGAACGTATCGCGGTATTGGAACGTATCGTTACTGACAAGGCGGGACGTCTTTCGGAAGAAATCGAAAAACTGCGCTAGGCGCTAAGGGAGAGAAAATCATGGATCCTACTTTGATCGAAGGCCTGATGCGGCTCGCGATGCCTATAACCTTAATCACTGTAGTTGGCGTGGCCGGATGGGTTGTCACCACATGGATGCGTATCAAAAATGGCTATCCACTGGATGGTGCATGGGGTCAGGCGGTCTATCCGAAAAATGACCAGGAAGCAGTCGAGCGGGTCAAACTGCTCAGTCAGGAAAATGCCCAACTGCGCGCTGAATTGGGGTCCATCAAGGATCGTCTTGCCAATGTCGAGAAGATAGTTGTTGACGGCAGCCACCGGCTAACAGCTGAAATCGAAGCCCTCCGCGGCCCGTCAAATTAGGAGTCATAGCAGATGGAAATCAACCCTCTCATTATTCCCATTCTCGGCATATCGTGCGGATTGCTGGCGATTTTTGGCGGTGTATTCGTGAAACCCTGGTTCATACTCAAGGAAAAGCGCATGGCGATGGAAGCCGACATGATCGCCGAAAAGGCCGCCCAATATGCAAGCAAACAGGCCGTGTTGGAAGAGCGTGTCGCGGTTTTGGAACGGATCATCACCGACCAAGGCTACAGCATCGCCAAGGAAATTGAAGAGTTGCGTAGCCTGCCACCCCGGCAGCTCGAACCAAAACCAGATTTGATTTAACGGAGGATAAGATGGGCCCATTTGAAATGGTGGTCGCGATCATTGCGATCATAACGATCGGCAAGATCATCCAGACGAAGCAAAAGGCGAAGCTCGGTATTATCGAGGATGAAGATATGCTGGGCAACAAAACCCAGCGTGTAATCGGCAACAGCGACACGAGCGCCATGCAGGATGAAATTCGCGCCTTGAAGGAACGCATCCAGGTTCTGGAACGCATCGCGACGGACAATAACAGCGCCACAGATCTCAATCGTCAGATAGAGGAACTGCGTAACCGCTAAGGCGGATGCGAATAGGAAACGAAAGGAAGGAACCATGCAACAGGACCCGAATTTCTACATCATCATCGGAGCCTTTGCCGTCCTGTGCGTCGGTATAGTTTCCACGTTGAGTTTGCGCGGCTGGCGCGACTGGATTGCGTTGAAGCATGCCGAACTGGACATGGCCCGACAAGGTGGCGATGCCCCTGTACCATCGGCCACCTCGCGGATCGAGGTCGCCGACTTGAAAGAACGCGTGAAAAAGCTGGAAGCAATTGCGGCAGGGATTGATATCTGAGCTGTACCGCCATAAGCGGGGCGCAACATGAGCGCGCTTGATGACATTTTTGAAGAATATGACTTTCTGGACGCGGATGATCGATACCGTTTGCTGATCGATCTTGGCAAAGAGTTACCGGCCATGCACGACGCCCTTAAAACCGAGGCCACTTTGGTGCGCGGATGTTCGGCGAGCGTCTGGGTTTATCCCGTAACCGATGCGGACAATCTTTGTTTTCTTGCCGATAGTAACGCCGCCATTACCAAAGGCATTATTGCGCTTGTCCTGAAAACGGTTGAGGGCAAGTCCGCCACCGAAATCGGCCAAACGGACATAGAGGGCGCCCTCGCCCCGTTCGACCTCAAAAACCAGCTGAGTTCGAATAGGACACAAGGCATCCCCAATATGATTGCGCTAATCCGCGAAACCGCCGCGCGCTACGCCGGCTGAGCTTTCCGCCAGCTCTTCAAGTAAATATAGGCCAGGATCGGTAGCATCGAAGCGCCGACCAGCGGAAAGACAATCGCCAACGAGATCAATGCTACTTTCAAACCATTCGGCAAACCTGCGTCCGCATGAACGCTGGGCGCACCGACTTCTCCTTTTGGCCGACGGTTCCAATAGTGAACCAACGCTGAAATAACCGCACCAATCAGCATCAAGCAGACCAGCAAATTCGCTAACTGGTTCGCCAATCCATATTGCCGCCCCATATGGAGCATTGTGCCCCATTCGATTATCCGCCCGCCTTCGCTATATTGTTCCCAGCCAATATCATCAAGCACGCGGCCGTTAGCGGGATCGACATGAATAGTTCGCTGCCCCTCAGCCTTGTCGGGTATGTAATTGATCATGAACGTGCCGCCGGGGCCATCGGGGAAAAAGATGCGCACACCTTCGCCAAATTTTGCCCGTTCGAGCATCGCCAGATGAGGTTCAACCGTTGCGATACCGACAAGTTGTGCACCACCACTTGGTTGCGAACTGTTTTGGATGACCCAAGGAATTTTTGCCGCCGCCGGGTCATCTGACGGCATCATATGCTGAGAATGATCCATGTGATCATGCGCGGGTGGCATTGTCTTAGCCGCTCCAGCCTGATGTTCGGCATGAAGCGCAGGAGCATGCGCCGCGAAGTTCGGCGTTGGAGCAACGAACGGAACTGTCTCGCCCAGCCGAGCTAATTGGACGCCCCAAAATGCGGACCACGGTAAACCGGTCAGAACCAGAGCAATAACGAAAAGCGAAATGAGCGCCGATGGCACGGCGTGCAGATCGCGCCACATTCGTCTTCCCCCGACCCCAACACGTGGGATAATGACACCCCTTAACCGCCAGTGCTTAGGCCACCACATCCACAATCCGGTAACGAGCATCACCAACGTCCAGCAAGCGACGAGCTCGACAATATGGCTGCCAATATCACCGCCCAGCAAGGTGCCGTGGATCCGGCGAATCACAGCCATTGGCGCGTCCTCGGGATTGCGGATGCCGGTTATGGCAAGCGTGTAGGGATTTACATGCACTTCATGCTTTCGCCCATCCAAACCTTGCAACAACCATTTGGCCGTATCATCTGCAGCAAATGGCAACACGACACGCTTGACCGTCGCGACTGGATCGACCGACTGCGCAGCTGCCTCCTGCAAAACAAGCGGCTGCCTTTGTCCTTCGACTTTAACCTTGGCAAAATCGGCATCCCACCAATTTTCAAACTCGCGGTCGAACAGGTAAAGGCCACCCGTTGCGGCTAACAACAATAATACTGGAGCCACAAACAGTCCGGCGTAAAAATGCCAGCGCCAGACAGCCCGATAGGGTGACGATTGCGAATTTTTTCGCTCGACCGCGAATTTAGTCATCAATCCCTCCTGTCAGAAATTCACGCCAACGCGCAGCGAGATGGTTCGCGGATCGCCAGGGTAAACGGCAAAGGCATTGCCGGACGCTGTAAAATAGCGCTCGTCCAAAAGGTTGTTGATCGCGAGGTCGACGGAGAGTGCCCCAACCCTTGTGCCTGCGCCCAGATTCGCCAGCGTATACGATGGCAAGATAACCGCACTTCCATTGGTCAGAAGGCGGTTGCTAACATGGTTCAACCCGCCGCGCAGCGTCACGTCGGTTCCGGGCAAGACTATTTCCGTACCTGCCGCAAAGCTGTGTTTCGGGACATCGCCAAGGCGTCGACCCTGATCCCCGTCGTTGCTTTTGGTAATTTTGGAATCAAGATAGGCATATCCTGCCCGAAGCGTCCACCATTCGGTTGGTTTTACGCTAGCTTCAAATTCAACGCCGCGAACACGCTGTTCGCCGACATTTATGCTGAAATCGGGGTTGGTGGGGTCAGTTGTCAAAGCGTTGCTGCGCTTTATTTCAAATGCCGAAATGCTGCCGTTAAAACTGCCTGACGAAATACGCAGACCGAGTTCACCCTGTGCGGATTTTTCGGGCAATAACGGCGCTCCAGAGGCAGACCTTGCAGCTGCGCTGCTTTCGACATCAAATCCGGTATTGTACCCCGCATATAACGACACCGCCTCGTTCAATCGATAGGTCGAACCGATTTGCCAGATTGTGGTGCTGGTTTTCGCCCTGTTTACTACGGCACTGCCAAATATACCGTCGGAAGCGACAATCCAGCTATGTCGGACTGCACCAATCAAATTCCAGCGATCATTCAGGTCAATTTGGTCCTGCAAATAAACAGCGTGTCCATCGATATTGTAGAAATTGTCGAAGGCAAAAACGGCAACGGGAGGCACGGTAGCATAGCTGTAAACTGGTGTCAGAACGCTGATCGGCGTGACGTTGGTCAGATTGGACTGCGTAAACCGCCCCCGTTCCCGATCATATTCATAGCCGAACAATAGTTTGTGAACGACCGAGCCGGTGTTGAGTTCGCCGGACACATCAATCTGGGCAATATAATATTCGTCATTTTCGCGCCCCTGCCGCCCATTCCGGCTGATAGTCGTCAAGTTAGCTTGCGGCGCACGCAGGCGGATTTGATAGAAACGCGTGTTGAATTCGTTGAACTGAAAGCGCGGGGTGATTGTCCAGTTATCCGAAACCGCAATGTCGACCCACGCTTGCACAAGCGGCGCGTGCGAGAATAGATCGTCAATCGCCGGTTCGCCCAGATACAACCCGCGGTCGATAGCGGCCACATTATTACTTTGAACTGTGCCGGGGATGGGAAGGCCCGGATTTCGACGGGTATCCCGCTCGACATATTCGGCGACGAGGTTTGCGGTTACGGTATCAGAGAGCGAATAGCGCAGGCTGATTGCACCGTTCAATCGATCCATATCCTGATAATCGACAAAAGTGCCTGATCGCTCAACTTCGCCAGTCACGCGCACCGCGAGACCATCGGCCAATGCTCCTGTTGCATCGACATTCAGCATTTTTTGTTCGAAACTGCCCACTGTCGCGGCCATGCTTAACACGGTTTCGTTCTGTGGGCGTTTGGTGATGATGCTGATTATCCCGCCCACTGCAGATTGACCGTACAGTACGCCCGACGGCCCTTTGAGTACCTCGACCCGTTCGATATTCGAAAGCGCCGATGCATCGACATCTTCATAATAACGCTGGCGAATTCCATTGCGCATCTGATCAGCCAAAAAACCACGCAGTTTCAGACTGAAAGATTGATAGGCCCCGACACGCGAATAGCCGGGATTAGCGCTTGGCACCAGCCGCAGGATATCGCCGATAGAGGTAGCGCCTTGCTCAACAATGTTTTCGGCGCTGATGACCTGAACCGACTGCGGCAGTTTCTCGATTGGCACACCGGACTTCTCGCCAAACTCTGTCTTGGTTCCGGTAACGATGATAGTTGAACCGCTGCTATCTTCTGCAGCAAATGCCGGGAAGCTGGAACCAATGGCGATGACGCACGCAGATGCGCGCAGTAAAGAACTAAATTTCATGATATAATCCTAAATCTAAACGGGAGACTGGCCGCAAAAGCAGCCCTTTGGTTTAGATAAAGGAAGGCGGTCCTATTGCTGGCGGAGGCGGCGCCGCCAGACCGCGACCCACTGCGACTCCGCGCTCCGCAAATACCGGAGTCGCCAGTGCGACTGGAGCCAACGCGACATGGAGTTCCGGCGCTGGCGCATCGCCGGCCATCGCGGCACCTGCAAAAGCGCAGGGTTGATGCTCGACCGATTTGCCTTTTGCCGGGTCTTCCTTGTGCAGCTTACCGGATTTGTCCATCCAGACCGTCTGCGTGTCCATGCCGGCGCAGATCGTCAGCGCAAAACCGCGCTCGCTTGACGGCATATAGCCGGCCGGAATGACTACACGCACCGCAAGCGCCAGCACAATCAGGGCGGCAGCAAGGTTCCGGAATGGCAGAAAGGTTAGAATCACGAGCGGCCTATGCGCCTACGCCTGTCACCGTGCAAGACCCTACACCTTCCACTCGCGCCGCTCTTCGGCGACACGCAAGACGTCATAGGCGGCTTGTCCGGCCTGAAAAGCCTTTGCGGCATCGGTATTTCCCGGATTCACATCAGGGTGGGTTTCCTTGGCGATTTTGCGCCAGGCTTTTTTCGCGTCCTCGAAATTGGAATCGCTATCCAGGCCCAAAATATCGAGCGCGTGCATCTCGTCCCGCGTACGGCTGCCGTCGCCGGACCCGGCCCAGCCATAATGCGCGGATTCCTTATACCCGGATGCGTCGCGCCGCTCATTGGCCTCACGCAGTTCCGCTTCTTCTTTCGTCAGTCCTTCAAAATAGTCCCAGCCACGATTATACTCCGCAGCATGATCTTCACAAAACATCCAGCGGTCAGGGTTATTGGGCGATTTTGGTGCGGGACAGTTACCGGCTTTGTTGCAACCATGGCGGTCGCAAAGGCGCACCTGTTGCGCCTCACTGCTACTGCCATAGCCACGCCAGCGGGGGAATCCCCAGTCATTTTTTCGGGTGGATCGAACCATGCCGCCGACTTAGCGACGGCATGGCGATAATGCTAGAGGTGTAAGCGCAAATTATGCTCCGGACATCGCACCCGCCATCATGGCGCCGCCGAAGAAGGTTGAGAATAAAAGCCCGACAATGATCCCGGAAACAACCATCGTCAGAACAATGTAGATCAGCACTATAACGACAGTGAAACCGGCAACTTTTTCTTGCGGCACTCCCAAGACTGGCTTCAACCCAAGATAGATCAGGTAAACAACATAGGCGATTGCCGCCAATGACACCAATCCGCCTAAAATCGGCACCCAAGCGACCAAGCCCGCCACCCAAGTTGGCGTTGAAGCATAAGCCATAAGTTTTGTAGACTGCGTCACGTCAGATTTGCCGTTAAAGCTTGGGGAAACGCTGTTTACGATGATGGACATCAAGTACAACGTGACCAACGACAAAACATAGCCGATGACCGCCATGCCAGCTACAGCGGTAAAGCCCATGGTCATTGCAGCGCCGCCCAAGCTTCCAAAGCTTCCAGCCGTTATGCCTAAAGCCCCTGTAAAAATTATTCCGGCAACTAAAGGAATTGCCGCTAATACCATCGCATAATTGGTGAATATGCCGCTTACCGAAGCAGGCTCGTCTGCGATTACGTTCCACTCATCAACCGGTTTAAGAATGATATTTTTCGCACGATCCACAATCGACATTGACTTACCCCTCAAAAAAATTTCTCCGATCACAAGACAGAACATAATCATGGCCTTATGTAAATGTTGACGTAAGCGTAAAGGAAACGAAGATGCCGTTTATAATGAGAATAATTGTGGGATTGATTGGCATTGTGGCTTTGCTTGGTGTCAATCCACACTGGTTCAATCTTGATGATCTGGCTTCTGAACGTGGGATCGAAGCGATAGGTGCAATCGGGCGCGCCAATGTTCGGGCGGATGTCGGCGGCCTGTTCCTCGCGATTGCCCTGTTCGCCCTGCTCGCGGCGGCAAAACAAAGCCGGACATGGCTGCTGGCGGCCATTCTAGTTGTCGGCAGCGCGTTGTTGGGGCGTTTTGTAAGTGTGGCCATCGACGGCTATGCCGCCCGTGTCGGTCCGCCCATGCTAACCGAAGCCGCAATAATAGCCATTTTCGTTCTCGCCTATTGGGCATGGGGTAAAAAGCCAGAGGGTCTATAAGCCGGGTTTTGTCCACCGCCCGAAGGCGATTGTGCGACCATTCATCTAGGCGGAACATTGCTGCGCCGCTCATGCAACCAACCCGGGCGACTGGCAGGAGGATGCCATGTGCCGCCCCTATTCGGTTTTGCTCCCGGTGGGGTTTGCCGTGCCGTTCCTGTTACCAGCAACGCGGTGCGCTCTTACCGCACCATTTCGACCTTACCGCATCGCAATGCGGAGGTATGATTTCTGTGGCACTTTCCCTTGAGTTACCTCAGCCGGACGTTATCCGGCACCGTTCCTCGCTGGAGCCCGGACTTTCCTCCCCGACACAGTTACCCGTGAAGCGGCGGTCGCCCAACCCTCTGGCAGAGGCTATGTAGCACCCCCGCCTTCATAGGCCAAGAGCAGGCTCCATAATATTGCACGGCATTCGCCATCGATCACACCGTCGATATTTTCCTGCCGAAAACGACGCTGGAACGCAACCACGGCGGCGCGCCGTTCAGCGACGCCATAGCCGTAACGTTCTAGGGCAAGCAGGAATGCGGCATCTGTCCAGCCAGGATCGACCAGTTTTTCGGTCGGACGGGGCACGGCAAAGCCAAGCCTGGCCAAACGCCCCCAGTCAAAAAGTTCGCCCGGATCTTCTTTACGAGCCGGAGCAACGTCGCTGTGCCCCACAACGTTTCGAGGCTGGATATTATAAGTTTTGACAAGTTCGGCGACAAGCCGCGTCACCGAATCCATCTGCGCCTCGGGGAACGGACGATAGCCGAATTCATGCCCCGGGTTTACGATCTCGATTCCGATGCTTGCGCTGTTACAATCAGTAATGCCGCGCCAGTAAGACAGGCCCGCATGTTGAGCACGTTGCTCTTCAAGGACCATATAGACAACCTGTCCGTCCTCATCGACGACATAATGGGCCGAAACTTTTGAAGCAGGGTTAGCCAGCCAGTCGATTGCCGCTGCGCCCGACTGCATTCCGGTGTAATGCAAAACGAGCATATTGATGGGTAGCGTTCGCTCCCCAAAGTTGGGCGAAGGAGTCCAGATCATGGTCATTGCACGACCATAAGCAGGGTGCGATGTTATTGCAATATTAGCCGAAAATGCGCTGGACAGACTGTTGTTGTGAAGAGGCCCTGCTCATCGGTTCATAAAATCCCCGAAATTCCTGACTGGCCTTGAAGTTTTGGGTTTGCCCGATGACCGTTTCCGCCGCCCCCAGCATCAAAAGCCCGTCATCTGCAATCCGCGTTCCTATCGCATCCAAAACCACTGTGCGTTTCTGCTCACCAAGATACATTAGCATATTGCGGCACAAAATAGCGTCGAATTTCCCGAAATGCGGCGCAGGTTGCAACATATTATGTTCGGCAAATGTCACCGCACGCCGTAAATGTTCTTTGGCAATCCAGTCTTCCCCACTTTGTTCAAAATAACGCAGCATCTGCATTACCGGTAGGCCACGTTGAATTTCAAATTGTGAATAACGGCCAGCCCGTGCCTGTGCCAAAACAGAAGCCGAAACATCGGTTGCAAAAATCTGGATATTCCAGCCCCGCCATTTTTCGGCATTTTCACTAAAAGACATCGCCAGCGAATATGGTTCTTGTCCTGTTGAGCAAGCGGCTGACCATATCCGCAGTTTTTTTGTACCCATCCGATGCTCGCGCAGCATATCGAGAACAGGCCCGGTAAGTAACGCAAAGTTTGCCTGATCGCGGAAAAAGCAGGTTTCATTGTTGATCATCGCTTCGACACATAAACTGGTCAGTTTTGGGTCGGCATCTATCTCAATTAGCGCAATTAATGTATCAAGATCAGGGATGGAATTTTCGCGCATCAATGGTTTCAGGGCCATATCAATGCGCCAATGACGGTTGGCCAACAATGTCTGTCCGGTGTGCTTTTCCAGCAAAGCTGACAATATTGAATATGCCTTAGGCTGCGATATTGTCATGCCGATCTCGCAATACGCCCAAGCAATTCTGTCATTTGTACCGGTGATAATATCGCACTGGCACATCCAGCCTTTGCAACGGCCCCCGGCATACCCCACACCACCGATGAATCGACATCCTGCACCAATGTCGTTCCGCCCGATGCAAAGATGTCAGAAGCGCCACTCGCGCCGTCATTACCCATGCCGCTAAAAACGATGCCCATGCAACCTGTGCCATAAACACCGGCAACCGATTTGAACATCGCATCGACAGACGGGCAATATCGACTTTCCGAAAAATGGTCCAAACGGTCAAGAATGACGCCGTTATTGTCCCGGCGACAAACGAGATGTGCATCGCCCGGTGCGATGTAAATATGGTTCTTCTGAACAACCTCTCCGGATTCTGCGACAGACACAGCGC
>Ga0073914_10000030_pt1 | contig 21495 bp, 28 predicted proteins | sample GWRWT4_30Apr14_FD_71481 | JGI IMG/M metagenome (GOLD analysis project Ga0073914, IMG submission 71481) | Sand microcosm microbial communities from a hyporheic zone in Columbia River, Washington, USA - GW-RW T4_30-Apr-14 | ecosystem: Engineered > Artificial ecosystem > Sand microcosm >... | reverse complement strand
TACTAGTTTGTAAAGCATTAGGTCTGTCCCCTCAGATCAAAGTGTGTCAAGTGGGGTATATCTCTTGGGCGCTCTAGCCCAAAATGCACCCCGGCGGTATTAACTCTGTTTAAGGCACCTGGGATGGCGCTGTCTACCAACTTGGAATCTGCTAACCTGCGAGCTTGCGCCTCGTAGTAGCCCTTTTCAGGAATACTTTCCGGGAAATGCATGTGGTTCCGTCTAAAGGCTCTATAGTATGCAGTATCTAGGTTATTACTGGCGCCTACTAGCCTAGTATAGTCTTTCCAAGAACCCGCAGGCGTACGGGATATGATATCCCCGATACTACCCTTAGCGAATACACCAAAGGCCGCCAACTTCTCCAATTTAGTAAGCTCTGCACCTTGTTCTTTGAGTTCTTTTAACTCGCCGGCTCTGTTGTTAGATTTTAGAACACCAACCAGGTCTTTGTGTTCTTTGATTAAATCTTTGAGTGGCATTTCCACTGCTTGCTTACTGTGGCCGTATGCAGCCATGGCTGCAAGAGGCACTGCCGCACCGAGTACGCCACCACCGATCTTACCAGCAGTACGATACGCACCTCGCCTTTCCTCTAAACCTTTTGCCGCTAAGGCTTTCATTTTATCCACCCGGGATAGGCGTCTATCCACTACGTCAATACGCTCTTGACCATGAACATTAGCATAGACCTTTCGTCTAGGATCCAATTTCTCGGAAGCATCTTCTACGTTTTTCTGTAAGGTTGCTGCATCACCGAATATGCTACCGTGACCTTGAGAATGCTCCTGAAGACTTTTAGCCATGTGATAGTCTTCAAAGCCCATACCCCTATCCCCGTAATTATGGGAAGGCTGCCAGCTTTTGTTACGTAAACGACTAAGTTCTGGGTCTAAGGCTTGGCTAAGAGACGTAGTGCTACTACCCGTAGGGTTCTTAGGTAGCACCATACCTAATAAGGTTCTCTTACCATTCTTATGTGTTGCCACCTCAGCACTAAGGTACTTATTAGCAAGACCTTCCCCCGCTGAGATACCCGCTAAGCCCCCGGCGCCTACCGCTACTGTCGCTGCGCTACCTTCCAGCCTAGCCTTCTGCTCAGTGTCTAATGCAATCTTCTCTAAGTATCTATTCTTCATGTAAAGTCTCCGGTCGGATCGGACCAAGCTCTGTAATCAAATTCTTCATGTACGTTGGCATCGGGGTGGTAGGCAAATGTACCATGCAACTCAGGATGACGGAATACAATGTATTCCTTATCAGGGTTATGGCCACCAGGAAATGCTGCCAAGTAGTTCTTATGCATCAAAGATACCACGTCCAAATGGGTGCTAGGAATATCGCCACGCACAGGTATTGGTTCGTGGTATTTCATACCATCGATTGGATGATACGAATATGAACCTGGTACACCTGAATAAGCGTGAACCACAGCTTTACGGTCGCTGATTCTACCAGAGTCACGCTCTTCACGGTAGCTCTGCTCTAGGTTACGCAGGGTGTCATGCTTAGTAGCTTGGTAAGCTGCTAATGCGCCGATAGAACCAAGTCCAGCACCTAATAGTGAACCCTTAGCCAGCTTACCCGCCAACAGACCTGAGCCGATTCCCATGCCCAGGCCAGCACCCGCAGCAATAGCCGCTGAGCGTTGTTCCCGGTTCATAGCAATCTTTTCTAGGTATCTATTGGTCATGGTTTATAAGCCTAAGTTTTTTAAGGCAGCAGCCTTGTCATGCCCTGCCAAACCATAGCCAACTGCACCTACTGCACTCAAGCCTGCTAGGCCTAAACCTACTTTCTTCATCGCTGGGCTATGCATTAGGCGGCGGACTGCACTCAAGTGGTCAGCTGTTTGATGCTCTACTTGTGGGCCAACCTTAGGAGCGGCAGCTTTGGCAGCTTCAGTAGCAGCAGGAGCAGCAGGAGCAGCTGGTGTAACCTGAGCAGGAAGGCTGAAGCCAGCGTGGCCTTTAACTTGGATGTTCGGATTGTGGCCACTATCCCTCATGGTAAATGAGCCTTTACCTGCACGGTGAGCTTCCATAGAACTGTCTAGACTAGCTTTATCAGGTGTCGAGCCTGCAACCCGGTTAACTTTGTCTACATTAGTCTCTTTCTTTTGAGCAGCAAGAGCTGCCATACGCTCAGCTGAGTTAGCACCTGGTTTAGGTTTAGCAGGTGCTAAGGGCTCGGGAGTAGGCGCTACCGGAGCAGAGGCTTCTGGTTTTGCAGCAGCCCTCCTACGAGAGATACTTTCCTTATTCATCTTTTCCAAGACGTCCCGCTTACTACCCTTTAACGCAGGTGCTTTATCCTCACGGGCATTGCGATCTTCGTTGATCTTCTTACCTGCTTTGCCACGGCTTTCTGCCATAGCATTCCATGCATCGTCAGCAGCCATCTTTGTTAATTGTGCTAGGTAAATATTAGCCATGTTACACCTTTTGGTTTTCGATCACGTGTTTCAGTTTAAGAGCAGCCAACGGAGATCCGACTACTAAGCCTGCACCTAGTGCAGTTTTACCCACGCCTTGGACCAAGAATCGTTTCGGGTTGGCTTTGATATACTGCCCGATTTCCTTCAGGGAGTTGCTTTTATAGCTGCTAGATCCACGAACATATTCCGGGGAGATACTTCCATCAAACACTGCTCTATCATTTTCCATGTGGCTTTTTACCCCTGCCCGTTCTAAGGGGTCGGTTAATGCCCAAGAGATAGTGCTCTTCATTCTAGTGAACTCAGGGTCCTCTACTCTAGTTGGTACCTCTGGCTTCCACGTAGGTAAATTTATCCCAACCAGACCTTTGTTACTGCCAGTAACCCTATCTTTGAAGTAGTCATTGGTTATGGTCGCCTGACTTTTCTGTGGGTGGTCGGCTTGGGTTAAATACTCGTAGAGCTTCTTATCTCCCTCCGGCCCTTCTGCCATCTCCTGAACCCTGCGGTAGGTGTTAGCATACATACGGTTAGGGGATGTGAATACCAGTTTACCAGACCCGAAAGCTCCTGGAGCTTGCGAGGCATCTTCTAGTGCTGCAGCACTACCTTTACGTACACCCGGAGTCAAACCCTTCTCCAAAATGCTATTGGCATTAGCCTCAGAGGTTCCATGCCAGAGTGTTTCTCTACCAGTCAAGTGACCCCTTTTGTAGGAGTCATTTGCCAGGTATGCTCCGCCGATTACACCGCCCGCTCCTAGCTCAACTAGTCCAGCCTTTTGCTGAAAGGTTAAATCTTTAGCAATCTTTTCCAGGAAACGATTTCTCATAAATTACCCCTTAGCCTTTAGCCATAATGTCCGCAAAGGTGCTCTTGTTAGCTTCTTTGTAACCCTTCTCAAGGTTAAGCAAAGTTTGGATAACTTGAGGGTCAATACCATCCATCATAACAGCATTGGATAGAATAGACGACAGTAAGTTTGGATCTGCAGCAGCATTAGGGGCATAACGGAAAATAGAAGCTGCCATAGCCTGAACACGGGATTTATCCGCATGTTGTAAAACTTGGTTACGACTAATAGCTTGGTCCAACGCACGGTCAAACTTAGCATTAAGAATAGGATTCTCCACCAAGCCTTTGTAGATACGTTGTGCACCAAGGATACCGACACCAGCGGCCAATGCGGCACCAACTTTACCACCACCTTCTGATAATCCTTTTACGAATAACTCAGGGGCGGCAGAGAACATGCCAGCTTGCTTTTCAAATTCTACGTCATCGAATGTTTGGTAGAAGTACTCTGCGAGGGCTGCTGCTTCGTCTTTATCAAAGGCAAGTTTCTCCAAGCCATCTTGTACGTATTTTCTCATGTAACTTTTTGTATCGCTCATTGTGAATCACCTTTGTTGTGTAAAGAATCCCATACAGAGTGTTTTGGCGCAATAGCTTCACGCATAAATGCATAGTCTGCTACCGTGCCTACTCTATCTACTCGTTGACCCCAAGTCAAATTCTTGGGAAGTGCTTTGTATATCAAACCCTTCTTAAACTTGTCACTAAAATTCTGACTGAAAGAGGGTTTAGCTCCGGGTGCGGGAGTTGGGCCTGCAGGAGGCAATCCGTTACCAGAAGCTGCAGCAGCTGACTTAGCCATTTGTCCAGGGTACCCTTGGTATCCACGAACAACTGACTGGCCTCTGCCGTTAATAGGGTTCTTAGCCATTAAATCTCCAGAGGACACTAACTTTTGGATTGGTGCTTTGGCCATGCCAGTAGCATTCTTCCCAAAGATACTGCCGGCTATTCTACCGGAGATTGCCATAAAAGAAATCTTTTCTAACTCGTCATTTAACTGAGTAGCTAACTTCTCGAGTTCCACGTACCTAGATAACTTGGCATCTAACTCAGCTACCTTCTTCAAGTCGAACTCTTTAAAGTTATAACCCGGAACTTTCTCCTCAGCTGATTTCTCAATCAAACCAAGAATGCTGTCTAAGTTATCGCCACCACGAGCGTATGCCTTTTGAGCCGATAGAGAGTCTGAGCGTAGATAATCCACTAACGGCAACATTGCTTCAGCACAGGCCACTTTCTCAAAACCAATACTTTCTAGCGTGGCTTTGTGACCATAGACAATGGATGCTAGGTAGGGAACTAGGTTAGCTTCCGAGTCTTCTAAGTCATTGATTGATGCTGACTTGGTTAATCCTTCTGGGATACCGAAGATACAGGCTAGCGGGGCAAGACTGCCTGCTCCTTCGTAGATCGAAGCGGCCTTGTCCATACCGGCTTCTGGCTTGGATATTCTATTCACTACGTCTCCATATTCTGCTACTGGAAACGTAAAGCTACGATCCTTGGCAGTCTCTAAAACTTTCAAATAAGCTACTTGGTTGGTAGCCTCCGTTAAACGTTTGGTTTGCTCCAAGTTGAGTCCATTACTCTGGGAAACAGAGACAACGGCATCCGTCAAAGAAGCACCTTTCGTTAAAAACGTACTGACAGCTTTGGCTGCCATCGTTGCTAATTGCTCTGAGTCAAACATCTTAGCCTCCGTAACCTTGTATTTGGCGTTTACGGGCAGCAGAGACTAAATAGTTGTGATATGCCGTCTCTGCCACATTAGCTGCTACTGCGGGAGCTGCTAGGCCACCCATCGCAGCACCTGCCAATCCTGAATTTAAACTAGAGGCGATGTAACCTTTTTGATTACTGCCTGCCAAAGCTGTGTCATATTCTTGTGGATGTGATTTCTTAAGCTTGTTTAATTCGTAGTTATGATTACCTGCTAATACCACACCACCCGCTCCTAAGGCTAGCGTGGCATTACGAACCTTGCGTCCTATACCTGGAACTTTGGAGGTAATGAAGTCTTTAATTGCTTCTGGAGAATCTGTCAATCCAGCGGAATGGGCTTCGTATAGTGCCTTACTAGCTTTGCCTGCTTGGTATAGGGACGTGCCTACTCCACCTGCAGTGCTCCACAATGCAGCTTGATTAACGTAGCGATCACGGCCATTATCCAGTAACCGTTGCTCCTTCTTTGTCAGGTCTGTGGCAATCTTTTCCAGGTAACGATTACTCATAATACTTCTCTTTGATTCTGTTCAATAAGCGGGTATTGTGTCTGTCCGCTTGGTCTTGTCCTATTTTAGCACCCGCCAAAGTACCCAAGGTACCCGGAATTGCATTCACAGTCCATTTCTCTATATTACCAGCACCTGAGCGAACTGGTAAGTGGAATCTACGTCCCACCAAGCCACCTACCACACCACCAGAGACCTTACCCATGTATGGGTCTAAGTGTCCTGCGGCGTACTCGTATACTCCGTTGATATGTGCGTGGTTGTCAGTATGCTCTACGGTAGCAGGGATATGCTTAATGGCGCCATATACAGCGCCAGCTCCTGCACCAAGCATGGCACCTTTCAAGGTATGGTGAGTAACGTTTTCTCCAGCACGAAATACAGACTCTACCAGAGCTTCGTTGCCACCTTTGTTGACAGCCTTTTGAATCTCACCAAGCTGTCCTTTCATGCCATACACACTGCCGCCTAAGCCTCCGTACGTGAACCCGGTCATAATATTCTTGACGATTGGTTCTTGGAAGCTCTTAGGATCCTGTGCGAAGTCATCCAGCTTTTGGCGGGAAGCTATTTTTTCTAGGTAGATGTTACCGTTACCCGAGTAAGTCATAATCTATCTTCGGTCTAGCCGCCTCAATTTTCTGCTCATAGCTGAGACCTTTTTCAAGTGACTCAATGGAAACTACGTCGTCTTCTTTATCGGAAAAGTCAGTGCGATCAGATAGTAAATCCGGGTCTGAGTCGAAGTCTGACAAATCCCCGAAGGTAGTGTTGTTGCCATCCAGTTGCTCTAGCGCCAACTCGATGTCTTTCATAGCTTCTTTACTATCAGCAACCCACGACTTGAGAATCTTAGCAAGAGACACCGATTGGGTAACCCATCGAATAGCTTCCTTACTGGTTTCCGAGTCACTAGGTGCAAAGAATGCTTCTTTTGCTTTAAACAGGCAATCCGAGTACATGTCACGTACGCCATCAATTGGGGAGATTTCTACCTTGAAACCAAGTCTCCATTTGATGAATTCAAACCCTTGGGTGACTGCCCATAGCTTTAATTGACGCTCTGCAGTATCAGAAACTGTCTCTACGTACTCCAATTTACGGAGTCGTGTATACCTACCGTAGGGAAATATTTCACGCTCATAGGCGAGCAATATCTCTACAGGTATCTCCATTAAGGAGGCTATTTCTTCCAGGTTGTTAGTAGCCAGTAAGCAAGCCTCGATATATGAACGTTGAAGCTTGCTACTTTGAATGGCTAGGATTTCACTCGCTAGATCCATTGATCATGTACTCTAGTTTGATGCAGTTTTCACCCAGCATCTTATAGGTGTTTCGCAATGAAGAAATCAAAGCGGAAACATCTTCAGGCAAGGTAGCACCGCTATTCAAGCGAAGGAGTAACAAGGACCGACCGATCTTATCAATACTATCCTTGATACAAGGGAGGTAACCAGCAATGGTGTTAATCATGCTAGGGTCTTGTAAGAACTGAGTCATAATCGTTGACTCAATAATACCGGGATCCATGGTCTGAGAAGCTTGGTCAATGTCCGAAGGAGTGAACAGGTCAGTATTCTCAGGAGTCGGTGCTTGGCCATACTCAGGGATGTCACCCGGAGTAATAGCGCCCATGTCGTCAGCTTTCTTGCTTAGGTACACCGTTACCGACTTACGTTCCTTAGCCGATTTAACAAAGCCAAGGGATGCTTGCTTACCAATACCTTCACCAATCATGAGCATACGAACCAAGTCCGCTTCGCTACCAACACTACGTCCATTGATAGAGAAGAAGCCGTTATCATGGCCACGGATAGTCATCTCGCTTTCCAGCAAGCCAAGAGTTTTCAGCTCTTCACGTGCTACAGCAGAACTGATACTAGTCTCTACGTCCATATTGATATTGCTACCCAATTCAACCACGTTGGCGTGAATAGGTAGATATACATTGTTGCCTTCACAGAATACTTCACCTTTGAAAGCAGCAGATGCCGTAATACAAACACGGTCATTACCACCCCAAAGTTCAGTAGCCATGATAGAGGTCAACGAACTGGTAGACGAAACATTGCGTGCTTCGAATGGACCTAGAACACCTTTATCAGTCAAAACCAAGAACTTGTCGCTGTTCTCTACATTGCCAATAGTATTGATCTTGGAGAGTGCATACAGCTCAGACGCTACTTCAGAGATATCTAAAGGATTGGGGCGTACAACAGATTCTTGGCAATCAACCCAGTCACCATATTCAGTGACAGCCATTAAGCGACCAGCCAAGCGTTGTTTCTTAGTAGATACTGCCATGCCTACACTAACGTAGTCACCATCCAGGTCAGCACGATACACAGCTTTAAGTTGCTTAGGTACCATTGCTTTTACAGTAGTCCCGTCACGGAGAACCATCTCATAGGCACGGCCTTCTTCTACGCCACGTAACTGGGAGAAGCCTTCGGAGCCACGAGGAGTTTCCATAGCTACACGAGGGGTGACGTTGTCACCTTGGATGTGATAACCAACGTTAAGGATGTCTTGGATAACGTGATCAGCTAACTCACCTTTACCAGCATCAGCTGCTGTGTAAATCTGTACTTCAGGGGTAGCAGCAGTAACAGTAGGCACGACTGGATTAGAGTGAGCTAAAGAATCCATGAGCTCAGCCATGTTAATGACTTTGCTTAGGTTAGTAACGGTGCTTGTATTGCCCAGTACATCAGAGCGGAAGCCATCCTTAAGATGGTCAGGCATACTAGCAATAAACTCAGAGAACAAACCTTGAGATGCGTAGGCATACTTACCCGTACGTGGAGGTACAATAAGGCTATACAAGCTTGGGTTCTGGTTGACGTATTTAGGCAATCTGACGGGCTTACCAATCGACAAGGATTGTTGAGTCAGGATTTGCTGAATCTGGCTCTTACCTAATGGTTTAAACCTACCATCCATGCCGTCATAAATGGAATCAATTGGATGAATAGAATCACCCGTGGCTGTGACCGGGACAAAGTACATAGACTCTCCCATCTTCAGCACGAACACACCTGCAGATGAATCCGAACCTTCCGGAAGTTCATCTGATACGTCTTTAAACGAAACGATTAAGGAGACCAACTCAGGGGCCATCATCCCTAGCTTATTAATCGCCTCTTGTTGAAAGTTAGCCATCATACTTAATATCTACCCTCTTTGCCTTCACCAAATTCAGTACCCAATACATATGGAGCTATGGGATCAGTGGAGTGTATACCCGAATACTCTCCATATGCCACTGCATCTGCTATGCTACTCTTTAAATGAGAAGACGATAGTCTAGATATCCAGTTCTTATCCAGCAACTTAGTACTACGAGCACCTTTTACAAATGGCTCGAACTGTAAGTCACTAGAGGAGATAGACACTTTGTCCACTCCATGAGACGTTAAATAATCAACGTGTTTAGAATCCAGTATAGTGCCTGGCATAATCTCTAATACACGGTTAGCAATCATCTTACCGACTGCTTGAGCAATTGGAACTACCTTCGTATCGGCTTCGATATAAGGTAGCAGCTTAGATACTTCGATAACATCCCCTGGCAAGAAATCAGTGGAACCAGGATTCTTTATCTGTACGTACTTAACCAAGTTCTTAGCAACGATGTCAAAGTGGCGTGGATCTAGTCCACTGCCATATATATCCCGTAGCGTGTCGGACATGAACTTACGACCTTCGCCCATGCCACGTAAGGCTACCAGTTGCTTAGGATTCATTGTCCCGGTTGAAATAGCTTGGCCAGGGAAAACTGAGTCACCGACCTTGACAGAAACTTCTTGCATGTTAGGTACGAAATGTCTAACGTCGTTTACCAATACTTGATGGTCGCCAAGAGGAGTCTTAACTACTGCAGTGACCTTGCCACTAAGAGTGGACAAAGTTGCTTCATCTCGGAAGTTCTCTGGCATTTTTAATAAGTTACTGGCTTCTGCGAAGATGTCCCTATTCTTACCCGCCACACCACCTTTATGCTTGGTGGCCAACATGGCCTGAGTCAAGACTTCTGAGATAGACTGTGCAGCGATAACACCTACGTTCTCACCAATCCTAGGAAAGGAACCTCGGGAGTCGTAACCGTAGCACTTTTGACAGATGCCGTCTTTAGCTTCACAGATAGCTGGAGTACGAATCTTAATGGTCTTCTTACCCGAAGAAATTAAGTCCTTGTAGTAGGCATCGTCAACAACTCTATCGTTACCGGCCTCCACATGGTTAAATACACGTTGCTTGTCTGCTACGTTCTCTACCATACCGTTTGTAGTGTGGCAGTCATTCGTAGTAATTACTTCATGGAATACGTTAGGAACAATTTGTTTGAACAAGGCACCTGGTTCGGAGGTGGATAGCTGTGCTTTAACCGTAGACGCACGACCACCATATGACATAGCTAAATGTTCTGCTGGAGTAAGGCCCTCGGCAAAGGAGTGCTCGATAGCTATGGGCAAGGCGTTGCCCTCGATATCGGCAGCCATCAAGGGGCTGAAGGTACCTTGTGCCAACTGCATAGGGTTACCCCTGGCACCTGTCATAGCCATCTTACCTGCCGTAGAGCCCATGCCAACCATATACTTCAAGTTAATTCTTTGAGCTTGGTCTTGGTAGTTACCGGATAACTCCCCTAACTTATTATTATGATCTGCTTTTGATAAGGTACTGTCATTATTGATAGAATCTACTTTGCTCTTGAACTCTGCTATTAGCTGGTGGCGCTCGGAGGAGTCATTTTCATAGTCACTTAGGGGAGTAGAGTAACCATGAATAGTGGCTGTGTTAAAGAACAGCCTAGACAAATTCTGAATAGAGTCATGTGCTTGGTCACCGCCTTTGGTGATTATCTTAGACATGAGTTCAGACACACCCTTCTTATCCAGAACTCTGGTAGGGTCGTAGGATGCCTTAGCGTTCTCAGGCATAAGACTTTTGATGAGCAAAGCTCCGGGAGTAATAATCTGTGATGTCATACCGGTATTTTAACTCAGTTGGTCCTTAAATTTTAGCACAGTTCGCTGGTATAAGGATAGTATAGAGGATGCACATGCATCACTTTGTTTACTTAACCTGGAGCAAGTACCATGAATGATTCTATTTTAGAAGAAGTTGTCGCTAAGCTAACAGTTGACCAGCCTATGGCTGTAATCTTCAAGGACGGGGGGGTGCACTACCCTTATCTTCAAGGGGTGGTACGAAAAGGGGATGATCCCCGTTGTAAGACTACGCCTCACATTGAAGTGGTGAAACGTCCGGGTATGAAGGCGTGGGTGTCTCAGATGGATATAACCTCAGTGGACCGTGAGCACTGTATTGCCATCCTCGTCTATGGCGACGAAGACTCGGTGGCGTGTATGACCAAGGATGAGAACTATGCTCATGGCTTTGCATTTGGCAGTACGGAGAAGGCTTTTCACTTGTTAGGTAAGGCTGAGTGATATGAAATTCCGAGTACAACTTAAAGACCCCGAGGCGCTGTATGATGCCTGTGTGGACGGCTTGCTCAACCACGGTATTTGGAAAGGTGAGATAGAGGAAGCAGCAGATGAGCTAAGCACCATCGCTGACCAATGGTTCGAGTCAGGGGAATATGTAACCTTAGAAATCGATACAGAGCTAAACACCTGTGTTGTCGTACCTGTAAAGGAGCACTAGCCATGTACAAATGCTCTGACTGCAACAAGACGTGCGTAGTACCTGGGTATCAAGAGGTTGTTGGTAGCCCAGTACCAGGCGCTAAGCTGTTTCATATCCAGGGGGCTACCTGCTACCATGCGTGCCCTTACTGCAATAAGATTCACTTTTACGGAATGGAGAAAGTTAATGCTAGAAGAGCTTAGAGGTAACGTGCAGTTATTCATAGGATTAATGGCAGTCATGGTACTGGTATCGGTGCAGGCGTACTTCTGGACCCATCCCGTGTCAGCCGCCACAGCTATTGTGCTACCCCCTCCAGTGGACTACATACTGCTGTCCGTAATTAGCGTACTTCAAATAGATAGCTGCTACGACTTGCTAGGGGGTAAAAATCCTCTCAGCAAGAATGGCTTAGTAGGAGCTATCATGCTACCTTACATAGTCTTCACCATCTGGATAACATTGATTAACTAGTCCGAGTGTAGTACTCTCCAGGCTAACCACTTGGAGAAATACTATGCCTTTATTAGATATGATCTGGACAGCGCTAAGCTATGCAACTAGCATCGGGTCGGTAATAGCAGTGAGTGCACCCCTAGGCCTTATTTTTTACCTACTGTACAAAGTACGAAAAGACCCAAGTTTCGTAGCCGATGATGATTCCCATGTTATGTCGTTACTAGAAGCAATGTCCTACGACGACTACGCAGAGGACTACTTCAACGGGGAAATTAAACTCTGTGAGAATGAACGCTGGTGGGAAATCTGGAAGCTTTTCGGAAGATACCTGTTCGTAGCATTGCTGGCCAAGTCCTTTGTGGCAGTGATTTCTTTAACCATATTATATGCCGTGATGTCGATCTCGGATTCATTTCTAATGCATTATTATTTTAAAAACTACTGGGAGAAGATAGATGAACCAGACTAGGATCCTACTCGGATCCCTGCTAGTACTAGACAAAGTTGAAATACCAGAGCGGGTTGACCACAACCCGGATCTGGACCGAGAAGCAACCTCTTGGATTACTGACACGATTCGTGTCCCAGCACATCACCTCTACGCTCATAAAACTTGGGTCAGTAGTTACTTCCAGGCCAACAACCTCTACATGTCTTGGATTATGCACGTCCAGGGTTACAGGTATCTAGATGTTACAATAGACCAGCGCAACGGAAGATCGACAATACACTGTGCCATAGGTAACTTCAATGATTATACTGCCTCTAACAATATAGCTTCTAGGAGGTGGTCCGTATGAACAACGCCAGATTAGCTGTGAATATTCTTGCTAGTAACCCTCTTATATCCATGCCTTTACAGGACTCCGCTGGTATTGATCGCCATCTAGTTAACTCCAGTGTCGTGCTGTTCCAGACGTGGACCCAATATCGAGCAGTAGGTCGCAGAGACATCTCACGAGTACGAATTTCCATAGCACTAGGACTTGGTAACCACTCTCTATATATCTCTATGTACAGAGACAGAGTTCTGAATGAAATTTCACTAGCACCCAGTACCAACTTACAGTACCTATACGGAACTTTTGTAGGTGATGTTAAACAAGCTTCGAGGGCACAGACATATGAATCACATTAGAGTATGCTACAACAAGCTTATGCAGAGTCCTGGCGTACTGATGCCCTTTATACGAAACTTTGGTGAAGAGGACTTTGACCCTGGCAACATAGATAGCTGGGATATTGGTGAAGCAATGGTTCCAGTGAATGCCGCCATGAGCTATTCAATAGTCATTAGTCACGTGTACGCTGATGACTTAGACGTTCAGCTTACCTGTGCTGTGCAGGGGTGGCCTCACTTAGACTATCTCATCCGGGTCCGTCTATCTAGGTACAATTATCAAACCTACGAGTTTCATCCGGAGGAGACCGGCCTATATGAGTATCACAGTCTAGTCGCTTGCCTAGGCACACAATACGATGAAGCTGAGTCCTCCGAGTTGGTACATTTTTCAGGCAGTGGTGCCCCTGTACTGTGGTTATTAGATCAGGAGATTGTGAGATGAATGTTATTAGATCTTGTATGTCCCCTTCACTACGTCAGGAGGCTATACCGATACCCCAGCTGTGTAACGAATATGACCACGACTTCGAAGCAGGAGATATCGACACGTGGCGCTGGATTGGAGGAGAGTTACCCTGTAATTTATTCTTTGATATAGATTTCCTACCCCTGGAGGTATGGGCTCCCGACCATGGTAATTCGGTAGAGATCTGGATGCCCACTGGTAGGAACTTTGTTACCGTAACTTTGAATGCATGTAACGATAGATGGTACGGCCCTAGACACACGTTTAGCAACGATGAGTGTACTCGTGTCAATCTAAAAACTGTTCTAGCTAACACGGAGGATGAAGCTGATAGTGACACCTTAGCCCGTAGTGAGGGTAGAGATATAGGACAGTGTACCTGGTTGTTAAGATAAGAATAGGAAAAGGCCCAGTCTAGGGCCTTTTCTTTAGCTAAAATTAGACTTCGTATCGTTCTAGGATACTTCTGATAATACCATGCCGCACGATATCATCCTTGGTGAACTCATGGGATGCAATACCTGGGATACCATCCAACCTACGGATTGCATCTTCCAGGCCAGAGACTCCATGGATATCGCTCTGCTTAATGTCCCCTAGAATAATTATCTTTGAGTCTTTCCCGATCCTAGTCAGCAACATCTTCATCTGCTCCCTAGTGCAATTTTGTGCTTCGTCCATAATTATCCAAGTATTATCGTACGATTTTCCCCTCATGAAGGCCATCGGAGAAGGCACTACCTTGTCTACACCAATCTTCATATTGTACTTAAGAGGCCCGGAGCCCATTGCCTTCTCGAACACATCTCGGAAAGGTTCAAACCAAGGAGCAAACTTCTCCTCCAACTCTCCAGGCAAGAAACCCATCTTCTCGTTATCCACCTCCACAGCAGGACGTGTTACTACTATCTTGTCTATGTTACCGGAGTTAAGCTCTCTGGCAGCTAGCATACCTGAGACAAAAGTATTATGCGTGACAATAAAATCGTCTGTTATGTATAAGTGATCTGGGCTGTCGATCATTATGCACTGACAAGGCTCTTTGCCTACATAGGATACGTCATCTATTCTCAACTGTAAGTTAGCGGAGTACTGGTTTGAATCTTTAGCCCTTAGCTTTTTTCTAGGCAACTCAAATACTGAGGAGGGAATTTTCATACGTATGTTTACGTTGTAAGCTACTCTGCCTTTCTTCTTCACACCCTTATAGGTAAAGTAGGGATGCTTGATACCTATCGTAGCTATGCCACCTAGGGATCTTACTAGGTACTGTACCTGAGCTGCCAGTACCGCACTAGTTGTGCAAAAACTAGTACCTCCGCTAATCTCTGCGGTACCATCAGTATCCATCAACCCTTTTAATAACTGCAGACGGTTTACTGCGGTGGTGTTTAGGTAGTTTTCCGGTATTGCCTTTTCATAGGAGCGTTTATTATTTAGCCCTATCATACGGAGATATTCAACGTATATAGACTTACCTCCTTGCACTTTTTTAACTATATCGAAGGATATGCTGTCTCTGGTGATTAAATGGTAGTCAGGGTGCAGCACGGAAGATACGTATTGTAGGATGGATTCATCTACCGAGGTTAGATTAACCTTGTTCAATAGGCAACCATCTCCTATGAGTAACCCTAATAGGTAAGGAGGTATCAAGGAGTTAGACACTTGGTCTGCCCCTGTTGAAATATTTGTAGATACTAATTCCACATAATCCCTACCCCTACAGGACGGGATCTGCTGTCTACGCAATATATCCTGTGTTGTAATTATTTTATGGTTGCCGATCTTGCCTCTGACCTTCTTACCACCAAAGGTGTTACTGTACACTCTCCATAGGTGATCCTTGCAAGCTCGGGTCTTCCTACCGTCGTAAAAGGTTAACTCGTAAATGTCACGTACTCCTTGAGGGAATACCCCTACCACGTTAGAGGTACCACCACTAGGGGTAGTTACCACATCACCTACTTTTATGTCACCCATGTTAATCCAGCCATTGGGGGTTAACACCTTGGAGTATAGAGGTTGTGCTTTACCAGTCCCCGCAGGCCCTGTCACAAATACAATATCGCTATCCTCAATCTTTTCACAGAGCTCTTTTTGGGAATCAGTTTTAGGGAAAAAGCTTATAGCTTTGCGGGGAGGGACGGGTAATTCACTTACAATAGCTTCTAAGTGTGAGTGCTTTGAACTGCTACGCTTTGACATGGAAGTTTCCTCAAAGTAGGTTTTCAGTAACTTAACACGGAATCCTGGTTGGGTGCAACTTATAAATATCGCCCGGAGTAATACGGTGAATGGCTTCTATGTCAAATAACGGAGTGCCACCTTCATTGAACGCCCACGCTAGTAGTTCCGAGCAGAACCATGCATCGTTCTCCTGCCAATCCCTATGGAAGGGTAGTCCAAACAAAGCTGTTTTATCATAGGGCTTGCCTACTTGGGAAGCTGCCGCCTCATAGATAGCATCAGCATTGTTAACTGAGTACGTTTTAAAAGTAAAGTTCTTAGAAACAGCGAGCAGAGCTGCAAGCGAAGTTTCATGAACCCCACCTGCACCCCATGTAGAATGAATTATCCTGTCGCCACGAACCAACGCACAGTGACTATACTTTGACCAAGTTACCATATTGATTGCGGGAGCGAGTAGCTTGTGACTATTAGTGAATACCACGGTAATAGTTTGATCTAACATATTATCCTCCGAAGGTGGCAGGCCACCCATTTGTATAATCGTAGTTAGCTGGATCTTGGCTGACTAACATGGCTTGCCTGTGCATTTCTGCCACGCTAAAAGCCGTAGTGTCTAATATGGCAACGCCTGTAAAGATCTGCCCTGCCAAGGATGGTGTCATCAAGGTGAAGCTGCCATCCAGTGTTTTCCACTGTAGGTTAGGGGGGATCCCTGCACCCATAATAACTAAACCAAGTTGTTGAACCCTGGAGTCAGTATCCGTGTGAAACCATTTATTGACAGAGGCTATGTATACCCCGCCTACCTTATGGGACTCACGTCTTGCCTTTATACCTGCCCAAGAAGCATCCCTAGCGGATTGCAGAGCAACCGAATCAGGTACCCAAATACCGTCTTGTAGCTTGTAATACTTACCGGGTTGGTAGATTGGAACGTAGTGGAATACGCCCCCTCCATACGTGTAGTTATTAGGCTGAGACACGATAAGAGTACGCTCTGGATGCGTGGTAATATCTACCCAGCTATATCCCGGAGTCACCGTGGCATCAACCACAATCTGAATTACCTGGCCCGCTTGGCCTAGTACTGCATAGGTGTTAATCATTACTTACTCTCCAAATACGGCGGGCCAGCCAGTACTGTAATCATAGGTAGCTGGGTCAGAGCTAGCAATCATAGCTGCCTTATGCTGCTCGGCTTTTATAAAGGTGGCCGAATCCCACCCCGCGATGCCTATAAATATTTGGTAAGCCAGAGATTGAGTCATAGTGATGAAAGCCCCCGTCATGGTTTTCCATTGCAATCCTGCAGGAATGCCGGCACCCATGATCATTAAACCTAGGTACTTAATCCTGGAGGGGTCATCAGAATGGTACCAGTAATTGCCTACCTTAAACCCAGAGTTAAGTCGGTAATCTCTAAGTGTTTTTATACTCTGCCAAGCGAGAGCCTGGGCGGTATTTAGCTTGGAATCGTCGATGATCCATTCAAAGTTTACCCAGGAATGGTATAGGGAGGGTTGAGGTATAGCACTTAGTACGCCTTCAATGTACGTTAATGGTGCCAGTGTTGTGGCTTGTAAATAATCAGCCCAATCCACTGACACTTGATCGGCAGTCAGCTCTATCGCCTCCTCGAAGAAGTCGGCTTGGGTAACAACACCGTTAACATTCAGGGTCAGTACATACATTAGTTAGCCCTCAGCACACCTTGGAATACCGCTGCAATAGCCATCGTACCCGCAGCTGATTTACACCACAACTGCACTTGAGTTTTCTCAGGTACCACTTTAGTTGTCGAAGAGGGTAATACATTAGGGCCGGCATTGATAGGTAGGGTATTGTCGTAATAGACCAAACCTAAGTTTGTACGAGTGCGTAACTGAATGAAACCTGCAGCGTTAGCAGAGGTGGAAAACAAAGTAATTTCCCAAGTCTTACCAGCAGGGACTGTATAAACACAGTTTTGTGAGACGTTTTCATTTGCGGCAATTGCACTAAGGGTGCCTGTGTTAGGAATACCTCCTGCGGTCACTCCACCGTAACCAATGTAGATAGCTCCGTTATTAGACAGGTTGGTGCCCGTCGCCACTACGACTATGCGGTTAATCGCCAGGTAGGTGTTTACGGTGTTAACAGCAGTTCTGCCGTTTAAGTTGACCGTCTCCGTTACTTCAATGAAGCCGGTTGTCAAGCCTTCAACTAGGATTACCCACGCACCTGTACCCGAACCGTAGACATCAGTGGTCGCATCCGAGGATAGGTGCAAGGTGATTGCCGTGTTAATGACCGGGTAGGTTGCACCTGACGCTACGGTGAGAGGTTCAAAGGTGGTACCCACAGCAAGATTGTAACCCTGCATGCTTTTAGAGATAGCACCTGCGACCAACCCTCGAGGAATGTCGCTGAAGATCTGCCTAGTTACAACCTGCTGCGTAGTGTCCAGGAAACATTTTACCTGGCCCGTGGCGGTGGTATCTGCAAGTACTCCAGAAACTCCACCCTTAACGGTTAGACTCATATAAACCTCACTTAAATCCTATGACTTGTATATTGTAAGAGCCGCTGGAACCATTAGGGGCGTAGCCCAAGACGTCAACGGAAACCCCATCCACTACACTGATAACCCTTAACGTCAGCCGTTCCATCAATGCTTCCTCTAAGGTGTGGTCAGACCCCGTAACATCAGGGTTTAAAGTGGCCTCTATCAGCATGCCTGTGGCAGCCCACGTTGCTGAAATAGTAGTAGTGACGGTGGTATCTTCCTGGCCATTGGCTATGGCGGGAAACACTATCTGTCCAGTGGATATGTTTTGTCCACTGGAGCCGTCACTGGTGGATAGAGTTAACCTTTCGGCCACCCTACCAGTGCCACTATCCCTAACAAGGAAGCTACCCATTATGCTAAAGTGATACCATCATCTGCTTCGTACGCAATAGACGTAGTTGTAATCGCTTTGCCAATGTATTGATGACGTTTACCTGCGCCAGTTACCGGGGTAGTTGTTACGCCACCCGGTACAGAGTCGGATAAGTAGTAACGGGCGCCAACTGTCAGACCCGACAAAGCTGTGTTACGGCCTTCAAAGTAAACGAGAGCGCTGGCTGCACTTGCAGAGCTAGACAATACAAAGCCGTCTGCTGTGTTACCACCAGAGGTTGCAGAAGCCTTCGCCACTTCACCAGTTGTAACAGCGATGTACACAAAGTCACCTGCAGTTAAAGCTTCAGAAGCCGTACCCGAATAGGTATCTGCAGTCACGCCTACAGGCATAATAGTTGTATCTAAGCGACCACTACCATCCAAACCAACAATTTTACCGGCTTCACTGCCAGTGCCACCAGTAACGGTGGCGGTTACTTCAGTAACACGGCCGGTAGTCGAATTACGTTGTAAATACTTATCTGCCATAATATGCCTCTATGCTAAATCTATGGGGGGTTCAATGTTAACTAGTATTTTAGTCGAAGTAAGTGCTACCCCGACACGTTGTGAAAAACCAATTGCTGCTGTCTCGGAAAGATTCTGGGTCAAGAATCCTCCGACACCGATGTATATTGGTTGAGTGGCCGTAAAGGCGTAGCCCGAGTTTTCCAAATACCCAGAAGTGAGTACGGAGATAAACTGCCCTGGAGTAGATGACCCCATAGCAATACCGATAACTGAACCTGGATCCAGACAGGGTTGAAACTCTCCAGTCACATTACTCTGCACGGCCTGGCCCGTAAAGCAAGTTACCGCAGCAGTTCCACCGAGTGTCTGCGCGAAGTTAGTATGGGCAATGTCATTTACGGCAACAGGTAGGGGCCTAGGGGTTGCTACGTAGAATCCAGCCTCTGGCCTAAAGGTGAGTGCAGCTACCACGTCAGAGACATAGAACTGTACTACACCAGCATCAGTAGAAGTTGTAGGGTTAGCAACCGACGTACCATCTGATGCAAACAGGTCTGCCAGCGTCGTACCATCTCCTAGGTAAATAAAGATCTGGTTACTACGAAGCAATATACCCGTTTCAGTTCTTACATGCTGTCTAACTAGTTTCATAGTACTGCCTTATTGATACGTACTTCTTACTCTACAACGCCACAACACAGTCGCAGAGGAGCTGGTCATGCTACAGTTAATAACCAGGCGACCAGATACCTCTGTAATTGTGATGGTGTAAGTTGCACCATTTTTCACAACATCAGTACCTACCGTAGTAACTGTGAATACCGAACCTCCACTGTTATTACTCAGGAACGTCACATGCCTGCGACCAAGCATTGCCATATATGGAAGTCCCGTCTCCTGCGCTATAATATCAATCTCGTGGAAACCTGCCTCAAAACCCGTCGCCTGTGACATATAGCAGTATGGTGCAAAACCTCCACTAAGCAACTGCACCGTCACTAGGCCCGATTGGATGCCTTGTAAGGAGCAGTCTGCGCTGTAGCCAGCAAAAGCTTGCCCCACAAGCTTAGAGCCTTCCGGTAAGGTCAAATTATTAGGCAATGTACCCGCATTCCATAAGTTCTCATATATACAATGTGTGGCACCTAGCCCTTGTGTAAATCCCCTGCAGTTGATGAAAGTATTCTCAGTACCCGCCCCTGTAAAAGTACTACCACTTTCACCACAGTTAGTAGCAGAATTACGAGTACCACTCAATGTAGTGTAGAAGCAGTTGAACGCCGCATTGCCAGTACCGCTTACGTTGTTGTTAGTACCGCCTTCGATACGGCAGTCTGTGCCTCCAAGTACGTTGGAACCTGTGGTTGCTACAAAGGATAGCTTACCAAAGTCTATACTAGCATCAGGTAAGGTGATAGTCCTAACATCAGTAAGTGCCACAGCATTAAACGTGGCATATGCTGTATTGCCCGCAGTACCTGTCTTACGCAATCTAGTATTCTCTGCTAAGAAACTACTGGTACGGATCTTACGCCAGTAGGCATTCGCACTATTGGCTATACAAGTGATGTATGCAGACTCAAGGCCTGCTAGTACCAGTACAGTGGAGGTAGAGGTAGCAGTGTCGTTTTGCTCCATAAACACCGTAGGCCCGGATACTGTTACCGTACAAACATTACCCTGCAACGCATTGCTGATTTCAACACGACCATCCTGTATCAAGCTATTCAACCCAGAGATGACCATAGTGGACGTGGTGACTTGCAACCTTATTAGTTTGATATTCGTATTACTAGGGACATTGAATGAAGCAGTAGTTGAATACACTTCAAGCACACCACTCACCGGGTAAAACTTAGTAAAGTCTGGAGCAGCAGTAGAGCTAGTATGTGCGGTGTTGCACAGATAGGATGCCCCCAAGTAGGCTACTTCATTACCAAGTGCGTACACGCCACCATTAATGTAGTCAGGGACTGCGCCGATTAACCCCAAGTCAACGTTAGAATTCGGCATGGTTATGGTGCGGGTATTACCAGTAGCCACCGCACTCGCTTCAAAAGCAATAAGCTTAGTCGCATCCGAGTTATCAGCTATGCGGAACAAGGTGTCAGGTAACGTTCCCAAAGTAACTGTATACTGAGAACTATCGGACGTAGGGATAGATAGTACACCCGTGCTAGACGTGTAGGTGAAGCCTGTAGGGACTTTAGCTAGAGTTACGTTGGCGTTAGGCATGGTAATGGTGCGGGTCTGACCTGCACCAATACTGGTGGCACTGAAACCTATCTTACGAGTGGCATCTGAGTTACTTTGTATACGGAATAAGGTATCGGTAATGGCTCCAATATTAGTAGTAGCTGACGAAGTTCCGTCTGTATTTGTCAGAGTTACTAGTCCAGTGGTAGCCGCATAGGAAATGCCCGAGGGTACCTTACCTAAGTCTACGTCAGCATTAGGCATAGTAATAGTTTTAGTTGTGCCAGTACCGACGCTGCTAGCTTCAAATGCTACTTGCTTCGTTGCGTCACCACTATCCTGAACTCGGAACACAGAGTCGCTGAATATACCACTGTTTACCTCAGACGCCGCAGTAATCCTACCCGTACTGTCTACGGTGAATGTAGAGATCTTGGTAGCGGAGCCATAAGTACCTGGGGTAACCGCCGTGTCAGTAATACT
>Ga0073914_10000029_pt1 | contig 22276 bp, 31 predicted proteins | sample GWRWT4_30Apr14_FD_71481 | JGI IMG/M metagenome (GOLD analysis project Ga0073914, IMG submission 71481) | Sand microcosm microbial communities from a hyporheic zone in Columbia River, Washington, USA - GW-RW T4_30-Apr-14 | ecosystem: Engineered > Artificial ecosystem > Sand microcosm >... | reverse complement strand
TTTGTTGCACGGCCTTGACGCTGCTTTAGGCATCCGCCTACAACCACCAACTTTTAATACGTTTAACATCGCGGCTGATCTTGCCAACAGGGTCTTTAGCATCGCGCCATCTTTGCAGCATGACGCGAATGACTGACCATATCAGCCATGCGGGAACAGCACACATAAAGCAAATGCCAAGTTGTGCTTGCAAGCCATAATGACTAAAGCCATAAGCTTCTATCACCAGTGGCCCTACAAATAACGAGGATGCAAACGCACTGGCAACCATGCCAAACAATTCCATTTTTGTTTTAGGTGGAGTCAAAGCAATCATGACTAATGCAGCAAGAACGCCAACCAACAACCAACCGCTAAACACTAACAGACTGCTAATGATGGTTAATAAACTGTAGGTGTCGTTTTGCATTACCATGTCTTGTTTAGTCATCATTTTTAGTTATCCCGATAGTGCATTTGACGTTGAGTTCAGGCACGGGCAAAGTGCTACATCCCGAATAAGCAATACACAACAGTATGATAATCATGGTCTTCACGCGACTAACTCAACACGGTTAGCAAACCAGCCAAACACAAAAGCCTCATTTTGTTGACGCTTCTGGCATAGCTCAATGTAACGTGCGCCTTGCAATGCGTTGAGTGCCTTGAGTAACACTTGACCACCTTTGACACCGCGCTTTGCATAGAACGTATGAAGCGTAGCGATGGTGTTCTTACCATTCACGCCATCTTCTGGAATGTCAGGATATAACGTGCCTTGCTGATTGAAGGCATTCAGGCATTGTTGTAAGAGCATGATGGCAGTTGCTATGCCCATGTTTACGCCTGTATCAAATAATTCTGTGGCTAAAGGTTCACTCATGCGGCAAATGTCGTTGAGCTGCATTTTTTCCCAGTAGCGGTTGTAGTAAATGTTTTGGGCAATGTCGATGGTCATGCGTGACATATCGCTCATGTACCCGTTTTCACGTGCAACGGCTTCTGTTATGCCAAACATTGTTTTACCACCACGATCATTGGGGTTGTTGCTATAGCCGCCTTCTAAACCAACGGTATGCTCAAATGCTTTTTGAAACGCTGATTTTGGCATAACAACCTCATTATTATTTTGGCAATAAAAAAGCCCCACTGAAAAATCAGTGAGGCTTTAAACGGCTAATGTGAACCAACACAAAAGCCAATCCCCGAAACTACCATACCCAAACAAACATCAAACATAGGGTTGTAAACGCATTGGACGCAACTTCCCTGTCGAGAACTCTACGCATTCATTGGGTTTGTAGCAAGTCTTGGAACATGTTCCCGTGTTGATAATAATTATCATCTATCGGCTTTACTGAGTAACACTTGATGATCTTTGGCCCTGTTGATGCTTGACGATTAGTTTTATAAGAAAAAAGAAAACATCGTTTAGCAAGCTTGGTCAGCCTTGATGATACCTCATCTTTTTCAACGTTATCTGGAAGCGCACGACGAACTTCTGCTGCTGTCATTGGCTTGTTAGCAACTAAGACAATATTAAAAATCTTATCTGTTAACGTGGTTGATTTATTCATAACCCATTTGCTCCAATGATTGTTTTAAGTTTGACTTAGCTGAAATCAGCAAACACCTTGCTTTGTCAGCACTAATACGCATCGTGCCTGCGAACTGAAACGGCTGTTTATTGTGGCCATAGAAGTAAAGCAATGGTCTAACGTGGTCTGTTGGCATATCAGCGAGTAAACGCTCAACCAGTATGCCTAGCACCTCATCAGCCTGTTTTTGCCGTACTGAAGCATTACCTTCCCAAACGTACCGACTCGAATCACTATTCCACTGCCGCTCGATAGATCCGCACTCTTTACGAACCTCTGGCCCCCAATGGCCAGTTGTGACGAAAATGCCCCAGTTTTCTAAAAGCATTTCTAAAACATGATTTGTTATCTTTGTTTTCATTACAGGCTCGCTTAAACGGTTGTTATTTGGCGTAAGGCGTTCGCTAAGGGGCTTGGAGCTGATGTTTTGGTAGATAGCTCTTCTAATACCGCTTGATGCTCTAATTCGTCGGCTAACGCGTGCCAGTACGATATTTTTTGATTCATATCACGCGCCAGTATTTGTTCTATGGCTTTACGGTTTTTTACGCTGACATTGGATAGATTCATGCGTAACACATAGTCGGCACGCGCTGTTCCGTTCAAGTACAAGGCTAAAAGTGCATCAAGAACGACTGTTGTTAATGTTTTTTTCATCAATCATGCCTTTTCTATGGTTTTTTATTTTCTGCTGTCGGAAATGCTTTTGCTGTCGGAACTGCTGTCGGATGTTTTTTTATTTATATTTCATAGTGTTATATATATTTCCGACACATCCGACACATCCGACAGCACATTTACAGTTGCTACGCGAGGGCATTGTTTTTCTCATGCGTGTGTGTGAGTGTGCGCGTTTTTGGTGTCGGACGTGTCTAGCCTTAGAGCCAGTAAGCGCGGTTGCTGTCGGATGTAGTGTCGGTTCTGCTGTCGGATGTGTCGAATTTTGCTTATTCATGGCCATGACCGCCCGAAGTTTCTGTTTTTGTGGCTTGAGTAAAGGCTTTGCAGGACTTTTCTAGGACTGCAGTGTAGTCTTTTGAGTTTTGGTGCTTTAAGTCTTCAGGTGTTACCCATATTCGAGTCGTTTTACGATCGACGGCGTAACCTGTTAGCGTTAAGTCTTTTCGGTCTTCGGCCATGTAGCGGCGCATTTCGGCGGTAAAGTCGCGGTCGCGCTTCTTAAATTCGTTTTTACGGTCGCACCACTTCTTGAACTCTTCAAATAATTCTGATTTTTGGCAGGAGCAAAACGGTATTTCTAACAAACCATCAACCCACTCTTGATAAAACAGCACTGGTGCAGGCAATGAAGCTTCGACCAAGTTTTGTTTTTCTAGGTTGTCGATTGGTTTGGTATGTGGTGAGAAGTCGCCAAGGTCTAATGACAGTAGGTAACCGTAGAAAGCTTCTATTCCACCGTTGTCTATTTCAGCAAACAGGTCGATAAAATATTGTGCTGTTGGTACTTCACCACAATACAGCACGCCATATCGACGATCGCCAAGGTCAAGCTCAAGTGGCACAGTTGAGTTGGATAGAAAAGCAAAATTGACGTGGTTTGTTTCACTACGCAATGGCATGTTCTTTTCGTTGACCTGAACATCACTACCCGTTACGAGGTGTTTTAATATGCCTTTGAAGTGTGCTTTTTCTGCGCGTGACACTACCTCTTCACATAAAGCAAAGAGCTTTTGACTTTGCCAACCTGTGAATTGACTTTCAAGCTGTGGTTGACCAATCGTGATCGCGTATTTTCCATAAATTTTGCTAACTATTTTTTCCCAAAGAATAGATTTGCCGGGCCCTTCTTTACCGTACATGATGACGGACGTGGCCATTTTTGCGCCAAGGTGCTGCAATGGGTACGCTATCCACTTTAACAACCACATAAACTCTGCTTCACGGTGACGGCATAGCATAGAAATATGGTTTAGTATTTTTTGACAGCCATACATGCCGCCTTGCGTTGGCTGCATTTCTAAACCTTTAAACAGGTTGATGTGATTGGCAGGCAATTCACCAGACGGTTCAAATACTAAGGCTTTAACCACTTTTCTATCGTCGTGTTCATCCCATTCTTTATAGCGATGACGGCCAACCAAGTGCCTTAGGTTGCTTAGGCGCATTTGCACAAAATTAATGTCATCCCAACAGGTGTCTGTGTTGTAGATCAGCGAAAAGTTCTTTATTAATTCGTCAATTCCGTAACGCCCGAAACTTTCATCCCCTTGGTTTTGGGCTTGCTGTGTAATGCTCGCTTTTGAGAGGGGTGCGGGGAGATTTAGCACGGTAACAGGAGCTTTAAATAATTGGCTTGTTACCGCGTCAATGCCTTGCTTAACGTGTAGATCGTTGAAGTCGGTTGATTCTGTGTCGTTGGCTTCAAAAATGGGTAATAACACTTTTGCGTTTACAGCACTGGCGGCAAGCTTCGCCTTTGCTTCACCTACGCCGCTTTCGTCTTTATCCGCACAGATTACAATATTGGCTGATTGATATTTTTGGCGAACTTGTAATGCTACTGCTTCCAAATTACCTGCATCAAAGGCGACAAAAACAGTCCAGCCTGTTGCCATGTGGATACTTGCACCTGTGGCATAGCCTTCAACAATGGCAATATCTGAGCCGTTGCCTTTACGCTTGCCAATAAGAAAATACGCGCCTTTTTTTGGCGTGCCTGTCATAAACAGCTTAGAGCCATCGGCTTGAATCCATTGCAGGCTTACCAGTTGGCCATTGTTATAAACTGGCACAACTAATTTACCTGCACAAAAACGTACACCAAAGCCTTTGACTTGCTTACGATTCAAATATTCGTTTACGGCGTTGTCTTGCAGTGTTGGCCATATCTTTTGGGCTTTATCAATACAGGCTTCTGTTGCTTCGCGTTTGGCTTGTTCGGATGCTGCTTCTTGTTCAGCCATTTTTTGATGATATTCGTCACGTTCAGCTTGTGACCATTCGCGGGCTTCTTGAACTATTTTTTCACTGATATTTAGTGTGTGATTACCGTATGCACCTGAATAAATGACATCGCCATTTTTGCAAATGTATTCAAACAAAATGTACCAACCTGCCTTTGGCTTACGTTTGCCTGCATGATTTGTGGCGGCAATACGTTGCAAACGGTTAAGCACTAGCGTTTTGTTGTCTAGCAACAAACCTGCTTGTGATAGCTGTTTTTCAACTGTGAGTAAGTTGTTATTCATTTGCGTCCTACAATTTTTGCTTGTTATTTTTTAGATTGGAGTATTTTTTAGATGGTTTTTATTCTTGAAATACCAACGGGCATAAAAATTGTTTTGATACTCCTGTAACACGTTCTAATAAAACAGCGTGTTCCGCAGGGATACGTCCAACCTTTCGCCAATAGCTAATTTTTTGTTGCGAATAGCCTTTGCCTAGTCTTTTTGCTAATTCTTGTTGGCTGCCAACAATAGAAATAGCTTTGTCTAGTGCATCCACGATAGATGATTCTGTATTTGAACTCATTTGCAGTCTCCAAGAACTACACATAGGTTACAAATATATTTGTAATGTTTCAACAAGTATTTTTGTTATGCGTTTTACAAATAACTTTGTATATTGTTTATATGACAAATGAAAACTTTGACTTAAAAACGTTTAGTGGGCGTTTAGCTTATGCTATGAAGATTGCCAACAACTCTAATCAAACGAGTTTTGCAAAATCCATAGATGTGACTCCACAAACAATTCAATACCTAGTTACAAAAGGTAAAGGCTCTACTCATGCGTCAAAAATTGCTGAAAAACTTGGAGTAAATGTTGATTGGCTTGTTTATGGACAAGGCTCAATGTTTGATGAGACAAATAAAATACAGTTAGTTAGGGAAGAAGAACAGCCATACAAGAGCTACAAAGATTTTGATTTTGTAGTTGTCCAAGCATACCAAGCCAGTCAAAAATCACTAAATACGCAAAATTCTTACATAACAACTAAAAGTGGTTTTCCTTGCCCTGTTGAAATTATTGAAGGTACTGGTAGCGATCCGCAAAATTTGCGCGTTTTGTTTATGAATAATGACAGCATGACACCTACATTTAATAAAAATACACTGCTTTTAGTTGATATTAGTGATTTTGAAATGCAAAGCGGACTTGTTTACCTAGTCAATTGGTATGGCGAAGAACGGATTAAAAGAGTGTTTAAGGATGGTAAGAACAGCTTTAAGCTTAAATCTGACAATCAACACAATGCACTTTATGCAGATGATTGGGTTGATTTTAACAATAACGATGATGTGAAAGTGCTTGGTCGCATTGTGTGGCAAGCAGGTAATTTATAATTAAGAAGGAAACAAAAATGGATTTTTGCGCTATTGATGTTGAAACAGCGAATGCTGATATGTCATCTATATGTCAAATTGGAATTGCTGAGTTTCGAGATGGTAAGCTTTTTGATACGTGGAAAACATACATCAATCCTGATGATGACTTCGATGAAGTCAACATAATGATTCATGGGATAACGCCTGAAATGGTTCAGGGTTATCCTAACTTCAAACAGGTTCATGAACATCTTTATAAATATTTGTCAAAAAAAATAGTAGTTTGTCACACGCATTTTGACCGAAGTGCTATCCATCAAGCTGCTCATTGGCACGACACCACTTTACCAGATTGTGAGTGGTTAGATTCCGCAAAGATTGCTAGACGAGCATGGCTTGAATTATCTCAAAATGGTGGTTATGGATTAGCTAATATAGCTAAATTTATTGGTTATAAATTTAAACATCACGACGCTTTAGAAGATGCTTGTGCATCTGGACATATAGTTTTAAAAGCCATTGAAGCAACTGGAGTACCACTAGAAGACTGGCTTATTCGCTCAAAAAAACCTCTACATTTAAACTCTTTAACTCAGCATGAAGTTAAACGTATAGGCAATCAAGATGGCTTACTATTTGGCGAAGTTCTTGTTTTCACAGGTTCTTTAATAATGCCTCGCGCACAAGCTGCTGATATAGCTTCTCAAATTGGATGTCAAGTTGATGCAGGAGTCACAAAAAAAACAACACTGCTTGTTGTTGGAGATCAAGATATTAAAGCACTAGCAGGTAAAGAAAAAAGTGCAAAACACATCAAAGCTGAAGAACTCATTAAAAAAGGCCAAAATATCAGGATTCTTATAGAAACAGATTTTTTATCCTTAATCAAAATGACATAAAATACACCTACTACTGGAGCTATTATTTCTCCAGATTCTTTTTCACCAAAGCCTCCTCCAAAATCTTTTAGCCACTTCTTCATCTTAATTTCTTCCAGCTCGCACCATGCGGGCTTTTTTGTTTGAAAAAAATGCACGATTACAAATATCTTTGTTGACACATTACAAATATGTTTGTATTTTTGTTCGTAGGTTTTAAAAACAAGAGCGACACCATGAACATCCAAACCTTACCGTGGTTAAAATTCGCCCACGAAGACTACATCTACGACCTACGCATCAAAGCCAATGCCGTAGTAAAAGCCGCCTTTTTAGATTTGCTATGTTTAGCCATGAAGCAAACACCCGCCCTATCCATCCCCAACGATGACCAATTTTTAGCAACATGGCTAAACATGGGCGTAAAACGCTGGCTCAAAATTAAAGACCTCGTACTAAGCCAGTTTGCCCTTAATGCCGACAACAACCGCTATTACAGCATCATGCTTGTTGAACAATACCAACAACAAGAATCTAAACCACAAGAAGCTCGCAGCCCTGCCCCTGCTGCATCAGCAAAAACCAATGCTGAACGTCAAGCTGAATACAAAGCCCGTCAAAAAGCTAAAGAACTCAGTAACGCCAAAAATAACGACTCAGTAACGCTTGGTAACGAAACCAGTAACACCGAAGTAACGGACGTTAACGTTACCAGTAACGCGGATTTCGTTACTTTTGGGGGGATTAAGGGGGGAGATTTAGATTTAATAATTGAGAATGAAGATAAAAATTCAGTTGTAGTAGTGCGCGAACATGCACCCGTCACAACAGCAACACCAACAATTTTAATGAGTTTTTATTTTGAACCCGACCAAGCAAACGTGTCGATGCTCATTGAAAAACTAGAAGTTGATGCAGCAAAAAACACCAACAACAACCTAAATAACTTTATTGCTTACTACTGTGCGAAAGGCTTCAAAAATACCCAAGCCGAGTGGGACTTGCAGTACGTCAAATGGCTTAAACGCGAAAACGATAAGCCTTCCGCCAATATCACCGCACCTACACCAAGCACACCAAGCACACCTAGGAACAACTCACCTTTACCTGTAATCGTTGGTGAGTCCTTGATGGAAACAATGGCCAAACAAAAAGCCGAACGTGAAGCAACACCAAAAAAAGACGCTGAAAGCTTGGCCGCTGGTAACGCTGCATTTGCAGCAATTAAAAAAACACTTGGCATCAGAAACGCCGCTTAACAGGAGAACAATAATGCACCCATTTGACCAAGGTTTTGCTGCTTGTGAAAGCGGCGCACTGATTAGCGAGAACCCTTACGTTCTTAACTCGCAGGAGTTTTTAGACTGGGAACTTGGCTATAAAACCGCTTACGAATGCCCGTTTTAATGGCACATAGGGAGATAAAAACATGAATAGACCCACACAGCATTACGTTGAAACCTGCAAACAATACCCGATCAGCACAGGTGCGGCGGTATTGCTTGCCCGTGATCTTCGTGAAGAACTCAATTCTCACATTGAACATTTTTTAAAGAATGGCGGAGAAATTACTGTTATTGAACATCACTTGCTCGAAAGAAAACCTATTGAGCAAATGATGAATTTTAATGGCAACTCCAAAATCAAACCCATTTGGCAGGATCGTGAGAAATTGAACTGGATGATCGAAAAACATGCCCTATCAATCATGTTGATATGCGGTCGCCTAGGCATCAAACGACAAACGGTGATTGATTATCTGGAGGGCAAAACGACACCCGCACCTCACACTCAAAAGAATATTCAAACAACCATCGACTTTATGATTAAACAAAAAGCCGCTATTTCGTCAGAAAAAAAGGAGAAACAAGCATGATTTTTTTAGCATTGATCGCACTTTTAAGCATCAGCATTATATTTGCACTTATTTTTAACAACATTCAATTGCTTAAACATAACGACGAATTGCGACAAGACAACCACCAGTTGTTTATGAAATATCATCGTACTCAGTGGGATATTGAATTTTTGTTGACTGAGTTGCGACTCACTGAAGCTGAGTACGGCATTAAAAACAATCATAAAAGACGGGCATCTCATGGCACTAATAGCGTGGTCGAAAGGCAGCGAGTCGCACATTAATAGCTCATGCGGCACATACAAAGTGTGCCGCATTCGTCGTGGTAAATGGCTGTTTTTTAGTGCTGAAAAAAAAGTAAGCGAGCTTTGTTGGGTAGCGTTAAAACTGTTTGAAACGTCCGACGAAGCCAAACAACACTGTGTTGATGATTTATGGCAGGGGTTTGAATGAATACTACTTTTTTACTAATGGCTCAATTTAACGCACCCATCGTGCCTTTGTCTGAAATATGCACTAAGTTTTTGAATATTGAGCATAAAGAAGCATGTCGATTAGCGATTAAGCAAAATTTGCCTTTTCCTGTTTTTCGTTGCCATTCGCAAAAAAGCCCTTGGTTAGTCAATATCAGTGATTTAGCTGTATGGTTAGATAATGAAAGAGATAAAGCTAAGAAGGATTGGAAGGCGATTCAAGAGTTGGGGGTCTAACTAAAAAATTAAGCCGTAAATGCCCACACGGACAGCGAACACTTGATAACAGACTGGGTATTTATCGGCTTGAATGAGAGTTAGAAAGCGTAGTGTTGTGACGATGAACTTTAACGATGATGAGGTGAATGATGAAAAAACAAGGTAATTGGTATATGTGGTTTGTTGGCGATGCTCATATTGATGCGTGTATGGCTTGCTCACATTACAAAGATGCTTTAAAGCCAACGCCGAATAAAAAACGGAGCAAGGTTAGCTTGCGTAAAAAACTCTTTAAATACTACAAAAGAGCAAAGCATGGCGGTACTTGGTAGTAGCGTCTAACACAAATCGTAACGCGCCAGCCCATATTTACGGTATGTAACAGGCTGGGGACTGGTCGCGTTGACGTAGAGTTAGAAAGCGTGGTGAATTAACGATGGAGACTGAGATGAGTAAAAAACCGATAACTGAAGCACGATTGAAAAAAGCAGCAAAAATATGGGCCTTTTCTGTATTGGCTAATATTGATTTGACTGAATTTGATAATGCAAATGAGCAGGTTATCTCTGACAGCATACGAGAAGAAGCAAAAGCGTTTGCAGTAAATGAACTTCAAAAACTTGGAATAACTGAGATTGTTAACAGCGAAAGACAAGCATTAGATTTAGTTTTGTGCGGATAAGCGTCTAACAATTTATTAACAGGCAACGCAAAGGTTTAAAACATGAAACTGTTGGCTGGCGCGTTGTCCTGTTGAATTACGAGTTATACACGATTTTATTTTTACGATGAGGATACGAAGATGAATGAAGTTAGAGAAAACCTTGATTTTGGGCAAGCTGTTGGCTTTTTAAAAGATGGTTTTGTTGCTACAAATGATGACTGGAATGGCAATGGAATGGAGTTAACGCTTGAGTTAGTTGCCATTTTGCTTGATGGTGGTGAGACAATTGGCGCACAAAATGATGAGTTTGTTTTAAAGACTCCAAGCGGTAAAAAGGCGATTGGTTGGCGACCAAGCAAGATGGATATTTTATCAACAAAGTGGCGAATTATTGGCGAACCTGATTAGTGTATAACTCGGTGTTATACACCTATCGTAGGTGTATAACACATTTTAATTTTTTCAAGTGTTTGTTTTATAAGTAAAATACAAAACAAACACACCTAAGTCTTCACGCAATAAAATCCAGCCTTTCCTTCTTTTTTTCTGTCATATTCACATAAATTTGCAAACTAGACCAACTATCATGCAGTGTCACTTGTTGAATTTGAGGGATTGTGAAACCATCTTCTGCCAACCTGCTAGCACCTTCGTGACGCAAATCATGAAACCGCAAATCATTTATGCCAAGAACATGACAAGCACGGGTAAAAGACGCACTGACACTAGCAGAGGAAACTGGCAACAAAAAATCACTATCTGTTTTTATTCGATCAACCATTTCTTTAAGAACTTCCCAACCCGCTTTTGGCATATTTGCAGTTTTATTATTGCCAATCGAACCATCAGGGCTTTTCATATTTCTAACAATATAAAATTGATGTTCCCAATCAATATCTGATCGTAGCAATGTCGCTATTTCATCTTGTCGTCTGCATGAGTAAATTGCAAACCACATAACCATCCGCATCGAAAAAACCTGATTCCTTTTTGACTCTCTATCAGCAAAAAAATCATCTAATTTTTTAAGCTCATCATATGTTGGCCTTCTTTTTCTTTTTTTTGCTTTATAGACAATTCTATTATCACGCAAATACTCAGAAGCTTCATCAATGATTGTCGTAGAAACTGGCAAGCCTAAAGCTGACTTTGCATATTTTAATGCTGATTTTATAGCAGAAATATCTTGAAGAATTGTCGCACCATCAGTACCACTGGCTGAACGATCTTGACAGTGTTTGATTATTTCACCCGTTTTAATAGATACAATATCTATTTCAGCAATACGCTGATTAACCATAAATTTGATATTGCTATTTCTTGTGCGGCCAAACTTATGCTCAGTAGCAGTCAACAATGACTGCATAACCTGTTTTAGCGATACTCCCTTATGTTTATAAGCCTCAATAACACCATCTTTTTCAAGCTCTGCTTCTCGACGTTTTGCCCAATCTTTGCCAACAGCTTTACTACTAAACGTTTTACTTTCTTGATGTATAATCATGCCATCTTTTTTGAGTCGTATCTCAAATCTGTAACGAGCTGATCCTGTTTTTGTTTTGCTTGTTGACATTGTGGCCATGCTACATTCCTAAGCGGACTTTTCAGTAATTTTAGCGGACTAAAAGCGGACTGAATGTAGCAAAACGCGGAAAAATACGCAAGAATATAGCAAAATACAGCTAAAAACTAAGGGTTAAAAAATTGGATATATTAGAAAATATATATAAAAATCAAATATTTAGCAATAATAAAGTGCTATCAGTCGCGCCGATGATGGACTGTATAAACAAAATAAAAAAGCCTTAATTTACAATAAATTAAGACTTTCATTTTTAATGAGGCGGACTTATAGCGGATTTAATTAAAACTCAGCAACAGTTATATAGTCCATTGTGCCGTTCATCGGGAACGGATTAGCTGTTCGAAAATTACCAATACGCATACTTCGCTGAACATTCGCTTGAAGTGCAACACCTACTTCTGTAAGTACTAAAACACCATTCTTGTAAAGCTTTAATGTGTGGGCGACTTTATCATATTGAACTTTCAACTCGGTACTTACACCATAGGTAAAGCCAAAGTACACCGGTATTGCCGTACCCATATAAAATCCAATCTCACCGATTGCCGTTACGAAAAGACGAAAAACTTCTGCACCAGCAGCGTCCAACATTGTCCAAATGCTTTGAAGGCCGCCATTGTTTGTTAAATTAACTCTACAATTAACTTCTATTGAATTTTGCAGACGATAGCCTGACCGCAAAACACTAATAAAATTAGCAGCGTTATTGTTAAAAACAGCAGAACCGCCCGACTCTGTTACCCCAACAGGATATTGCAGTGGGTGATTACCTGTTGCGTCGATAAAAGGTAGGCCATTAAACTGTATGTCTAAAGGGTCGGCGGCTTCTCCACCGCCTAATACACCAAGTGGGAACATTTTACGCTCCTATTACACGCCATGACGTGCCGCTGGCTGCGATAAAGGTTTTTGTTTCACCTTCACGCGAAAATACAGCAGTTGTCGAAGTTGTTTTTGCTCCAATAAGCGAGCTTGCCATTACGGTTATAGGGCCTACATTACCTTGAATGATGTTGACGCTATCACCGACAGATTTACCTAGATTATCAGGGGTGTCTAAGGCGCAACTAGTAGCTACAGTGTAATCTAGGACAACTAATTTACTTCCTGTCGGGGTAACATCAGCAGAATCAATAGTAGGGGAAATGGCTGCTTTAGTTACTGTAACATACCGCAAACTCGCTTGAGATACTGATCCTGAAGCCACGTCGGAGATTTGCTTCTGTAGTTTACCAAAAGCCGTTAAAATGCTATCCGTTGTTGCAAGGCCAGCGTTAACTAACGCGGTGGCATACCCTGTTAAAAGTAAACCTGTCACGTCGTTTCTAACAGCTTCAACTGTCGGATACTGTATTGCGTTGTTTGTGACGTGATAAGCGAGCGTACTAACTTTATTTGTACTGTTTTCAGCAGTATAACCAAGATTATTTTGAGTTACAGCCCAGTCTGTTGAAGTATTACCAGCGTTATTTACTAACGCACGAATAACGTCACCAGTTTCGACAGCAACTCCACCCGTCAATGTGCCTGCTGCTGATACAGTCCAAATGTCTCCTGTTTGAATAGCTCCGCTAATTCCGCTGCCGTTATTAGTTGCATCAGGCCAAGGATTAATAGGTGTAGTTGCGGATGCGTCGAACGTTCCTCTGTCGTCCCACAAGTTAACAACTAAGCCATCAGCGTAAGCATTAGCGTAAGTTACGGCGAGAGCTGACATTGTATTGACAAAAGCTGTTGTCGCAATCTGCGTGCTGTTATCAGGAAATGGCTCTGTTTGTGGTGTTGGTGCAGTTGGAGTACCTGTGAATGTAGGATTTGCTAAGTCGGCTTTTACAACATCTAAATCATAGATGACAGACGGGGTTACTGCGTTTGTTACGTCAGACTCAGTAACTGCATCAAGCGTTGTGATTAAACCTATTGAGCTACTACCACCATCAATTTGCACCGTCAACACACCAGCGGCTAGTGTTGCTACTACACCGTCACCAACAAAATTAACGGCTTGGGCATTCCCAAGCAAAATCCCCTCATCTTGAAATGCTGTTTTTGTACCCGTCAAGCCAAAAAGTGACGGAATACCAACAGTCGTAACTTCACCATTGCTCATAATTGCATACTCTCAAATATTTTAATTAACGAGTCACGTTGTCAACAAACACGACTTGACCAAAAAGATATTGGGTCACAATACCTGACGGGCTTACTAACTCTAAGTCATACACGCCTAATTTGCCTTCACGTTCAAACGGTAACTTACCTGCGGCGGCTGGCTCTGTCACTTTTCCCTTGCTTGTTAGTGTCGAAGTGTCGATTGCAGTTGTAATTGCGGCTGATACGTTGAGCGTAATAGTGCCGTAATCGCAAGTAATACGGCTGTTTGCTGTTGTCAATTCAAGTAAAAACGGCTCACCTGTTGCGCTTGCACGAATCTGCATACGCGCTGTGAATAAGCGAATATCAGCATCAGGGCCCGGCTCTAAATATAAAACACGTTGAAAATCCGCGCCTTTTTCGATAATAAAATCACGTTTTCTTGCTGGCATTTTGTTGCTCCAATAAAAAAGCCCCGCAAATGCGAGGCTGTTTAGTAAAATTGTTAATTAAATGATGTTGCCGTAAATTATACCTGTGTTTATCCATGTTATTAATGCGTTGCCATTAATTGCATCGCCTGCAATGCCACCTACTGCACCTACTTGAGCTAATCCAAATGCGGTGACACTACTACTGTGAGTTGCGTTATTGCCATTATTGCCATTTTGAGCATAAAGCCCACCACCATCTCCAGCATTACCCACAGATGCACTGACAAAATCTTCGTCGTTATCGCCAAAGTTATCTTGAATAGTTGCGCCCGTTCCACCCAATCCATTCGCAATATCCGTTGCGTTTGTTCCAGTGGATAAAGAACCTGCAATAATATTTCCACCCGTTGCGATTAACGTGCTTATTCCTGCAATCCCGTACGGCCATCCTCCACCCCCGCTAACGCCGTCACAATAAACGCCTTGCGAAAAAGAAACCATTGAAGCCCCGCCCGATCCACCACCACCAGCCGAGCCACCCGATATAATTCCTAAAAGATTATCTATTTCTACTGGATAGCCCACTAATAAGGCGTTTCCACCATCGCTTCCATTTTCAGCAGGGATGTTGACAGAAAATACACGTCCACCATCGCCGCCTTTGCCTCCACGCCCTGCAACAATTCCTTTGTTTATTATTTTTAACGTAACGCCTTCAGGCCAGCGCGTATCAACATTTATTGCATAATCTGTTGTATTTAACCCTGTGATTAACGTATTTTCATAAACCGTAAAAACAGCAATAATTCCAGATTCAGGTACGCCCCAATCAATCATAAAAGCGTCGTACAAATTCACGCTTTCATATAATGAATCACTAAAATCGACAGGTCTAACATTACCCACAGGTATCGCTGTACTCACTTGTTGCGCTTTATATTTAATATCGTCTTTATCAGTGGGTTGAGCATATACCACTTCCATTGGCACGCTTGCAATCGCCCCCGTCACATCCTGCATTTTGCGAGTTTGTGCATAAAACAAGTCACCGACTTTCAACTGCAAAGCAGGTGTTAAGTTAAACTCTAAAACCTGTGGTGGGTCACGATACGTTTTCAGCAAAGCATCAGCTAAAGCATTGGTCCTACCTTGAGACGTTGTTTTAAACCAACGACTAAGCACTTTTTTAATTAAGTTAGAGCCATATTCCAAGCTGCTGATTGCCTCTAAATTGGGTGTAGCTACACGCAAGGCGTAATTCTTTAACTCATCTAGTTTTTCGGTTGGTTTCTTTTGTGCAAAGTAAATTAAAACGGTACTAATACGCTGATTCGTATCTGTTTTTACGTCAATACTTTTAGTTAAAAAGTGGCTATCATCGCTTAATGTCGGCAATCCTGTAGGCAATGGCTTGATAGCTCTAAACTGTATCAATTGCGCTATTTCGTCCCACCACACACGGCAAGTGCCTTGTTCTGTGAGTTCACCAACCAAGGTGTTTATGCCTGTTGGCTCAGGAATTTCGACACTAAAAACACCAGCTAAATTTGCGGTTGCTTCGGCATCCCACGCGGGCTTGTCGATATAGCTTGTGCTAATGCCACTATACGATGTCAGCAACGTATAAATAACATCTTGTACTTTTGAGCCGTTAAAAATACCGACTTGTTGTACCGTATCATCTAATTTATGTGACTCAGCGACTGTATTGCTTTGGCCACGGGTGATTGTAAAAACATCACCAACGCGAGTAAAAGCCATAAGTTCGCCGCTAATCGCCACTTTGCCGCTTGGTTCATATTCAGCACCTATACCCGATGGTGTCAGCGTAAAGGAGGTTTGTATGGCGGTAATATCAGCCGCTAATCGCCCGTTTGACGGCTTTGGAAACAAGGCTTTTTTATCATCGGCTAGTTTTAAGATGTCTTTAGCGACTAAAGTCACGCCATCATCTTTACTAATGCCTTGAAGCTGCTCTATGACATAAACGCTGTCGATAAAATTAGTCCAGCTAAAAGGTGTGCTGAGATAACCACGGCGAACGCGTAACACACGGTTTTCATAAAACGGGTTACGCGCTTTAAACTTGCCCCAAAACGTGCCTTGATTGTTCGTATCATAAGTACGCTCGCGCCAATAGGGGTCGATTTCGGTATCAGGAAACGGGGCATCAATTAAGCGCACGCTGACACTACCGCGCACGCCTAAACCCTTCCCGGGTGTGATTTCTTGGCTGGCAAAACTGACTGATTTTAGAAGCGGAATAGCAGAAATACCCACGGGCAAATCAGCATTCTGGTCACAAAATCGGTAAGTCTTGGTTGTTTTTACAAAATGGGGTTTATCTTGGCACGTTGCATAAGTGTTGTAGCACTTAGCCGCGCCTGTTACACCAACGCTGGCGGTACAAGGGGCGTTACCATAAGTATTAGCGCAAAAGTCCATGTCACACTCTACAAATACGGTAGGAATGCGACCATATTTTGTGACTTCATTGCTATAACTCACGATAATCCCCTTATATCAATTACAACGGCAAACGGTACAAAATAAAGGCTTGCTCATTGTAAATTTGAAAGCCTTCTACTTTGATACCTGCATTTTCAGGGTCATTAATAAACGCCTGAATATACAAATCGGATTGACCATCTAAATTAATAGTTGTCGATTGCAAACTACCCATAAATTACTCCTCGGTAAATACCATACGAATGATGGCAAAGATTGTTACGGCTGCATTGCTGTCAAGAACGACAGCAAATCCTTCGGCAACACCAGCGCGCATGGTTAAAGGTTCTGACTCATGTGCGCTGTCTGCATATAGTGTGATAACGCTTGGTACAGGTGGTGGGTTTGTTGTTGGTGCGCCGCCTGTATTGCCTAATTCTATTTCTACTCCACCAAAAGCGACTGTTTCAGTACCTGCTGTTATAGGCAAAGCAAGGCAAGTTGCTTCAGCCGCTACGCCGTTAGAAACATTTTGTGATGGGGTAATGACTGGATTACCTGAAACTGGTGCGCTAGTGATACGAACAACATCAGCAAGTACCATCGCTGTACCTGAGCAATCACGCAAAACAATCTCAACACGCCGTAACTTTAAAGTTTTTGTGCTTCCTGCTGTGTGGAATATAGTGGCGTACTGGACTCTTGCATTAGCACCTATTGTTGTTGCTAGTGAATAGGGTCGAGTGGTGCTTTTGAACGTGGCTACATACGTTTTTGTTAGAGGATCATAACTTGTTACTGAGTCAGTGGCTTTTGATAATGTCCATGCTCTAGCAATCCCTGTTACTGTTTTATCGTAAATTGCACGCAACCAACCACGAACGCCCGTACCTGCAATGACTGGCGATGCAACACCATCAGTACCTAAATTTGTGTTGACTGTATTTAATGCAGTAGTTTGAGTTTGTTGCTCGCTTAATGTTGCAGGTGAGGCAATAATCTTGCTCAATATTCCAGCTAGTAACACTTCTTGGCCATCAGTGTTGGCATTAACCGCTTGTAATTCAGCCAATAACAACAATAAGTCGGCATGATTGACCGTGCCGTTGGCATTGATAGCCGTGATTGTGTCAGTTAGCTTTTGCTCTACCGTGTCTGTATTTGCATCAATGGCGGCACAACTGTTTTTAATCGCTAAAAGATGCGCTGTCACAGTTGTTAAATCAGTAGGATTATCAACGATAACGTGCAATGGTGCTGCTAGTTTTAAGTCAATCGCCGCTAGTGAATCGTTGCCAGTGGTTTGCAATGCGGCTGTTGCAGGGGCGGCAATGATCTTGGTCAAAATGCTATTTAAGACAGCTTCTTGAGTGTCTGTGTTCGCATTTACCGCTTGTAATTCAGCCAATAAAACCAACAAATCAGCATGATTAACCGTGCCGTTGGTATTGATAGCCGTAACAACATCAAGCAAATTTTGCTCTACCGTGTCTGTATTGGCATCAATGGCCGCTACGCTGTTTTTAATGTCTAATAAGTGACTGGTGATAGTTGTTAAATCAATTTGATTAACAACATTGACATCTATTGTGCCTGCTAGTTTTGCATCAATTGCAGCTAAAGAATCGTTCCCGACTGTTTGCAATGCTGCTGTTGAGCCGCCTGTTGGACTGCCCCCTGCGCCTTCAATAAGCAGTTTAATTTCGTCTAATTTTTTCCAAATTTCACTGTTCACAGGGTATCTCCACTTAATAGACATTGCACTGGTAGTGAGATGTCGTGATAACGATTGTCATTGATTGCGATGTCTGGAATTTCACCGTTAGACACGCAATAAGCGGCATCTTGCGGGTAAAATTCGTGATTCCAGCTAAAGATAAACGGTCGTAATTCAGCGTGTTTAACGAAGGATTCCCAATAATCACGTACCCATTGTTGCGGCACGGTCTTAAAAGTGACATTTGACTGCGCGCCTTGAGACGTTTTAACGCGCCCAACGAACTGCCCGCCTTCGGTTTTTTGATTCATAATCGTGTTTTTACGACCGTGACGCGGTACAACAAAACCGCCCACCATGCCCCGATAAAGCGGCAATTTACGGCCTAACATGACTACGCCCACATAAAATGGCGTTGCTGTTGATAAGTTGAAAACAACACGCCAATAACGCGCGGTAATTGCCGTAAACAGGTTTATTTTTAACTCGTTGTCAGTTGCGCCAGTAATAGAAGGCGTGGCCAAAAAGAACGTTGCCCAATTATCGTGGCTATATTCGAGATAAAAAACACCTCCAACAGTTCCTAAATTGTGCCGATAAATCGCCAAATAGTCTGCTGTTACAGGGCTGCTAAAAACGAAGGTGAAAAAATGGTAGCCGCTTGCTGCCGTTGGCGACCAGTACGATGTTGTGTACCAGTCATAGGCGTTGGCCACGCTGAATCCTGATCGTTCGCTTGTTGCTGCGATTGACGTTAATAGGGGCGATGTCAGCAAGTTGTCGTAGCAAATAATGGCTTTGTTTGCTGTTGTCGTCATGCTGGAATAATCCGTAGATTTTTAATTTCACCGCCGTTGTCGGCCAATGCGCCACCAACCAAATCTAAAAGAGTGCGACCTAACAGCACGTCATTTTCGCCAATTCTTAAATAAGTAACTTGTTGGTTTTGTTGTTCTGTTTGACGTTGTTCGGCTTGGCTGGTTGGTGCGCCTGTGTTTGATAAAGCTGGCGGTGCGCTACCTGTGATTGCGCCCGCCCCACCTCCACCACTTAATACGCCTTGAGCCATACTTGCGCCCATTGCTATTGCAGCGGCTGCGGCTGCCACGCCTAGTGCTGGCCCTATAAATGGGATAGGTGCTAATGCGGCATACGCGCCCATTGCGGCACGGTATGTGTTTACGCCAATTTCGTATAATGCTTGAGCTTTTTGAATTGCTTGCGCGGCTTTGGCGGCCTTGCCGTGGCCTTGTGCCATTGATGCTAGACCAGCGTGGAAAAAGGTCACAGTAGCGGCCATTTGAGCTTTTCGGGCTTCTAATTCAGCATCGCCATTAGTAATGACGGCATTAACTCTGTTTTGATCGCCCGTTAAAAACGCGCTGATAAAATCTTGTTGAGCATTGAGTTTATAAACATTTGCGGCATCGACTTGCACTAACTCACCATCAAGAAATTCTTCCCACTGTGCGCCTGCAATCGTTTGTGCTGCATCAAGTTCGACTAACATTGAGTCAATCATATCGCTAAATTGAGCGGCGGCAATTTCTTCTTGAGCATTAAAATTGATTATTGATAGGTTTTCTGAGTTAACAATACCTTGATATTCATCAGCCGCGTTAGAGAGACCGCCATACTGAAAATTGTCTTTTGGTTTTTCTGATTTTTTAGCTTTATCGGCTGCTGCTGAGGCCGCCAATGCTTTTTCTAACTCCAAAGTTCTAGCAGATTTTGCTTGAGCTTCTGCTTGTGCATCAGCCGAATCAGTTGCTTTTTTACCCGCGTCTTGCCAAACATCTCCTAAAGCCAATAAATCAACTTTTGCTTTGTCTTTCCATGAATTGTCATTCCAAATAGCTGCGGCTTGAGCAAATTCACCTGTTGCCGCAGATACAGCAACGGCTGAAATCTTTCCTATAAGCTCACCCAGTGCTTTTAATTCAATCACGCTAACTGAAAATCCCGTGTACATGACTTTGATAGCAGTCGATAAAGCAACTGCCGCACCTTCCATTACCTTTGTGTCTTGTGCGCCCTTGAGCATATTTTCACTGATTGATCCTAGCATTGGTGCAAGCTGTACAGCTAACACGCGCCATGCCCCAGTAGCTGCAAATCCTATTTTATCTAAGCTATCATTAAGTTGGCCTGCCGCATTTGATGCGTCAGTGCTGACAACTAAATTAAACTTTTGAGCCTCAGCAGTTAACTCTTTAATTGCCGCACTGCCTTGGTTTAAGTGTGGCAAAAGTGCTGGCCCTGCTGACTTACCTAAAACATCCATTGCTAGGCTAGTTTTAGTTGCACCATCATCCATGCTTGCCAGCACATCACTAAAATCAAGCATGACATCAGCAGCATTACGAATTTGACCATCTTGATCTCGTAAGCTAATACCAATAGTTTCAAATAACTCAGCCTGTGCTTTGCTTCCTTCAGCCGCCGCTTCCATGTTCAAAGATAGTTTTTGCAAACCACCCGTATAATCCTCAAGCGTTGCATCATTAAAATGCAAAGCGTATTCCATCGCACTCAATGCTTCGGCTGTTGAGTTAGCGCGTGCGGCAACATCGGCTAAGCCATCGGCATAATCAATTTGTTCCTTAATGCGGTCTTTAATTAAATCGACTGCAAATAAACCAGCCAAAACACCTGCTAATTTCTTGGCGTTATCGCCAATACTTCCCATGGTTTCATCAGCAGTTTGTTGGGCGTTATTCATGCCTTGGTCAAAGGCAGCACTGTCAGCACTTAAACTAACGTGCAATGCGCCAATTTGTACACCTGCCATAAATCCCACCCATTAAAAAACCCGCACTGGGCAGGTTTTGTTATTGCAAACTACTAAAAAACGCTCTTGATTTTGCCTTGAGCTGCTCGTCTGTTAAATCACGCTTTTTAACTTTGTACGGCATATAAACATCAGACGTAATGGCTGGCTTATTAGGTGCGCGATTGATGTTATACAACATCGCCAACACCTCAGCATTACGACGATCCGCCCGTAACTCACCAAAATGCGTATCTTCAAAAATAACGCGCCACTCCATCAGCTCGTTATGCGTTAACGTTTGCTCTAACTCTGCGACTGTGCGCCCTAACTGTAACGCCAGTAAAAACAAAAACTGGCGGTCAGGACGCTCTAAGAGTTTTTTTCTATTTGCTCGGCATCCACTTTTAGCATTTTGTTGATGCGTAACGCGGCATCAGTCAAGCGCATGATCGCCAGTGAGTTCAGTTTTTTAACGTCGGCAAGGTCGCCAATGCTAAAGACTGGCTGATTATCGGTGTCTTTAACCGTGAAAATGGCTAATAAACTACGAAAATTAGCGGCACGTTCGGCTTCTGGTATTTCACGATAAGCAGTATCAAAACCATCACGCTCGCTGACATTCATCACGCTAACGTGTAACTCTAAATCTGAGGTTGAATCAGGGCTGTTAAACTCAGGAACGGCAACAACTTCATGAGACAGTGCCGAAATACTGGCAAAAATGGCGAGTTTTAACTTGCTCATGGTTACACCGCCACTTCATAAATTGGCTTACCGCTGACTTTTAATGTCAGGCTTTGGCGAGTGACATCATCCATCGGGTTTGTGCGCTTCATGCTTTTGAGGATAGCGTAAAATGTATCAGTCGTACCGTCTGTGTACAAAATGCGGTAACGGATAGGATCAGGTGCGGTAATGTCAGCCTCAATAATGCGCTGATTAGAAATAGAGCGTGGATCAAAAATAAGCTCTAAAGAACAATCACCAGCTTCTAGCAAACCACCTACATATTGCTTGTACAGGTCAGGATCGCTGCCATCGTATTGGTCGATGGTTGTCACATCAATCGTGGTACGGCTAATGTCGGCGGGTACAATGTCTTTGCACTGGCTAATATCGTCCCAACCTGTACCGTTATCGCGCTGAAAACGCGTGCCTTGGGTATGTTGCACATTCTTCTGAGTCATTCTGTTTGCTCCCACATAGAAAATTCAATCACAATCAAATGTGCTTGAACGGTTGATTCAAATTGATATTGATCGCTAAT
>Ga0073914_10000027_pt1 | contig 22826 bp, 22 predicted proteins | sample GWRWT4_30Apr14_FD_71481 | JGI IMG/M metagenome (GOLD analysis project Ga0073914, IMG submission 71481) | Sand microcosm microbial communities from a hyporheic zone in Columbia River, Washington, USA - GW-RW T4_30-Apr-14 | ecosystem: Engineered > Artificial ecosystem > Sand microcosm >... | reverse complement strand
AAGCTTGACCTTGGGCAACTGCTTTTCGTATTTGGCAGCCGCTTTCGGATCTGTCGGGCGGTAGTAATTGCGCCCGGCAATGTCTTGGCCTTCGTCACTGTAGAGGTACTGCAAATACGCTTTTGCAACTTCGGTCGTGCCATGCTTCTTGGCGTTTTTGTCAACCACGGCTACAGGCGGCTCAGCCAGGATGCTGATGGACGGCACCACGATATCGACCTTCTCGGGACCCAGTTCTTTTACGGCCAGAAAGGCTTCATTTTCCCAGGCCAGTAATACGTCACCGATACCACGCTCTACGAAAGTGGTCGTTGAACCGCGCGCACCGGAATCCAGCACAGGCACATTCTGGAAAAGCTTTTTCACAAAGGCCTTGGCGGTATCACTGTTGCCGCCCGGCTGGCGCAGGGCGTAACCCCAAGCGGCCAGATAGTTCCAGCGGGCCCCGCCCGATGTCTTGGGATTGGGTGTGATCACCTGAATGCCCGGTTTGACCAGATCACCCCAATCCTTGATGCCCTTGGGGTTGCCCTTGCGCACGAGGAACACGATGGTCGACGTGTAAGGAGCGCTGTTATGCGGGTAGCGCTTGGCCCAGTTTTCATCGAGCAAACGCGCCTTACTGGCCAGCGGATCGATATCGGCAGCCAATGCCAAGGTCACCACATCAGCCTCGAGACCATCTATAACGGAACGGGCCTGCTTGCCGGAGCCACCATGAGATTGCCTAACCACCACGTCATTGCCTGTCTTTGCCTTCCAGTACTTGGCAAAGGCCTGGTTGTAATCCTGATAAAACTCACGGGTGGGATCGTAGGAAACGTTCAGCAGGTTGATCTCGGCAGCACTGGCGACAGCCGCTGAAAGACCCAGCACAAGCGCCAGTGCGCTGACACCGAGACGGGAAAAGGAGATTTTCATGGCATACCCCGGAAACAAATGAATTGATGACGGGGCTGATGCTATTGTGACGACGTAGAAATTAAAAAGAATAAATAATTATCTGCTTATAACAAATCACCACCCAAGCAGGGCGTCCAGCAAAAGCTTGCCTCCCGCCAGCACAGTCAGTATCTCAAAAGCCCGCTTTACCAGCAGATTGCCCTTCAACAAAGCCCAATGGGCACCGATGTACCCGCCCAGAAAGGACCCCAGGAGCAAGGGCGGCAGCCAATCCCACTTGACCGGTGCCTGCACCGAAAGCATGACGGCACCCAGGCCGTTCCAGAACAAGCCGACCAGTATCAGGGTGTAAGAAACAGCCCGGGTGTAATCCAGGCCAAACCAGCGCACCAGCCAGATGGTGACAAAAAGCCCCGTACCCGACGTCAGCGAGCCATTGAGCACGCCGGTCAGAAACAGCACCAGCCCACCCAGAATGAGCCCTTCCTGGTCACGGTGACGATGTTCGCTTGTCTGGCCAAGCTGTGGACGCCGCCATGAATAGATCCCCAGCCCCAGCGTCAACGCACCCAGTGCCAGCTCAGCCCAACGATCAGGCACATGCAGGATCAACTGGGTCCCCAGAAAAACGCCCGGCCAACCGCAGACCAGAATGAAGAGGGCAAAGCGCCAGCGTAACCGCCCGGCACGCAGGTGGCGAAGCATCGCCCCCACCCCCAGAGCGACACTGGCAATCTTGTGCGTTGCGAGCGCTGCCGGGAACCCAAGGCCCAGCATGAGCAATGCCGGCAGCTGCAACAGCCCGGCTCCGCCACCCGCCAGGGCAGAAAGGGTATTGGCCAGCAAGGCCACAAAAAACAAAACCACGACATCCATCACTGTCGGCCCTGAGCCTGCTCCCCTAGAATGATCCGCGATTATAATGAAGCCGCCATTCGGACTTCCCGGAGAAGAAAACGATGAAATACCTTTTTTCCCTGCTTCTGCTCACATCTGCCCTGTGTGCATCCATTGCCAGCGCAGCAGATGCCCGCTGGTACCGATACTACGACGACAAGAAGCAGCCCAACGTGACCGACAGTGTGACTCCCGAGCATGTTGCCCGGGGCTATGATGAACTCACCGCCAGCATGCAGCTCATCAAACACGTGCCCGCGCAACGCACGCTGACTACGCAGGAAATAGCAGCCGCAAAAGCCAAGCGTGATGCCGACGCACAGCGCATACGCGACGACAAGCAACTGCAACGCCTGTATTCATCGCCTGCAGACGCCGAGCATGCCCGCAACCGGCAACTGGATGCCGTACAACTGCGCGTCGACTTCAGTACCAATTCGCTTGCCAGTCTGCGCCAGCGCCGTGCTGCCGAAGCACAGAAGGCAGCCATTTTTGAACGCACTGGCAAGCCCGTACCCAAAGACACCAAAGACGGCATCGCCAGCTACGACAAACAAATCCAGAGTGCACAGCAGGAGATCAATGCGCGCAAAACCGAACAGGACAAGATTCGTGCAGACTTCGCGCCTGTGATTGAGCGCCTTCAAGAGCTTTCTGCCGCGCGTGCTACCGGCGCCCCTCCTGCCGTCAAAAAACCCTGAAAACCAAAAAGCCGGCATTTGCCGGCTTTTTTATGGCGGATGGCCATTACTTTCGCCATGCCTCCTCAGGCTCTTAAATCCTGAAACAATTTTGCTGACAGGAAAGCCCACTGGGCATCCCATGACTCCGTCGGTTTACGCCGAAACCCCGAACGTACAAACTGGCTGATGTGTCCTTCTACCAGCGCCAGCATCAGATTCGCTGCTGCATTGCTGGTCATTACCGTACCCAATGACTGCCGCAACTCCGCATCACGCAGAACCTGGCGCAACTGGGTTTCCAAGCGCTCAAAAAACTGTGCAATGCGCAACTGCAGGCGCTCATGCTCGCCCGTCAAGGCATCGCCATTAAGAATTCGAGTAATTCCCGGATTCCTTTCGGCAAACACCAGCAAAAGACCAAGGATCTTCTCACAGCGCAAGCGCGCACCCTCTTCCTCTTGAAGAATCAGGGTGATGCGCGAAAACACGACATCCTCCACAAACTCGATAAGGCCCTCAAACATTTTTGCCTTGCTGGGAAAGTGACGATATAGCGCCGCCTCGGTCACACCCACTTCCTTTGCCAGCGACGCCGTAGTGATGCGTGCGCCAGGCTGGCTCTCGAGCATAGCTGCCAGCGCCTGCAGAATATGCTCACGCCGGGATATTTTTGGTTCGGCAGCCGTCATGCTCGCCTCCTTGCAGCGTTAAATAATTCGAGATTAACGCTTTGTTTTCATTTTCTTGTTGGTAATAAGCGTGCCCATTCCTTCATCGGTAAAAACCTCCAACAAGGTGGCATGGGGCACGCGCCCATCAATAATGTGGGCGCTAACCACACCGCCCTTCACCGCATCCAGTGCACACGTAATCTTGGGCAACATGCCCCCGTAGATGGTGCCATCGGCAATCAAGGCATCAATATCCTGGGTAGAAAGGCCCGTCAGTACTTTTTTGTCCTTATCCATTACACCCGGGATATTGGTGAGCAGAATCAGTTTTTCGGCCTTGAGGGCCTCGGCAACCTTTCCAGCCACCAGATCGGCATTGATATTGTAAGACTCGCCCTCATCACCCACACCTACTGGTGCGATGACCGGAATGAAATCCGAACCGATCACCATCTCAAGCACATCCGTTTTGATGCCTGCCACTTCACCCACGTGTCCAAGATCAATTTTCTCTGCCTTTCCTTTCTCATTGATCTTGCTGAGAAGCATCTTCCTGGCTCGAATGAGATTGCCATCCTTGCCTGTCAGGCCAACCGCACGCCCGCCATTCTGGTTGATCAGGTTGACAATGGACTTGTTGACCAAGCCCCCCAACACCATCTCAACCACATCCATGGTCTCTGCATCGGTAACCCGCATGCCGTCAACGAAAACCGACTCCTTGCCTATGCGCGCCAGCAAATCACCAATTTGCGGGCCGCCGCCATGGACAATGACGGGGTTCAGCCCGACTGTTTTCAGCAGCACGATATCCCTGGCAAAAGAGTTCTCAAGCTCAGGGTCCGTCATCGCATTTCCGCCGTATTTCACAACAATCGTTTTCCCGTGAAAACGCTGTATATAAGGCAGTGCCTCAGTCAATACCTTGGCAATATTCAGGGCAGAATCACGCGTCAGCGCCATCGCTATCACTCACCGGATATCAGTTCATCAAAAAGGGATTTTTAGCTGGGGATCAACGCCCAACAGCAATGCTTTGAACTTCTCCTGCACAGCAGCCAGTGCCGCCGGTGTCTGCCCCTCGAAACGGGCTACCAGGCAAGGTGTGGTATTGGATGCGCGCACCAAGCCCCAGGAATCCGCAAACTCAACACGCACACCGTCAATCGTAATGACATTGGCATCGGGGAAGTTTGCACTGTATTTAAGCGCCTCCATCAAGCCAAACTTGCTTTCATCGGGAACGGGAATATTGATTTCAGGCGTTGACGGATTTTCCGGGAACTCCTCAAACATGGCATCCGAACTGCCCGACTCCAGCGACAGGATTTCCAGCAAGCGGGCCGCAGAGTAAATGCCGTCATCAAAACCAAACCAGCGGTCATTAAAGAAAATGTGGCCGCTCATTTCGCCCGCCAATGCTGCACCTGTTTCCTTGAGCTTGGCCTTGATGAAGGAGTGTCCGGTCTTGCACATCACAGGGCGGCCACCAAGACTGGTAATGAGTGCAGGCAGATCGCGCGTGCACTTCACATCAAAAATGATGTCTGCACCAGGATTGGTAGTCAGCACGTGCTTGGAAAAAAGCATCATCAGGCGATCGGGGAAAATATTCTTGCCGCCGGCGGTCACCACACCAACCCGGTCGCCATCGCCATCATACGCAATGCCTATGTCTGCATTATTGGCTGCGACAACACCCATCAAGTCTTCCAGGTTCTCAAGCTTGCTGGGATCGGGATGATGATTGGGAAAGTTGCCATCCACTTCACAAAACAAGGGAATGACGGTACAGCCCAACGCCTCGAGTGCGCGAGTACCGATTGCACCGGCAACACCATTGCCGGCATCAACCACCACGCGCACCGGACGCGCCAATGCGATATCGGAGCTCAAGCGGTCAATATAATCTTGAGCAACATTCTGCTGATTAAGTCCGCCGCTGCCTGTCGTGAAATCCGACTTCTCGATCCGGCCCCGAAGATCCTGAATTTCATCCCCAGCCAGGGTGTCACCAGCAAGCATCATTTTGAAGCCGTTGTAGTCGCCGGGGTTATGACTCCCGGTCACCATTACACCGGACCCGGTGCCTATGGTCTTGGCAGCAAAATACAGCACAGGCGTTGGCACCATGCCGACATCAATGACATCGCGACCACTGGCTCTCAGGCCCTCAATCAGCGCAGCACTCAATTCAGGGCCGGACAACCGCCCGTCACGCCCCACCACGACCGTGTCTTCACCGCGCTTGAATGCTTCGCTGCCAATCGCCAGACCCAGTGCTTTTGCCAGTTCTCGGTTGAGCCCTTTTCCCACCACACCACGAATGTCATAAGCCCGGAAAATTTCCGGGTGCAAATCACTGACAGCGGCTGAAGACTGTTTTGATGGTGTCGTTTTCTGCGCCGCTATCGCAGCCTTTGGAGACGGTGCGTCACCCAGCATGCCTGCCACATCATCCTGCGAGATACTGAACTCACCCAGATTATCCGAAGGCTGAGACTTGCCACCTACGCGACCGGAACGCAGCTCAAGGCCATACTGGTCAAGATGTGCCATCAACAAAGAGAAGGCACTGAAATGCAGCAATGGTCGCTGACGATTGCCATAGCGGAAATAGTTCTCACTGAAACTATCAACAGCCAACGTGTCTTCCTTCACTGCACGCTGCAAGGAAAGCACGGTCCACACAAAAAGCCCGGCCACTATAAGCGCGGCCAATACACCTAGCGCGGCCACAATGCCAAACTCGGCAACGCTGTATCCCAGCGTAACCGCTGGCGCAAAATGCAGCTCCCAACCGGGGTTGGAGGTGGAAACATCAGCACCCGCAAGCTCAACACCTTCGCCCGCACTGACGATACTGGCGTGCTCAGCACCATTTCTTTGGATCAGCTCAACTTTGCCGGCATCCGGTGCAAAACTTTTCAGAGCATTTGCCAATGACTTGAACGGGAAGCTGATCAGTAGAATGGCCGTCACGTTGCCTGTGGCGTCCTTGAGCGGGCGGGCAAAAGTAACGACCTGCTCCTTTAGCTCATCTTTTTCGTAGAAACTGATTTCTGGCGTGACTTTCTTCGCTGCCACCAATCGCAAGACCATGTCTTGATGCGCAAAGCTCAGGCCATTGGGAACAGCAGGATCAAGGGATGCGGGAACTACACGCGCAAAGAGTGCGCCGGGGAAGCGACGCACAAGCCCAGGATCACTGCCATCCGCTGCAGCAGGGACATAGGACAGGAGCTCTGCATCAGGCAGTGCTTTTACAATTTCATCATAATTACGAATGTAATTATCCAGCATCGACACATAGTGCTGGCGGTACACCCTGGTCAAAGCTAGGTGCTGGTCATCCAGCATCTTGTTTACAAAGAACAGAATGCCTCCCTGCACCAGCAGCACCAGCACTGTCGCCAGCACCATGCCGGGCAGGCTCGCCTTGAAAAGCGAGGTCTCATTACGCTTTCTGGTCTTTTTAACCTCGGCATCCGCTGGCTTTGCTTCCTGTGCCAGCTCTACCTGATCATTCTTCTTGGCCATGATGTCCCCTTTGAATATCCATGCGAGCAACACTCGCCAATCAGTCAGTGCCTGCCTGACGAACCAAACCCGCCACTGCCGCGATGACTCTCGGCAAAATCTTCTACCAGACGAAAATCGGCCTGCACTACAGGAACCAGTACGTATTGGGCAATGCGCTCGCCCGGCTCGATGGTGAAAGATGCCTGCCCCCGGTTCCAGCAGGAAACCATCAGCTCGCCCTGATAATCGGAATCAATCAGGCCCACCAGATTGCCGAGCACAATGCCGTGCTTGTGACCAAGACCGGATCGCGGCAATACCAGACCGGCAAAAGCCGGGTCAGAAATATGAATGGCAAGACCGGTGCGTATCAGACTGGTTTCGCCGGGAGCCAGCACCAGCGGCGCATCCAGGCAGGCGCGCAGATCAAGACCGGCCGAACCCTCCGTGGCATACGTCGGGAGCGGGAAAGTGGTACCGATACGATCATCCAGCACTTTGACATCTACCGTTTTCTTCATCTTTCTTTCCTTGAGACATTTGTCAGTACAAAGAACTGAACTGTTTAATCCCGGGCGGCATCTTCTCTCAATCAGCTGCCTTCAGGCGTTGCGCTATGGTGGCCACAAGCTGTCTTGCTATGACCGTTTTGGCCGCCTTCTCAAGAACCCGGGAGCCGTCTTTCCAGATAACGGTCAAGGCGTTGTCATCACTCTGGAAACCGATATCACTTCGTGCGACATCGTTGCAGGCAACCATGTCGAGCCGCTTGCGCAGAAGCTTTTCACGCGCATGCTCTACTACTTTTTCAGTCTCTGCCGCGAAGCCCACCACAAAAGGCTTGTGTTCCTGAGAAGCTATCGTGGCAACAATATCGGGGTTGCGCACCAGCGCCAGGGTCAGCATCTCCGAGGATTTCTTGATTTTTTGTGCTGCTATGGCCTCGGGACGGTAATCCGCCACCGCCGCTGTCGCGATGAAAATGTCGGCGTCCCGGCTCGCAGCAAGCGCGGCCTCGAGCATGTCCTGCGCACTCACGACATCGACCCGGCACAAGCGCTCGGGCGTGGGCAGGTTGACGGGGCCGGCAATCAGCGTCACGCGCGCGCCGGCTTCAATACAGGCCTGGGCAATGGCAAAACCCATTTTCCCTGAGCTGTGGTTGCTGAGATAGCGAACCGGGTCCAGAGCCTCGCGCGTGGGCCCTGCCGTAATCACCACATGCTGCCCCGTGAGCGTGCCCGTCTCAAAACAATCAGCACAACAGGCTGCCAGTTCGACGGCCTCCAGCATGCGCCCCTCACCCACATCACCACAGGCCTGACTGCCTGCGGCGGGGCCAAACACGGCGACATGGCGCGTGCGCAAAACAGCCAGATTGGTCTGCAGGGCGGCAGCGGCCCACATCTGCTGATTCATGGCGGGAGCAATTGCCAGCGGGGCTTTTGTCGCCAGGCATAACGTGGTCAACAGATCATTAGCGACGCCCTGGGCAAGGCGGGCAATGCAGTCGGCGCTGGCAGGGGCAATCAGCACCAGGTCCGCCCAGCGCGCGAGCTCGATATGGCCCATGGCCGCTTCCGCCGAAGGATCCAGCAAATCCGTGTGCACGGGATTGCCGGACAAGGCTTGTAGCGTAAGCGGGGTAATGAATTGCTGGGCAGCCGCCGTCATGACGACCTGGACATCGGCGCCGGCATCGCGCAAGCGGCGAATCAGCTCTGCACTTTTATAAGCCGCAATACCGCCGGAAACACCGAGCACAATGCGTTTGTGGGCGAGGCGCGCAAGCATGGGAATATCCGGGCGGTGGGGTGATGACGGAAACAGGGCGCAACGATACCATCGTCGTGTTTTATTGCGTAGCGCCGACACGGAAAAGTCAGCGCCAACTGACCAGCAAGGAAGCCCCACCATGCCCATTACTGATTGGCCTGAGGCCGAGCGTCCGCGGGAAAAGCTTATTGCCCGCGGGGCCGCCGCACTCTCTGACGCCGAAATTCTCGCCCTGTTTATCCGGACCGGGCTGCAGGGACGCACCGCACTGGATCTGGCAAGGGAGTGGATAGGCGCCTTTAACGGCTTGCGGGGATTCCTCGAGGCCGGACCAGAAGCAATGACCGCCCTACCGGGACTCGGACCTGCCAAATATGCCGAAATACAGGCCGCCCTGGAGCTGGGGCATCGCCACCAGGCCGCAACACTGGAGCGCACTGACGTCATGTCCAGCCCGGACGCGACGCGACGCTATCTAAGCTCTCGCTTGCGCAGCCTTCGTCATGAGGTATTTGCCATTCTCTTTCTGGACAGTCAGCACCGCCTGATTGCTTTTGAAGAGCTGTTTCAGGGCAGCATAGACTCCTGCTCCATTCACCCACGTCGTGTTGTCGAGCGGGTACTGGCGCTCAATGCGGCGGCCGTCATCCTAGCCCACAACCACCCCTCAGGCGTGACCGAGCCTTCCGGTGCCGACCGCCAGATTACCGAGCGCCTGCGGCAGGCCCTTGAGCTGATAGAGGTGCGGGTATTGGACCATTTGGTAATTGGTGAGGGTAGACCCGTCTCTTTTGCCGAGCGCGGCTGGCTCTAAACCCGGGCAAGTCCGCTCTCGCAGGCTTTTCATCCAGCTGCCGTTGCGCCGGCAGGCCTGCTCTGGTATAAATCGCACCCCTTGAAAAGCGCCGGCCCCTTTTTTCCCCGGCGCCAGCGCCTTTTACAAGACGGAATGCCTCCCGGAGTACATCATGTCCAAAGTCTGCCAAGTTACCGGGAAGCGTCCCATCGTCGGTAACAATGTGTCGCACTCGAACATCAAGACCAAGCGTCGTTTCGAGCCTAATCTGCACTACCATCGTTTCTGGCTCGAAAGCGAGAAGCGTTTTGTGCGCCTGCGTGTGTCCAGCAAGGGCATGCGTATCATCGACAAACTGGGCGTGGAAGCCGTTGTAGGCACTCTGCGTACCCAGGGTCAGAAGATCTAATAGCCAGTTCAGGAGACTGCAACCATGCGTGACAAGATCCGTTTGGTGTCGAGTGCCGGTACCGGCTACTTCTACACTACTACCAAGAACAAGCGTACCAAGCCGGAAAAACTGGAGATCATGAAGTTTGATCCCAAGATTCGCCAGCACGTGCTGTTCAAGGAAGCCAAGATCAAGTAATTGATCCCTTCCCTCAAAAGCCCGACTTGTTCGGGCTTTTTTGTGCGTGGAATTCCGGTAGCCTGCACCTCAAACCATTCGCAATGTCACAAGTTCCGCCATGCCCGAACTCCCCGAAGTTGAGACCACACGCCGCGGCATCATGCCCGCCGTAGTCAGCCACAAGGTAAAAACCCTGACCGTGCATGAGCCGCGATTGCGCTGGCCTGTCCCCGCAGAACTGTCAGCACTGCAGGGACAGCGTGTGAGCGACATCACGCGACGCGGCAAATACCTCCTGTTTCATGCCAGGACCGGCACAGCCCTTGTGCATCTGGGCATGTCAGGCAGCCTGCGCCTGGCCCGACCGGACGAGGAGCCCCGCAAGCACGATCACGTTGAACTGGTCATGGACTCCGGATATGTACTGCGTTTTCACGACCCTCGCCGCTTCGGCTGCTTCCTCTGGCTGACAGAGCCTCCCGAACAGCACCCCCTATTGATAGACCTTGGCCCCGAACCCCTCGAATCCGGCTTCAGTGGCGGCCATCTGTTCAGGCTCTCGCGCGGCCGGAGTGCGCCCATCAAAAGCTTTCTCATGGACAGTCATGTAGTGGTCGGGGTAGGTAACATCTATGCCAACGAGGCACTCTTCAAAGCCGGCATTCACCCCTTGCGAGCCGCCGGCCGCATCAGCGCTGAACGCTTCGACAGGCTGGCAGAGGAAGTGCGCCAGATTCTTGCCCATGCCATCCGGCGTGGCGGCACCACCCTTCGTGACTTTGTGAGCGGGCATGGAGAACCAGGGTATTTTCAGCAGGAACTGGATGCCTACGGTCGCCGCGGACAAGCCTGCAAACGTTGCGGCCAGATACTGAAGGAAGTCCGGCTGGGTGGCCGCAGTACGGTCTATTGCCCACAATGTCAGCGCTAGCAGCTTGTGACGGATTTCAACAAAGCCGGCTTGCATCTGCCACGGCTAGCGATTAGAGTCCATAAATTCCAGAAGTTTCAGGCTCTTGTGGCAACTTCCTAACATCAGTTATAAGATGTCGACACACTGAGAAACAGAACCGCTCTTTTGAGGGAAACCGTGATGAAATCCATTCAACGCCGCCTCGTCGCCTGTCTGATGATGCTCATCGTGGGCATGGCATCCCTGCCAGTTGCCGCCGATGAAATGCTGGACGACCAGATCAATCAACGCCCCAGTGCTGGCGCCATGGTTCTGGATGCATTAGTCGCTCGTCCTGTATTGCTAGCCCTTACGGTGGGAGGGCTAGCCCTGTTTGCAGTGACCCTGCCCTTTACTGCGCTGGGCGGGACCGTGAAAGAAACCGGGCAGACTCTTGTTTCAGGTCCGGCAAAAGCAACCTTTGTGCGCTGCATGGGCTGCACCAAGACGCAAGACGACTGGAAAAACAAACAGGTTGCCACCAGCAGCTCCAATGACTGAGTACACCACCATTCTTCACCTACTGTCGTGCCGTCAGTCTTCCGTGCTTCACCAGCAACTCATCACGGCTTTCAATGCATGCCTCATCCTTGGGAATACAATCAACCGGGCAGACCACGACACATTGCGGCTCTTCAAAATGGCCCACGCACTCAGTGCAGCGCGAAGGCTCAATCACATAAATCAGCGCACCCATCGAAATGGCCTGATTTGGGCAAGCCGGTTCGCAAACATCGCAATTGATGCACTCATCCGTAATCTTGAGTGCCATCAATACCTCAGGATTTACGCAGCTTCTGCTGAAACGCCTCTACCACGAGAGGCGGGACAAACTTGGCAACATCACCACCCAGTACCGCAATCTCGCGCACCAACGTTGATGAAATGAATGAAAGATGCTCGGCCGGTGTCAGAAATACGGTTTCAAAATCGGGCATGAGCTGGCGGTTCATGTTCGCCAGCTGGAATTCATACTCAAAATCTGATACGGCACGCAGACCACGTAAAACTACATTCGCATTCTGCTCCTTCACGAAGAAGGCGAGGAGCTTGGAAAACCCCTGAACCTCAACATTCGGCAAATGCACCAGCACTTTACGGGCAAGATCAACACGCTCCTCCAGCGAGAAAAGCGGGCCTTTCTTGTTGCTGCTGGCTACCGCCACAATGACATGATCAAACAATCGTGCAGCACGCTCGATCAAATCCTTGTGACCATTAGTGATGGGATCAAACGTGCCGGGATAGACGACGCGGGTACGACTCATGCGAGGCTTCCTTCAGGGCAAAACAGCCGGGGCAATGACAGACAAAAATAACAGGCGGAGGATAACGGAATCGCCCGCATGTCTCCACGCCTGCGGCTGATGCCCGGCAGGCGTCTTAATCCATCACAGAGACTAGGCCTTTTGTGGCTCGGGTTGTGGCTTCAATCGTTCAGCCAGCAGGGTAGCCAGCCGCGAAGTCACCCCGTAAATGGAAAGCTGGGGGTTGGCGCCAATGCTGGTGGGGAAAATCGAGGCGTCCAACATCGACAAACCCTCCAGATGATGGAAGCGGCCCTGACTGTCAACCACCGAAGACTTGACGTTCTCCCCCATCGCGCATCCGCCCATGACATGAGCCGACCCAAGACCCGTCTGAAACTTCTCGATGGGGTAGCTGTTAATGGCCGCCTGGCATTCGCTCCACTTTTTATAGTAGGGAACATTGAGCTGCTTGGGCCGCACGGCTTTGGCACCGGCCGCAAACTGGATCTCTGCCATCGCCAGAAAGGAACGGCGCAGACCATCGCGCAGGACATCCGTCATCGGGTAATCCACGGTCGGCATGTCATCGTCACGCAGACTGACGGTCCCCCCGGGACTGTCCTCCACAAAGCCGTCACGCAAAAGCGAAATCAGCCCGTTGGTATTGCCCAGCTTCTGCATGTCCTCAGCGTGCGCCTGGCCATGCCCGCCGATAAGACTGGAAGCAAGACCCGGGTGCAGAGGAATGGCTTCGATCTTGAAACCCATCGGGCCAGTTGCGCCGTTCTTCCACTGGAAATAATCAGAATATGTTGATTGCGGCGCGCCGGACCAAGGCTCAATGGCATTATCAAATTGCGCAAACACCATGTTGACGGGGTGCAGAAAAGTTCGCTTGCCAATGGTTCGGTGCGGATCAGGCACTCCCGAGCGCAGCAGCAAGCCAGGGTTATTGATGCCTCCACCCGACATCACGACATGACGAGCCCTGACGGTCAGCGCAACCCCGGCAGAAAAAACACCATCGTCACGCATGCCTACACAATAAACCCCGGTAACGCGCTTGCCTTCTACCAGCAATTTTTCGGCACGTGCCCGGTAATAAAGGCGCGCACCGCGCTCCAATGCATCCGGAATGGTTGTCACCAGCATCGACTGCTTGGCATTGGTCGGGCAACCCATTCCGCAATAACCCAGATTCCAGCAACCGGTAACATTGCGCGGGATCGACTCCCACTTCCAGCCCAGTTTGTCGCAACCCGTGCTAATCACACTATTGTTGGCATTGGGTGGCACCGCCGACAGCGCAATATTGAGCCGCTTCTCGACGCGCTCGAACCATGGCGCCATGTCGTTCACGCTCATGCCCTTGATCCCGTGCACATCCGCCCAATGCTTGAGCGTTAGCGGCGGCGTACGAAAACTGGACGTCCAGTTGACCGTTGTAGAGCCGCCCACTGCCCGTCCCTGCAAAATGGTCATGCTGCCATCCTTGCTGGTACGGCCGGCACCCTCCTGATACAGATCGCGATAGGCGGCACGCTCATCCATATGAAAATCCTTGCTGGTCCGCAAGGGCCCTTCCTCAATCAGCACGACATCAAGGCCCGCCTGCGTCAGGATTTCTGCCGTGGTACCCCCCCCCGCACCAGTACCGATGATGACAACGTCGCACTCAATATCCAGATTACTTTTCAACTGCCCGGCATGCTGTGCTTTCCAGCCACCCTGCACGCCTTCTGCAAAGAAATCATGTATCCCGCGCACTTCGATCATGGCGTTCTCCTCAAGCCGCAACGCGGGGTGGAATGTAGTTGATGGCCGCCCATGAGCGCGGCTGCAAATACCAGCTCATGTTGATCATTTGCGTCAGACCCATATACCCTGCACGCAACATCTGAAAACGGCTGGTCTGCCAACGCGCCAGAAAGGCATTGATCGCCTCAGGCGAAGATTTATCCCAGTCGTCAGACAGACCAACGACGGCATAACGCGTGGCCGGCATGCTTAACAGGTCAAAAAGCTGGCCTATCTGTTTATGTCCGGCACGGCTGGTGCCAAAAATGAAGTTGTCCAGGGTATGAATGGTTTCTTCAACCGCTGCTTGTGCCGAATCGCCAACGGGCAGCGCACCTGCCAAAACGACCGGAACAAGTGCACGCAAGACCTTCAGGTCGCTTTCACGAAACAACCTGAATCCCTTTGCAGCAGGAGGGGTACTGCAGCCCGTCAGCAACGCCGCTGTTGATACTGTAGAAAGCGCCAGAGCGCCGAGAAATCCGACACGCAGGAACTGCCGGCGCGATTCATTGTCCGGCTGACCGGTCTTGGGGGTATTCACAACGCTGATCTCCTGGGGGTTTTTATTTTTCAGGAAAATTGGCAAACCGTGGCCCGAACCCCTGTGAAAGTCCGGGCAAGAAAAAGAGCGGGTTACCCCGCCCTGCATGTTTACTTCAAAATATAGTTCTTCACCAGCTTGTGAATGCCTTTATTAAAAGGCGGAAGGAAATAGCGCACGGCATAGAACTTCGGCTTTTCCAGAACCCCTTTGGCATTGGACATGGCTAGGAAACCTTCATGACCATGGTATTTGCCCATGCCGGAAGCGCCCACACCGCCGAAAGGAATGTCATCAATACCCACGTGACTCAAGGTTTCATTGATGCACATGCCGCCAGAATGGGTGTTATGGGTCACATACTCTGCACGACTGGAATTCCAGTCGAAATAATAAAGCGCGAGAGGACGGGGACGGTCGTTGATGAATTTCAGGGCATCATCAAGCGTTGAATACTCCATCACCGCAAGGACCGGTGCAAAAATTTCATTCTGCATGATCTGCATGGCCGGGGTGGCGCCGGTCACCAGCGTCAGTGGCATCTTGCGAGTATTGCTGAAGGCCTCGTTAGCAGGATTGATTTCGACAACGGTGGCACCCTGTGCACGCGCATCATCCAGATAGGACTGCACACGCTTGTACTGCTTGTCATTGATTATGCTGGTGTAGTCCGGATTGTTCAGCATGGTCGGATACATCTTGCTTACCTGAGCGGTAAAGGCATCCACAAACTGCTGCGTCTTGCCCGGCGGCAACATCAGGTAATCAGGGGCCACGCAAGTCTGGCCAGCGTTCCAGCACTTGCCAAAAGCAATACGCTCGGCAGCATCTGCAATCGGGTAAGAATCGTGCACGATCACGGGAGACTTTCCGCCAAGCTCGAGCAGGACCGGTGTCAGGTTCTTTGCCGCCTCTGCCATTACGGTACGGCCCACATTGGTGGAACCGGTAAACGTGAGCTGGTCAAACGCCAGCCTGGAAAACTCTTCGGAAATCTCGCCACGGCCGGTGAAAACCGCCACCTGATCCTCGGCAAACGCTTCCGCCAGCATTTTCTTGACGGTTTCGCCTACACGCGGGGTAAAGCCGGACATCTTGATCATGACCCGGTTACCGGCCGCCAGGGCGCACATCAACGGCCCGGCGGCGAGGAAGATCGGGTAATTCCAGGGAACAATCACGCCCACCACACCGAGCGGCTGGTAATAGACTTTGGCCTTTGCCGGCATCTGCATGGCACTGACATGACGCTTGGAAGGGCGCATCCAGTGCCGCACGTTCTTGAGGTAATACTTGGCCCCTTCAAGGGACGTCATGATTTCCGCGAACTTGGTTTCATCCAACGAACGATGACCAAAGTCGTCTGATGCGGCCTGTGCCAACTCATCCTGATACTTGATCAGTACACGCTTGAAGCTGGTCAGATGCGCAATGCGCTCATCAGCACTGGGCATGGGGTGCTGGCGATAAGCCTGCTTCTGGGCCTTGAACACGCGATGCAGATCGGCAACCTGTACATTGCTGGTGGCAAGCTCGACGACATTGGCAACCATGATGATTCCTCGCTGACAGCCGCTCCTCCCGTAACAAGGGAGCGATTAGTAGAATGTGATCCTGTGTGGGATGTCTTTTCTAGAGTATTTACTCTAGAGTGTCAACTTGACCCATCCAATGACTCGCATCATCAGGACGCCAGCGTGAAAACCCGCGACAAAATCCTCAGGAAAAGCCTGGCCCTCTTTAACGAGCAGGGTGAGCGCAAGGTCAGCACCAATCATATTGCGGCCGCCCTGACCATGAGTCCCGGCAACCTCTATTACCACTTCCGCAATAAGGACGAGATCATCTTCGAGCTGTTCAGCCGTTACGAAGCCGAAACCCTCAGTCTGCTGATGGCGCCTGATGACCGCAACCTCACCTATGCCGACAAACTCGGATATTTCGAGGGCATTCTCGACAATATGTGGGAATACCGCTTTCTGCATCGCGACCTCGAGCACCTGCTGGGCGACAACCCCTCCCTCCAGGGTCGCTACCAGCAGTTTGGCCGGCAGGTCATGGTCCAGGGTCAACGCATCTACCAGCGCCTTTCAGAGTCAGGACTGGTCGAGGCCGACACCGAAACGGTTGAAGCCCTGATCCTGAATATCTGGGTCATCATCACCAGCTGGATCTCCTTTCTGCATACCTCCGGCATCTTCGGCAGCGGCACGATCAGTCGCGACCTTCTAAAGCGTGGCATCTACCAGATCATTCAGCTGGAAGCGCCTTATCTGCGCGGCGAAGCCCTGGAAAAGCTCCCGGAAATGAAGACTCGCTACAATCAGGCACCGCAAAACATCATTGGCTGAGCACTGGAAGCCCATCAAAACAATCCTCAAAGCACCGGGTCCAATTCAATAATATGACGCCGGTCACATCTTAATACTCTTCCGAGCTTTGCATCTTAACTTGTTGATGTTTAGATTTTTATCCAGTATAAGACATTTTGAACTAAGATGACCTATGCCATAAGTACGCTTGTACCGGCGAGGCGCGACAACAAATATCTGGAGAACCAAAACCATGAATAAGCGGGAGCTTGCTTTCAGCCACTGGCTGTTCACGATCATTGCCGCTCTGTTTCTGACGGCATGCGGCGGCGGTGGTGGCGATAGCCTGCTGGATCTTCAAGGGGTCTCCACATATAAGCTGAGCGTCACAAGCACATCGGCAACACTTGGCCCATCTGGCAGCCTGGTGGTGTCTGCAACGCTAAAGGACAGCTCGGGTACCGCGGCTTCAGACAAAACCATTCAGTTTTCTTCTACCGGGCCAGGCGCTCTTAGCGCCGCTAGTGGCGTCACCAATGCCTCTGGTGTTGCCACCGTTACCCTGAATGGCAACGGCGGCGCCGCAGGCGCAGGCACGGTAAAAGCCACCTTTACGGATGGCAGCAACAATGTAGTAACCAGCGGCATTAGTTATTCCGTCATTAATGGCGACAACATAGCGCTTACCCTTAGCAAAAATACAGTCAAAAGTGGCATCGGCGATACAGTGGCACTGACCGCCTTTCTGACGGACTCATCGGGCAATGTGCAAGTAGGCAAGGCCATAAGCTTTAGTGTCGCCGGCAGCGCAAGCGGCTCAATTGCCGTTGCCAAAGGCGGCGTCACCGACAACGCTGGGCTTGTTACCGCCACTTACACACCTGACACGACTGATCGCAGCAATAAAACCGTTGTCATCAATGCAGCGTCAGCTCTGAGCCCTTCCGTCACAGACAGCGGCACCATCAATATCACGGGCACCACCATCAAGCTCACTGCCTCGCCAACCACGACAACGCTCAATAGCAGTATTAGCCTTGACGGAACGGTCACCGATGGGCAGGGCGCAGCCATAGGCTCACAAGCCATTACACTGAGCTCACCCAATCTTCCCGGCGGCCAAGTCACTGTTACTACCGATGCAACCGGGAAAATCCCGACACAAACGGTTGTCATCACCAGCGCATCGAGTGGGGTTGCAACCTTCACAGGAACGGGCGTGGGAGCCACAGGCAGCACCAGTGTAACGGTCTCTGGAACCAACTTCAGCTTTAGCAGCCCGCTGCCCAGTGAAGAAATAACCGTGTCTACCAACAAGACCGTCACCCTGACCTACCTGAACAATGGGGCACCCGTCAGCGGGCAAACGATATTTTTCAGCACCAGCCTGGGCACGATGACGCCCTCATCAGCTGTCACCAATGCATCAGGACAAGCCAGTTCAACCCTTGCTTCCTCGTCTGCCGGCCAGGCTGTCATCAGCGCAAATACAGCGGGCGCCGTATTTCAGGCCTCACGCAATGTGCTCTTCGTAGGCGGCACCCCAACACAGGTTGCCATACAGGTCGGCCAAACCACGCTGGCACCAAACGGACAGACTCAAATCACGGCCACCGTGCGCGATGCCTCCAACAATCCGGTCAAAGGCAAGGTTGTGCAGTTCAACGTTATCAGCGATCCATCTCTGGGAAGCGGTCTGTCTTCTTCCCTGGCCACTACAGATGCGATTGGCCAGGCTGTTGTTTCCTACACGGCAGGTGCTCTTACAACGGCAACCAATGGCATCAAGATAAGGGCCAGCGTACAGGGCACGGCCGTTACAACAACACCCTCAGTGGCCCCTCTTGATGCCCAACTGACGGTAGGTGGCCAGGCTGTATTTATCAGCATTGGCTCCGGCAATACGATGACCCCTTTGGACACAACCACTTATGCCGACCCTCATAATGTTGTTATTACTGATGCCACAGGAGCGCCCGTGTCGAATCAGGTCGTGACACTGTCAGTAATTCCGGTCAGATATTACAAAGGTTATTACGTGAAGTCCGGTAGCGGCTGGGTTCCTAGCGGCGACTATGTTGACCCCATAACAGGCTTCTTCGGACAAACACCATGCTCAAATGAAGATACCAATTTCGACGGTGTCATCCAGGCAGGTGAAGACATTAACAGCAATGGTCGGCTTGATCCGGGCAACCCGGTCACACTCTCAAGTGCAACCGTAACTACCGGCAACAATGGATTTGCTTCTTTCTCAGTACTGTATGGGAAAAACTTCGGCAATTGGCTCTCCGTGAGACTTCGCGTCACCACCAAGGTTAACGGTACAGAATCACAGTCCGAGCGGTTTTATGACCTTCCGGTATTGGCGCCCGATGTTGCTAATGAATCTGCCGCGCCTCCAGGCGGAGGGGACAGCCCATTCGGCCGAGCGAGCTCTTGTACCAATCCTCTCTAAATAAAAAGGCCGCGTCAGCGGCCTTTTTATTGCAGTCAAAATGACGAAGTGCTCTCAGCAAATCAACCCTTTCATCCCTACAAGAGAGAGGCCGCCAAATGCCCAACGGATATTCTGGGCATAAAAAAGCCGGATAAATCCGGCTCTTCCTCATCAAATGCCCGTTATTTAATAGGGATTCTGACGCCAGCATTTACAGCCGTATAACCATCTACATAATCCACATAATCTACGCTGAGCCGAATGCCGTCATAAACAGCAAAGTCTACGCCACCGCCAAACGAACCACGGCTGTCCCAGCCCTTCTGCTTGGTACCAGCGGCGTTACTAGGGTCTGCCTGAACCTGCACATACGAATAGCCAAGCAGGGCGTAGATACTGCCCTTGCCCGCAAAACCAATTTGCGGACGAAGGTAAATGCCATACAAACCATTCAGCTTGATGTCATAGTCCACACTGGGAAGGCTTAACGTATCCTCCCCCACACCCAGAGCACCCTGCACCTCAACCGCGAAGTACGGGTTAAACTCTGTGCCTGCGCGCAAGCGAATGGCTGAAGGGTTGGCGCTATCACCACTATCCCGTTCATATTCGCCCAGCTGGTAATCAATGCCCAGGTAGGGATGCTCAATATTGTTTTTATCGACGGCGAAGGCGGCATTTGAAAGCCCGGCCACAAGCACAGCGAGCGCAAGACGTTTCATCGCTATTCCCATTTGTTGTGAGTTATCTATCCATCTGTCCTTAATGGACAAAGTGCCGCTTATCCTAGCAACTCACCACTCGCTTGAATAGCCTGCCATTGTCTGTGCAGGAAGGCAGGAATCCGGTGCTCCAGGTAATAGCGCGGATACCGTGGCGTGCCGCCCTCGATAAACCCCACATGGCCGCCCTGCTTGCACAGCTCGAAATGCACTTGGGGTGAAAGCTCGGCAGCGCTGGGCAAAACGGCCGGCGTCATGAAGGGGTCGTCATGTGCCTGGATCACCAGTGTCGGGGTCGTGATAGCGGCAAGAAACTGGCGCGAACTCGCCTGCTGGTAATAATCATGCACATCATGAAAGCCGTGTAACGGCGCCACCAGATCATTGTCAAAATGCCAGAAGGAGCGAAAGGGGCCGCGCCTGAGCTGTTCACGCACGCGGCTGGCGGCAGCAGCATTTCCGACCTGCTCCAGATGTCGCATTTTCTCTTCCCAGTGTGCCGTCAGTGCTCCCATGAAATGCTGACGGTAAACGCGCGAAAAACCCAGATCCATGCGATCCGAACAGAGCGGCAACAACAAGGGTACCGAAACCGCCACACCTGCAAAGGCAAGACCGGCCGCCGGGTTTTCTCCCAGCAGCTTGATCGTCATGTTGCCGCCCAGCGAGTAGCCCACCAGTGCGCGCGGCGCTTGCGGGTAGCGCTCCCGGACAAACTCAAGCACCTGCACAAGATCATCGCTGGAGCCCGCGTGATAGGCTCGCGGCAAATTGTTCTGGCGCCCGCTGGCACCCCGGCAATTCAGTGCAGCACTGGCCCAGCCGCGCAGGGACAAGGCCTGCTGCAGGCCCAGCACATAATGTGACTCACTGGACCCTGAAAGCCCATGCACAATCAGCACCAGCGGCTTCTGGTCGCTCCACCCCGACGGCTTGTGCCAGTCGAGATCAACGAAGTCGCCATCACTGAGTGGTACCGCTTCACGCTCCCGAAGAATGCGCGGTGGGCGCCGAAAAAAGGTAGAGAAAAGTGTTTGGGCGTGTGCATTGCGCAACCACCATGCCGGCCTGAAGGGGCTGGTGAAAATACCGGAAGGAAAAGCGCTGGCGGTAGCATCCCCGGATGAATTCATGACATCCCCCGTTCTTCAGACTGCATCTGATACCGGCGCGGGCTGATACCGGGCCAGAAAAGCCTGCACCAGACCCGCACTTGTTGTTTTCTGCAAAACAAAAGCAACCGGCAGCGCCAAGGCCGGCCAGTCACTTTCCGACTCAATATAGACGAAGGCTCCCGGCTTCAACAACGCACGCGCCTGCAGGACCCCGCAAATATCAGGCAGCAGCGACTGGTGAAAAGGCGGGTCCAGAAAGACGCCATCAAACCCACCGGCAGGCTGCCATGCCGCAGACTTCTGCAAAAGCGCAAGTGCATCACCTGATATCAGCTCGGCATCAACAGCCTGCAGTTCCTGTGCGGCTTCCTGCAAGGCCTGAAACTGGGCACGCTGCTTCTCCAGCAGCACAACACGGGCCGCACCACGCGACAATGCTTCAAATCCCAAAGCGCCGCTTCCGGCAAAAGCATCCAGACACTGCGCGCCAGCAATTTCAAACTGCAACCAGTTAAAAAGTGTCTCGCGTACGCGGTCCGGCGTCGGTCGCAGGCCTTCGGCATCCACAAAACGGATACGCCGGCTTCTCCACTTTCCGCCGACGATCCTCAGCAGATTGCCTCCCGCACGGCCACCAGCACGACTCACGGCTTGCCCTTCCCCACCGTCACCACCAGCATGCGTTCCGGATTGACATGGCGCTGCATGGCCGCACGAACCTCTTCCGGTGTCACTGCCTGAATGCGCGCCACATAGCGGTCAAGATAATCCAGCGGCAACTGATAAAAACCGATAGCGCCGAGATAGCCGACAATGCTGGCATTGCTGGCGGTGGAGAGCGGGAATCCGCGCACAATATTGGCCTTGGCTTCGCGCACGACATCCGCATCGGGGCCGCGACGCACAAAATCACTCACAACCTGTCGCGTTATTTTCAAGGCTTCGTCAGTCTGATCAGAGCGGGTGGACAGCGTGATGGTGAAAGGTCCTTCGACGCGCATGGGAGAAAATCCGGAATAGACCCCATAAGTGAGTCCGCGCTTCTGGCGAATCTCCGTCATCAGCAACGAGGTAAATGCTCCACCACCAAGAATTTCATTGCCGACGGCCAGAGCATAACTGTCAGGATCACCGTAACGGATACCGGGCACACCAAGCATGATGTGGGTTTGCTGTGAGGGAAATTCATGATGCAGGTATCTTGCCTTTGCCAGGGGTAATACCGGAGGCAGTGTTTCGGCCGGCGCACCGGCAGGCAACTCACTGCTCACGCGCTCAGCCACTGCTTCGGCTTCTTGGCGCGACAAGGCACCGACGATGGCAATGGTCAGGTTACGTGCCACGTAATAACGCTGGTGGAATGCCTGCAAATCCTCGCGGCGAATTTTCGCCAGAGTCTGTCGCGTTCCGGTCGGCGGTTGCGCATACGGATGTGCTCCGTAAAGCGCCCGGTAGAAACTCAGGCTGGCGATAGCAGCAGGTGACTGCTCTTTTTGTTGCTGCCCGATTTCACTGCTTTGCCGAATGCGCGCAAAAGCAGCTTCCGGAAATTGCGGATGCGCCAGCACATCGGCAAAGACGTCCAGTGCCGGCTCCCGGAACTGGGCATCGCTCAATACACGAAGCTCGACCACAGCCATGTCGCGGTGTGAGCTTGCCGAGAAACTCGCACCCGCCATTTCAAAGCTGCTGGCAATCGCCGAGGTATCGCGTGTCAATGTGCCCTCATCCAGCATGCGATTAACGGTATTTGCCAAGCCGCCCAGCGCCCCATCACGTGCTCCGCCCGCATCAAACACCAGACGCAGATCAACCATGGGTAATTCTGGCGCCGCCACAAAATAAACACGTGCTCCGTTTCTTGTCGCCCAGTTC
>Ga0073914_10000026_pt1 | contig 23409 bp, 22 predicted proteins | sample GWRWT4_30Apr14_FD_71481 | JGI IMG/M metagenome (GOLD analysis project Ga0073914, IMG submission 71481) | Sand microcosm microbial communities from a hyporheic zone in Columbia River, Washington, USA - GW-RW T4_30-Apr-14 | ecosystem: Engineered > Artificial ecosystem > Sand microcosm >... | reverse complement strand
CGAATATCGCTTCCACCGCACCTGCAGCACCCAGTAAATGACCAATCATGGACTTGGTAGAACTGATGGCCACTTTCTTCGCATGCTCGCCAAACACTTTTTCAACCGCCTGCGACTCGGCAATATCACCGGCCGGCGTGGACGTGCCATGTGCATTGATATAATCGACCGAGCTTGCCTCAATCCCCGCATCACGGATGGCATTTTTCATCGCCGCCGCAGCACCCTCGCCACCCTCGGACGGTGCCGTCATGTGGAATGCATCGTCGCTCATGCCAAAACCAATCAGCTCGGCATAGATTTTTGCACCGCGCGCTTTTGCGTGCTCATATTCTTCGAGCACAATCATACCGGCACCATCGCCCAGCACGAAACCGTCGCGGTCACGATCCCAGGGACGACTTGCCGCCTGCGGATTGTCGTTGCGAACCGACAGCGCACGCGCTGCAGCAAAACCGGCCATGCCCAGCGGACTCGATGCCTTTTCACTTCCACCTGCCAACATGACATCGGCATCGCCATACACAATCATGCGACCAGCCAGACCTATGGAGTGTGTTCCCGTGGTGCATGCCGTCACCAGCGCAATATTCGGTCCCTTGAGGCCATAACGGATTGCCAGGGTACCGGCCGACATATTGATGATCGAACCGGGGACAAAGAAAGGAGAAATCTTGCGCGGACCGTCTTTCACCAGCAAATCGTGGCTGCGCTCAATCGAAGAAAGGCCACCAATGCCCGAGCCTGTTGCCACGCCGACACGGTGGGCATTTTCTTCCGTAATCACGAGACCGGAATCTTCCATCGCCTGCACACCAGCCGCCAAACCATACTGGACAAACTCATCCAGTCGCCGGGCTTCTTTGGCCGGCATATAAGACTCCACATCGAAATCCCGGATGATCCCGGCAAAGCGCGTGGAATAATTATCGGTATCAAAATGGTCGATCAGGGAAATGCCGCTCTTTCCGGCAACAATACCTGCCCAGGTAGAGTCCACAGAGCAACCCAGCGGGGTCAGCATGCCCATGCCGGTTACCACCACGCGACGACGTGTCATCTCAGCTCCTGTCCTTCGCAATGCTTTTCCTGAGCACTCATGCATCCTGTCCTTGACGGCACTGCCCTATCAATCTGACAAAATGATGAATATCGGTTTTCAGATACGCAAAAGCCGCAGTCCACCCAAATGCAGAGCTGCGGCTTTTTCGCAATAACAGCTAATTACTTGCTGTTGGCGGTGATGTAATCAATAGCGTTCTGCACTTTGCTGATCTTTTCGGCTTCTTCATCAGGAATTTCGAGTTCAAACTCTTCTTCCAGAGCCATAACCAGTTCAACCGTGTCGAGCGAGTCAGCGCCCAGATCATCCACGAAAGAAGCTTCGTTAGTGACATCTTCCAGCTTCACACCCAACTGTTCGGCGACGATCTTCTTGACGCGTTCTTCGATAGTGCTCACGCTTTTTCTCCTCGTTTGTCTGAATCCTTTTCAGGAACGGCGCTAGTGTATTGAACCCCCGGGGGGGTGGCAAGCCGGCCGATTCTGCAAAGGTAAGTGTTTGTTGCAACCCAAAAACAGGAAAAACTCCTGTTATTCCATATACATACCGCCGTTCACATGCAATGTGACGCCAGTGATGTAAGCCGCCTCAGCAGAGGCAAGAAAGCCTGCCGCTGCCGCAATCTCCTCCGGCTGGCCAAGTCGGCCTGCCGGAATCGCACCCAAAAGCTTCTCTTTCTGCTCTTCCGGCAGCACATGCGTCATGTCCGTGGCAATGAAGCCGGGGGCAATGGCATTGACCGTGATGTTGCGTGAACCGATCTCGCGTGCGAGAGCACGCGAGAAGCCCTCAAGACCGGCCTTGGCAGCCGCATAATTGGCCTGCCCCGGGTTACCCATGGAACCCACCACCGAGCTGATACTGATAATCCGACCCCAGCGCTCCCGGGTCATGCCCTTGAGACAGGCCTTGCTCATACGGAAAATGGCGTTGAGATTGGTGTTGATGACCGCATCCCACTCCTCTTCCTTCATGCGCAGCATAAGGTTGTCGCGGGTAATGCCGGCATTGTTGACCAGGATCAGCGGAGCACCGACATCCGCATTGATCGCGCCAAGTGTCGTCTCGATTGACTGGGTATCCGCCACATCCAGCGCATAACCCCGGCCAGTGTTACCCGCTTCTTTAAGATAAGCCGTGATGCTTTCTGCGCCTGCCGCTGTCGTTGCCGTACCAATCACCACGGCACCGCGCTTGGCCAGTTCCAGGGCAATCGCCTTGCCGATACCACGGCTGGCGCCCGTCACCAGTGCAATTTTTCCTTCGATGGACATGTCATTCCCTCTTTAGTTTTTCAGGCGTTCTTTTCTTCATGTGATTTTTTCAGGCCAGAATTCCGCGTCGCCATCAGACAGCCAACGCCGCCTTGAAGCTCTCTGCATTTTCCAGCGAGGCGCACTCCAGATCTTTCACGATGCGCTTGTTCAAACCGCACAATACCTTGCCAGGCCCGCACTCGAGCACACGCGTTACGCCGAGACCGGACAATGCCTCGACGGACTTCACCCAGAGCACGGGACAATACAGCTGGCGCACCAGTGCATCACGAATGGCGGCTGCATCACCGGCAACGAGGGCATCCACATTTTGCACGACAGGGATGACGGGCAGGTTAAACACAACCGATTCCAGAGAGACCTTGAGCTTTTCCGCTGCCGGCTTCATCAGTGCACAATGCGAAGGCACGCTCACCGGCAAAGGCAAGGCGCGTTTTGCCCCCGCCGCTTTCAGTTTTTCAATCGCAGCCGCGACTGCCGCTTTGCTGCCCGCAATAACCACCTGCCCCGGGGCATTGAAATTCACTGCTTCCACCACGCCGACAGACGCAGCGTCGGCGCAACACTGACGCACGACGTCATCATCCAGCCCCAGAATCGCGGCCATGGCCCCCTCACCCGCCGGTACGGCCAACTGCATGAGACGGCCACGCTCAGCAACCAGCCTGACGCCATCAGCCAGAGAAATGACCCCCGCAGCCACCAGCGCGGTGTACTCACCCAGCGAATGCCCGGCCAGGTAGTCCGGTGTCTTTCCACCCGCCGCCTGCCAGGCACGAAACACGGCAACACCTGCCGTCAGCAAAAGTGGCTGGGTATTTTCCGTACGATTCAGCTCAGCCTCGGGGCCGTTTTGGGCAAGCACCCACAAATCAAGACCAAGCGCAGCAGAGGCCTCGTCGAATGTGGCCTTTACAAGGACATGTTCCGCCGCCAGATCGGCCAGCATGCCCAGTACCTGGGAGCCCTGGCCGGGAAAAACTAAAGCAAGCTTGGACATGATTTCTTTCCTGACAAAAAGCAGAAGCAAAAAAACGATGCGAAGAATGACCAGACAGTCCCGGCGGCGCCAGCACCAAGTTGTAAGGAAGTTTTTTCAGGTGGCCGGCGCTTCACTCTGCCCAAGACGCGCATGAATCAGGGCCGGCACATTTTTCTCGACCTCTTTCACGGCAACACGCACCGCCTGCGCAAAGGAGGCAACATCAGCACTGCCATGGCTTTTCACGACGATGCCGGTCAAACCCACCAGACTGGCGCCGTTATAACGGCCCGGGTCCATATTGTGTTTGAGCCCCTTCCAGATAGGGAAGGCCAGCACACCGGCAAGCCTGGTCAACCAGTTCCGGTTTATTTCGGCCTTGATCATGCCTGCCATCATTTTCGCAACACCCTCAGTAGTCTTGAGTGAGATGTTGCCGACGAAACCGTCACACACAACCACATCGGCATGACCTTTGAAAATGCCGTCGCCTTCCACATAACCGATATAATTCAGACCCGATGCCCGCAGCAGCTCATCCGTCTGCTTGATCTGCTCATTCCCCTTGATTTCTTCCTCACCGATATTGAGCAGGCCCACACGGGGCCGCTCAATGCCATCCAGCACTTCCGCAATGATTGAACCCATTTGTGCAAACTGCAGAAGGTGGCGCGGCTCCGAGTCCACATTGGCCCCGAGATCAAGCATGTGCACATGGCCGATCATGGTGGGCAAAGTGGCAAGAATGGCCGGCCTGTCGATGTCGGCATGGGTTTTCAGCACAAAACGGCTCACCGCCATAAGCGCACCGGTATTGCCGGCCGACACGCAGGCATCAACAGTTTTTGCATGCACGAGATTGATGGCAAGACGCATCGAGGATTGTTTTTTCTGGCGCAGGGCCACCGCCACCTTGTCTTCCATGGTGACCACTTCGGTGGTATGCAGAATGCTTACGCGCGCGCGCTCATCTGCCGTAAGGCCGACAAGAAGCGGAGAGATAAGGGATTCATCGCCGACGAGCGTCAGGCGGAGAGAGAGGTTTTCACGCAGTACCGCCAGCGAGGCGGGAACCGTGATGCGGGGACCGAAGTCCCCGCCCATTGCATCGACAGCAACAACGATGCCGGTCATAAGACTTATTCGGCGTCTTTGCTCGCGAACAGCTGGCGACCACGATAGAGGCCATCTTTGGTCACGTGGTGACGCAGATGGGTTTCACCCGACTCCTGGTCAACCGACAGTGTCGGGCCAGTCAGGGCATCGTGCGAACGACGCATGTCGCGACGTGAACGGCTTTTACGGTTTTGTTGAACGGCCATGATCTACTCCGGATAAATTTTTTCAAACCACAAGACAATCCAGCATGAATTGCCTGTCACTCTTTTTCGTGCCCCGCCTTGAGTCCGGCGAGCACCTGAAACGGGTTTTCGCGTTTTGGTGTTTCCACCGCCACGGCTACCACTTCATTTTCCGCCTCGCTCATCTGAAAGGCTTCGCAATCTTCATGCGTAGCCGCCAGTGGCAAAGCCAGAAGCAATTCGTCCTCCAGCACATCCGCCAGTGCTATACGGCCTTCCGAATCCTGCAGCACAAAGTCCGCTTCATCCGGCAGCTGGTCAGCGGCCTCTTCGTTCCACAACAACCAGAGCTGCACTTCGGCATCTATGCTCGTCATGACCGGCTCAAGACAGCGCTGACAAGTCAGCGCCACTTTGGTAGCCGCCCGACCCTCAAGCACAATCAGGTTCTGGGCGTCGCGATGAACACGAATGTCGACGCGAACCTCCCCTTCCGGACTGGCGGCACTTTCGCAGACACGTGCAAAAGCAGCGAGCGGAAAGACCTGGTCTATCGCTGCCTCTCGGTCAGCCCATTTCTGGGCATCAATGTATTGCGGCAGGGTGGTCGCTGACATAGGCGCGCGATAATACGGACTCACCGGATAGCTGTCAAAAGAAAAGTCCTTGCTTTTCAGGTACTCTGCCGGCTTTCACCCTGGCTGCCCGACATGCCCAACCTGCCCTGCCCACTCCTGCTGGCCTCCTCCTCACCGGCACGTCGCCAGCTCCTGGAACAGCTACAACTGCCGTTTATATGTGCCAGTCCGGATATAGATGAAACACCTGAACCCGGGGAAACCATTAGCGAAATGGTCAGCCGCCTGAGCCGGGCCAAAGCTCATGCCTTGGCCCGCCAGCACCCGGACACGCTGATCATCGGCTCCGATCAGGCCCTCAGCCTGGACGGCAACATTCTGGGCAAGCCCGGCAGCCATGAAGGTGCGAGCCAACAACTGCAACAACTTTCCGGCCGCAGCGTGACTTTCTATACCGGACTCTGCCTGCTCAATACGGCCAGCGGCCACTGCCAGCTCACGGTGGAAACCTTCAATGTCAGTTTCCGGCCCCTTAGCCCTAACAGCATTGAGCGCTATCTGCAGGCCGAACAGCCGTATGGCTGTGCCGGCAGCTTCAAGTCGGAAGGACTGGGCATCGCCCTGTTCGAACGCTTTGACGGGCGCGACCCTAACAGCCTGATCGGCCTGCCCCTGATGGCACTGGTGGATTTTCTCGCCGGCGAGGGCATTGCCATCCCTTGAGCCTCATTCCTCATCAAGTATTCACAGCTTTTTAATCAGGCCGACACACCAACAGACTAGCTTTCCCTGACAAGCCCCAGCGGGGTGTGACTCATCAGGGATACGTCATGTCAAACCAGCAAAGCTCCACCAACACGACGATGCTTGTCCTGCTTCGCATCAGCCTCATCCTGATCGCCACGCTGGCGGTGCTGCTATTTACAGCACGTCACATGGACGGACAGGCATCGGCAACCTGGCTGTATCTTGTGGGAGCTGCCGGTGGCGCCCTGATCGCCTCTGAACTTGTGCGACTGTCGAGGCTGCTCTCCGGTGCAGCAAGTCCAGAGCCGGAAAAAGCACGCCAGCACGGCAGACACTGATCAAGGCCACCCATAAAAAAGGCGACCCGAGGTCGCCTTTTTTAGGCTCATGCGGCAAGCACTCAGCGAAGTTGCACGCCCTGGGCCGGCACCATATGGGTCATCACGGCATCTCCCATGCTGGCCCCCAGACGCTTGAGTACACTGCTGAAAGGATCAGGCCGCTCGCTGTAATCAACAAGATCCTCTGCCCCGACAATCGTGCGGGCGACCGAATCTACGGACCCAAAACCGTCAGCAAGACCCAGCTCCACAGACTGCTGCCCCGTCCAGAACAGACCACTGAAAATCTCGGGATTATCCTTGAGCCGCTGGCCGCGCCCCTGCTTCACGGCAGTGATGAACTGCTGGTGCACCGCATCAAGCAAGTTCTTTATATGCACCTTGTCTTCGGGCTTCACCGCCTCAAAGGGACTGAGGATGGCCTTGTGTTCACCGGCCGTCATGGTGCGATCCTCCACCCCCAGCTTCTGCATCAGTCCCTGCACACCAAAACCCTGCATGATGACGCCAATCGAGCCGACCAGACTGCCCGGGTTGACGTAGATCTGGTCAGCCGCCGAGGCAATGTAGTACGCCCCGCTGGCACCCATGTCGGTAATGACGGCATAGACCTTCTTGTTCTTGTGCAGGCTGCGCAGACGCCGGATTTCGTCATAGACATAGGCAGACTGCACAGGGCTGCCGCCCGGACTGTTGATCCTCAGAATGACTGCCTTGCTGTTTGGGGCCTCAAAAGCCGCCTGCAAGCCCGAAATGATGGCATCGGCATTGGCTTCGGAGCCGTCAGAAATCTCACCCGTCACCGCCACCACTGCCGTGTGCTCACCGCCGATGGCACCCTTCTCTACGCTTCTGGAACCAAAAATGGCCCAGACGAGCCCGGCGATATAAAGAAAGGTGAGCAACTTGAAAAAGATGCCCCAGCGCCTAGCCCGGCGCTGCTCCTGCACCGATGTCATGACCACTTTTTCCAGGAGATCCCATTCACGCCCCTTGGATGCCGACGAGGAAGAAGGTGGCGTAGTGCTACCCCAGGGATTATCTGCCATGTAAAACTCCTTGGTGACCACTGCTCACACGGACAGGGGCCACAACCTGAAAACGAGAAGAGAGATTAGAGCGAAGCAAGACACTCTGCCAAGGCTGGAATGTCCGCCACAATGGCGACAGGCTTGTGAACCCGCAAAGCAGCCGTTGAATGCACGCCATGCGCTACGCCGATGCGGCGCATGCTGATGCGCTCCGCCATCTCCAGATCAAAAGTGGTATCACCAATCATCACGGCCTCCCCGGGGAAAACCGACAGGGCAACCAGAATTTCATTCAGCATGAGCGGATCAGGCTTCGAGGCCGTTTCGTCCGCACAGCGCGTGGTATCGAAAAAATTGATCAGACCAGTTTGCTCGAGCACCCTGTCCAGGCCAAGCCGACTCTTGCCTGTTGCCACAGCGAGCAGATAACCTGCCGCCCTCAGCTCCTGCAGCAGCTCCATGGCACCAGGAAACATCTCGCAACGGCCTCCCGCTTCGGCCACAAAGTGCCGGGCATAGGCATGCCGGATATGGTCACGGGTCGCTTTGTCATGGCCAGGAAAAACCCTCAGGATGGCCTCGGGCAAACCAAGACCAATAATGCACCGAACCTCATCATGGGTTGGTACAACCAATTTCAGGTCAAGCGCCGCCATCTGCATGCAGTGAACGATTTGCCGCTCCGAGTCCATGAGCGTGCCATCCCAGTCAAAAATAAACAGCCTCGGCCTTGGGCCACCGGCCTGACGGACAGGCTTCTTAAGCGGGCTACTGAGCACGACGCAAACTCTCCAGTACCGCCTCAAGCTCGGGCTCAAGCGGGCAGGTCAGGTAAAGATCATCAGTCATTGCACCAAAACGAATGCGCAGATTACGTGCGTGAAGAAACAGGCGATTGACGCCATTCGCGCGCATGGCCTTGTTGATCACGTCATTGCCGTATTTTTCGTCACCCACCAGAGGGTGCCCAAGATACTGGGCATGCACGCGAATCTGGTGAGTACGTCCAGTCCTCGGACGCGCCTCCACCAGCGTGGTATTACCAATATGCTCGATCACACGAAACTGTGTCTGTGCCTCCTTGCCCTCACTGGAGACACGAACAATCCGCTCAGTCCCCTGACTGGTTTTCAATAATGGCGCCGACACGTTATGGGTTGCCCCCTTGAGCCTTCCCACGAGCAGAGCCACGTAAACCTTTTCCATATGACCATCACGCAAATGTCCGTGCAGCTCACGCAACACACTGCGCTTCTCCGCCACCATCAGCAGGCCAGACGTATCACGATCAAGACGATGAACCAGCTCCAGAAAGGGCGCCTCAGGCCTGAGCACTCGCAATGCCTCGATCAATCCCCAGGCAACCCCGCTCCCGCCATGCACTGCCAGACCGGCAGGCTTGTTGATCACCAGCAAGCCCTTGTCCTGATACACAATCCGGCTGGCCAAGTCCCGCGAAACACCGGCTCCCGGCTGCGGGACTTCTGCCGCCGGGGCCAGACGCAAGGGCGGCACGCGCACCACATCGCCGGCCTGCAAGCGGTAGTCGGGCTTGATACGCCCCTTGTTCACGCGCACTTCCCCCGTACGCACAATGCGGTAAATCAGCGTGCGCGGGGCTCCTTTGAGCTGGGTCAGGAGGAAATTATCAAGGCGCTGGCCAGCCACATCATCCGGCACCGTCAGCAGGCGTGCGGCGGCCTGCGCGCCTTCGTCAGACGTCATGAAATCACTTATCTATCAATGAGGTGGCGGCGATTATTGTGGCCGGCTGCAAAAGCTGCTGCTATAGTGCCCTGTCGCTTGCAGAACCGGGCAGCCCGGCCCTGGCCATATTTTCAAGAGATGACTTTTGAAAAAGGCCAGCCGCCAAAAGGGCGCCCATTGTACAGGAAGCCCTGAACAGGTGTCGCGAACGACTGTGATGCATTTCTCCCCGCCTACCGTACCGGCACCCTTGATAACGCCGGGAGCCAGGCAGGACACAGTCGGATTCAGATGCCCCCAGGACTTTCGCAAGCACAGGTTGCAAGACGAAGCACAACAGGGACAGCAACCCGCCGGCCCCTCAGCACGCACTCTGTGCTGACGCAAGCCGCATGACATGCACCCCCTGCTTTGATTCGCGCGCAACCAGAGCACCGGAGCTGAAAGCCACCGTCCAGCATCGCCCTTAACAACCGGGCCCGTGATCGACGCGTAACACGGCTTTCAAATCCAATCCGTGGCGGCTTGTCCGCCTGTTAAAACCATTTGCACCTGGCAAATGGAACGCCACCGGATAGCGGAACGAATTCGGGAAATGCCTGGCATTTCCGTGAGGGAACCGCAGCGCCAAGGCGCTGCTGACGAGGCCCGCAAAATGGCCCTTCCCGCACAGTGTACGTGCTCTTTGTTTCTGGACTGCCGCAAGAAAGACTTTTCCGGCACACAGGAACAGCCACACAGCCAGCCCTCACAATGTGGCGGCTGTGTACCGTAACGATGTCGTCCCCTGCCGGCGCGTTCCGCACCATGGTGCTGAACCCGTTGGGTAGATTATGAAACGCATGCTTATCAATGCCACGCACGCCGAGGAAACTCGCGTTGCCATGGTAGACGGACAACGTCTTTACGATTTCGATCTTGAACACCGCGCCCGTGAACAAAAAAAAGCCAATATCTATAAAGGTAAAGTCACTCGCGTCGAGCCCAGTCTCGAAGCCGCTTTTATTGATTACGGTGCCGAACGCCATGGTTTCCTGCCACTCAAGGAAATCTCCCGCGAATACTTCAGCAAATCCTCGAAAGAGGCCGGTGGTCGCATCACCATTCGTGACGCGATCAAGGAAGGCCAGGAAATCATTGTTCAGGTAGAGAAAGAAGAGCGCGGCAATAAAGGCGCCGCCCTCTCCACCTTTATCTCGCTGGCCGGCCGCTACCTGGTGCTGATGCCGAACAACCCGCGTGCGGGTGGTATCTCTCGCCGCATTGAAGGCGAAGAACGTCAGGAACTGAAAGATGCGCTCAATGCCATCAGCATTCCCCAGGACATGGGCGCCATCGTGCGTACCGCCGGTCTTGGCCGCAGTGCCGAAGAGCTGCAGTGGGATCTGGATTACCTGATGACCCTGTGGGCGTCGATCAAGACGGCCAGCGAGCGCCAGGCGCCCTTCCTGATTTATCAGGAATCCAATGTCATCATCCGTGCCGTGCGCGACTATCTGCGCCAGGACATGAACGAAGTCCTGATCGACAGCGAAAAAGCCTTCAACGAAGCCATGAACTTCGTGCAGCAGGTCATGCCGCACTACCAGCACAAGATCAAGCTCTACAAGGATCCGGTGCCACTGTTCAACCGCTACCAGATCGAAAGCCAGATCGAGACCGCCTACCAGCGCGAAGTGAAGCTGCCTTCCGGCGGCTCCATCGTGATCGACCCGACTGAAGCGCTGGTGTCGATCGACATCAACTCCTCGCGCTCCACCAAAGGCAGCGATATCGAGGAAACGGCGTTCAACACCAACCTGGAAGCGGCAGATGAAATCGCGCGCCAGCTGCGCCTGCGTGACATCGGCGGCCTCATCGTCATCGACTTCATCGACATGACACCGGTCAAGCATCAGCGTCAGGTGGAGGATCGCCTGCGCGAAGCACTGGCCATGGATCGCGCCCGCATCCAGATCGGCCGCATTTCCAAGTTCGGCCTGCTCGAACTGTCGCGCCAGCGACTGCGCCCTTCGCTGGAAGAAACTACCGGCCTGGTTTGCCCGCGTTGCAACGGTACTGGCGTGATTCGTGACGTGCACTCTCTCGCCCTCTCCATCATGCGAGTGATTGAAGAGGAAGTGCAGAAAGAGCGCACCGCACAAATCAATGCCGAAGTGCCGATTTCCGTTGCCACCTTCCTGCTCAATGAAAAGCGTGGCGCCCTCACCGCGATTGAGGCACGCAGCAATGTTCGCATCGTCATTCTGCCGAACGAACACATGCACACACCGCACTACGAAATCAGCCGTCTGCGCGACGACCAGATTGAAGAAGGCCAGGAAGACACGCCAACCTACAAGCTAGTCGAACGCATTCAGCTGCCTCCCACCGAACAGGTGCTCGGCATCGTTGCCCCGGAAACGCGTCGCCAGGAAGCGGCTGTCAAAATGATCCAGCCCAGCACCCAGGCCCCTGCCCCGCGCGCTGAAATTACGGCGGCCCCCGTGGCTGCTGTTGAAAGCACACCGCCCGGCTTTTTTGCCTGGCTGTCCAATCTTTTCGGCATCAGCGAAAAAGTCGAACCGGCTCCCGTGGTAGAAACGCCGAAGAAAACGGAAAGCAATAACAACCGCCAGCGCAATCGCAGCAACGGCAATAACCGTGATGGTGGTGGTCGCCAGCAGGGTGGTCGTGGCCGTAATGAGCGCAACGATACGCCTCGCGAAGCACGCGAACCCCGTGAGCCACGTCCTGAACGCGAGCCTCGCGCTGAACGTGAGCCGAGAGAGCCGCGCGAAAGCCGGGCGGCCCAAGGCGGTGAAAAGGGCAATGAAAACCGTCGTACCACGATTGAAGGCCGTCGTGTCGAAATCGAAGGTCGTCCGGAAGCAGAGGCCCGTCCACCACGTGAACCTCGAGCCGAACGCCCGCCCCGTCCGGAACGCACACCGCGCCCGGAGCGTGCACCGCGCGCGGAAGAGGCAGTGGACGAAAGCAATGTCATAGCAAGCGCTGTAGTCACAGAGAGCATCGAAGGCGTGACCGCAGAAGTGTCACCACAGGCTGAGGGCGAACGCCGCCCGCGTCGTGGCCGTCACCCCAGCAATCGTCGCCAGCGTCCGCCACGTGAACGCGATCAGCAGGTATTGATTGAAGAAGGCCTGCTCAACGCTGATGGCTCACCGGTTGCGGCAACACCTGCTCCGGCTCCGGCAGTTACAGAGAACGTCACTGCTGAAGTGGCTGTTGCTGAAAGCACGGACACGCCAGCCCAGTCCAGCACCGAAGCTCGTGCTGCCACGGCTGCCGTTGACCCGACCGTGACTGAAAGCCCGAAGACGGCTGCCACTCCGGCAGAAGAGAAACCGGCTGCTGCCGTTGTCGTGCCGGCTCCGGTTCCTGCTGCGCCAGCAGCAGCTGCAACCATCAGCATGGCTGCCACTGCACCAGCAGCACCGGCCGTTGCAGAAGCACCGGTTCATGTGCCACGCCAGTCCGCAGGACGTGCTGCTAACGATCCACGCGAACGTCGTCGTCGTGAAGCGCTGGCTGCACAGCAGGGCTCCTCCTATGCAGCCCCCAAGCCAGTAGTCAGTGCACCGCCAGTAACTACTGTTGCCGCCGCCGTCACGGCACCGGCAGAAACGGCGAAAGAAGAAAGTACGGCCCCCAACCCCGAGCAATGAGTGGGCGGAAATAAAAAAGGGCGGCCTCATGGCCGCCCTTTTTTATGCATTGAACATTACTTTTTCATATTCAGGCCATCAATGAACTGGCTGACCGCCAGCGCGCTCATTTCCGGAATCTCAATCATCGGAAGATGCCCGACGTTGGGAAAAACTTGCACACGACTGTCCGGAATGTATTTCTTGAACACCTTGGCATTCTCCGGGCTCAGCACACGGTCCTTCTCGCCCCAGATGATGAATGTCGGTGCCTGGATCCTGTCCAGGTCGAGCAGCAGAAAATTGATGTCGTTGAACAGGGCATCATGAAAAATCCTCTCATGCAGCACGCGATCATTAACCGCACGTTCAGCAAGATAATCCACGATGGGCCGAGGCATGGGCGGCCGGACAAAGCTGGCAAACTCAACCATGCGCTCAAAGTCCGCCGGCTTTCTGGAAATCAGGAAGTTATTGCCAGCCAGTAGCTGTTCATCCAGTTCAGTGGTCCTGTAATGCACACCAGCGGCATCCATCAGTGTCAGGCTGGCAACGTTTTGCGGTTGCTGCAACGCCATCTCGGCAACCACGCCACCACCCATGGAGTTACCCACCAGATGCACACGGCTCACCTTGAGCGAGGCCAGCAAGGCAAACAAACGCTTTGATTGCGCCGCATAACGATAATCGGCAGTGGCCGGCCGGTTGCTTTGACCAAACCCCAGCAAATCCGGAATGATGACGCGGTAATCACCATCGCGAAAAATTCTGGCAAAAAACGTCCAGCTCAAACTGCTGTCGCCAAAACCGTGTACCAGCATGATGGTGCGGCCGGCGGTCGCTCTTTCATTATCGAGATAGAATATTTTCTGCCCGTCTATCACGATCTCGTGACGCTTGAGGCCCGCAATGCCCTCCTGCCCGCGCAACATGCCTTCGACCACGTCCTTGTCATAAGACCATGCAGGAAACGCAGACAGGATCAGCAAGCAGCACAGGTAACGCAGCAGGACAGTCATGACTCACCCCTTTTTATTGTTTTTATAAAGCAGGTCCCGCCGAAACCGCGAGCCTTCACAGAATGCATCAGGCCTGAATACCCTAGTGAGCATCAGCACCGGTCACTCATGCTGACATGAGGCAAAGCCGTATCCGTTGGCAGGAATGGCAACCCTGCCGGGCACGATGGCAAGCTCAGGCACCATAAATGCGCGGCTCCATCTCAAGCTGCACACCAAACAGATCGAGCACCGCCTTCTGGATGGCCGAAGCCACGGCAAGCACATCTGCACCGGTGGCGCCGCCATGATTCACAAGAACCAGCGCGTGCTTGTCATAGGCTCCTACCGGCCCGATGGCACGCCCTTTCCAGCCCGCCTTCTCTATGAGCCAACCGGCGGCCAGCTTGGCCTCACCCTCTTGCGGGTAGGCGACAATCTCGGGAAACCGGGCCCTGAGATCCTCAAGCACGGCCAACGTCACCAGCGGATTCTTGAAAAAACTGCCGGCATTGGCGAGCATCGCCGGCGCTGGAAGCTTGCGCGTACGGATGGCGATGACCGCAGCAGCTACCTGCTGTGGTGTGGGCAAATCAATGCCTTTCGCCATCAGCTCCTGCTGGATATCCCCATACGCCGTTTTGACGGCAGGTTTTTTATGCAAGAGAAAACGGACGCTTTCGATGATGTAGCGGTCACGCAGCTCATGCTTGAAAATGCTTTCGCGATAAGCGAAACGACAATCCTCATGCGAAAACACCTGCGTTCTCCCCGTGGCAATTTCAAGCGCCGTCAAGGAGTGGAAACGGTCCGTAATTTCAACGCCGTAGGCGCCGATATTCTGTATGGGTGAAGCCCCGACAGTGCCGGGAATCAAGGAAAGATTTTCCAGACCGTACCAGTTTCGGGACAGGCAATACTGTACAAAGCCATGCCATGGCTCCCCTGCCTGCGCCTCAACCAGATAATGCTCAGCCATCTCACCGATGCACTCAATGCCGCGCATTGCCGGCTGCAATACCAGGCCTGGGAAATCTCCGGCGAACACGACATTGCTGCCGCCGCCCAGCACCATGAGGGGCAGGTTTCTGGCTGTCACGGTATTCAGCAGAGCGCGCAGCTCACCTGCATTTTCAGGGGCCGCAAAGAAACGGGCACGCGAAGGCAAGCGCAGGGTATTGCGCTCAGTCAGCAGAAATTTTTCCAGAAAGCGCATGATCAGCAGCCGCAGCCAAGAACACCCTGCTTTTTCAGCAAGCTGCGCAGCAGGGCATCACTGCCCTCCTCTACAAGATCGAGCACTGCCGCAAAACCGTCTTCACTGCCGTAATAGGGATCAGGAACATTCTGGCCCTCATGCCCCGGCAGATAATCCAGAAACATGCCGACCTCCGCTTTCCCCCGGCCAAAATTCTTCAGCTTCTGCACGGTGTCCAGCACGGATTTCTCCATCACCAGGATCAGGTCAAAGCGCTCGAAATCCATGGGGCCAATCTGGCGTGCACGCAAGGCAGAGAGATTGTAGCCACGCTCTGCCGCATGCTTTTGGGCACGCCGGTCCGGTGGCTCACCGACATGAAAACCGCTGGTGCCAGCCGAATCAACGGTAAACAGCTTTCCCCAGCCGGCTTTTTCCACCTGCATGCGGAAAACGGCCTCAGCCGTCGGAGAGCGGCAGATATTGCCAATGCAGACAAATAATACGCGTGTGACATCCGTACTCATGATCCCGCCCCTGCAAGCAGTGCCCGCACTCGCTCAAGGTCTTCCTGCGTATCCACACCAGGCGGCAACTCAACGGCTGCAACATCCACATGAATCTTTACGCCGTTATACAGTGCACGCAACTGCTCCAGAGACTCCAGCAACTCGATCTCGGCAGGAGGCCAGCCCACATAAGCATGGAGAAAGCCGACGCGATAGGCATAAATGCCCAGATGGCGCAGATAAAGATCACTGACGGGAAGATGGCTTTTGTCCTGTACAAAAATGTCGCGAGCCCAGGGGATGGGGGCGCGACTGAAATACAGGGCATGCCCGTGCACATCACGCACCAGCTTGACGATGTTCGGATTAAAGAACTGGGCAGCATCCTGAAGCGGTTCGGCCAGTGTCGCCATACCCGCCCCGACTGACGTGCCGAGATTGGCTGCTACCTGGTTAATGACAGCAGGAGGGATCAGCGGTTCGTCACCCTGTACATTCACCACAATGACATCATCCGCCCAGCCCTTTTGTGCCGCCACTTCCTGCAGCCTGTCCGTTCCGGAAGGATGCAGGGGGGACGTCAGCACCACCTCGGCACCAATGGCGCGTGCCGCGAAGGCAATACGCTCATCGTCCGTGGCAATCAGCACTTCTTCGGCCGCACTCTCACAGGCACGTGCATACACATGCGCAAACATGGGCTTGCCGGCGATCTCAAGCAGCGGTTTTCCCGGCAGACGGCTGGAGCCGTAGCGGGCAGGAATCACAACCTTGAAACTCATGATGCGGTTCTCGTTGAAACTCAGCAGAAAAAATCAGCCCAGCGACTCTTCAAGCGTCAGGCGGCGCGCCTCGTCCTCCAGCATGACGGGAATGCCGTCACGTATGGGGAAAGCGAGTGCGTCGGGGCGGCACACAAGCTCCTGCCGGGCACTGTCATAGCGCAAGCTTCCCTTGCACAGGGGGCAAACAAGAATGGCGAGAAGTTTTTTATCAAGCATGTCGGCTTACTCTGGTTGCCTGTAACTGTTTTAGCTTCTGTAAAAATGACACATAAAAGGTTTCCGGCAAATCGGCCGTGACGGGAACGAACCACCAGTTGTCTGCGGCCAGGTCCGTGCACTTCACGGCATCTTTTTCCGTCATGACAATGGGACTGCCATCGGCAAACGCAAAATCGGCCGCCACATAGGCATGATGGTCCGGAAAGGCATGGGTAATCACCTCAAAACCCTGACGACGCAATTGCGTGAAAAAACGGTCGGGGTTGCCGATACCCGCCACTGCATGAATACGACTGCCAGCCCCGGGAAGGGCACAACTGGCATCACGCACGTTTCTCCAGGGCTGGGGGAGCAGTTGCATGATGAATGCACCGGGAACGGAATAACCCTCACCATTCGTAATGACGTAATCAACACCAGCAAGGCGGGACGGGGCTTCACGCAAAGGCCCCGCTGGCAGCAATTGCCCGTTGCCAAGACCACGGGCGCCATCAATCACGGCAATTTCGATATCGCGAGCCAGCGCATAGTGCTGCAAACCATCATCACTAAGAACAATATCGCAATCGGTGTTCTGCAGAAGAAAACCGGTGGCACGTGATCGCTTGGGATCAACCACCACCGGTACGCCACTGCGCCGGAAAATCGTCATGGGCTCATCACCCGTTTCTGCCGTGCTGACGCGTTCACTCACCTGCAAGGGATAAACCGCGCTGCCACCATAGCCGCGACTGACCACACCCGGCCGGAAACCTTCTTGCTGCAAACGCTTGATCAGTGCCAGGATAATTGGAGTTTTCCCGGTACCACCCACCGTGATGTTGCCAACCACCACCACTGGCACGGGAAAACGTTGTGACGACAGCCAGTCATGGCGATAGGCATGGCGGCGCAAGCCCGTTATGCCTAGGTACAAAAAACTCAGCGGCCATAACAGCCACAAGGCGGGGTGACCGCGATGCCAGGCTGTCGTCAGCCACTGCCTCACACGGCCCCCGGAGCCACACTGTCATCTTCGGAAAAATCGCGGCTGTGCAGCTGGGCATAAGCACCGTTTTTGGCCAGCAATTCGGTATGTGTACCGGTTTCAACAATGCGGCCCTGATCCATCACCACAATCCAGTCGGCATTTTCAACCGTGGACAGGCGGTGCGCGATGACAAAGGTAGTGCGGCCCTTGATCACCTCGTCCAGAGCAGCCTGAATGTAATACTCGGACTCATTGTCCAGTGCACTGGTGGCTTCATCCAGAATCAGGATGGGTGCGTTCTTGAGCAAGGCCCGTGCAATGGCAAGACGCTGGCGCTGACCACCGGAAAGCTGCATGCCGTCCTGACCAACGCGGGTGTCATAACCTTCCGGCAGCTTTTCAATAAACTCCTGGGCATAGGCTGCCTTGGCCGCTGCTTCAATATCGGCACGCGGACGATCACGGTATTCACCATAAGCAATATTATTGGCAATCGAATCATCAAACAGCACCACTTTCTGGCTCACGCTGGCAATCTGCCGGCGCAAGCAACTCAGGGTGTAGTGTTGCAGGGGAACGCCATCAAGCAGTATCTCGCCGGCCGTTGCATCATAAAAACGCGGCAGCAGGTTCACCAGCGTGCTCTTGCCTGAACCGGAACGCCCGACCAGAGCCACGGTCTGGCCTGGCCTTACACGCAGACTGATGTCCTGAAGCACCGGCTTGCCGGCTTCATAAGCAAAACCGACATGACGAAACTCGATTTCGCCTTGCAGGCGTTCAACATCAATCGTGCCGGTATCTTTTTCAGGCTCCATGTCCAGCAATTCAAAGACAGAGGCCGATGCGGCAATGCCCCGCTGGATTTTCTCGTTCACGTCGGTCAGAGAACGAACCGGTTTGGCCAGCAAGCCGGCCGCTGTGATGTAGGCAACGAATTCGCCCGCCGAAATATCGCCCATGATTTGCGGCTGCAGCGCCACCCAGACCACGACAGACATGCCTGCAGCCATCAGCATCTGCACCAGCGGCGAACTGATGGACTGTGTCACCACCATCTTCATGCCCTGCTTGAGGTTTTCCAGCGAAGCCACATCAAAGCGGCGACGCTCGTAGGCCTCTCCACCATAAGTCTTCACCACCTGATAACCATTGATGGTTTCATTGGCAATATGATTCACATCACCCATCGAGGCCTGGATCTTGTGCGAGAGCTTGCGAAAACGCTTGCTGGCAATATTGACCAGCCAGCCGGCAACCGGGCCGATGATGAACAGCGCCAGCGACAAGCGCCAGTTGGTCCAGAGCAGATAGCCAAACAGGAAAACCACCACAAAGCCTTCACGAACGATGGTCTTCAGCGCCTCTGTAGCAGCAGCGGTTACCTGTTCCACATCGTAAATGAGCTTTGCTGCAATGCGGCCTGAAGAATTCAGGTTGTAAAAACTGGTCGGCAGGACCAGAAGCTTGTCAAAAATCTCGCGCCGCATTTCATAAATGATGTTCCTGGCCACCAGCGAGATGTAATAGTTGCCCATGAAAGTACCGAAACCGCGCAGGAAAAATACGCCGATGATCAATACCGGAAACAGGTTCTTGGCACTTTGATCATGGTTCTGGATGGCATCGATGATGTACTGGATGAGCTTGGCACCTGCCCACTCGGTCTGGGCATTGATGAGAAAGCCCACTACGCCCAAGGCAAAAACGCCCCAGTGACGGCGGGTGTAACCAAGCAGGCGCTTGTAAACCTGCCAGCCCGACGCTTGAGCGGATGTCTGTGTATTCATGTGTCGTGTCGCTAGAGGCGCGCGGTAAAAAGCGCGCCGATTGATAAAGCCCGGGGACGATTACTTGTCGTCAGGCTGGCGTGTACTGATGCTGAGACCTTGAAACCCCATCTGCCCGGCCACGTCCATGACGGTCACCACCGCCTGGTGTGGCGTGTTGCCGTCGGCAGAAATCATGAAGGGAATGTCACGGCTGCCTTCGCTGGCCTTTTCAATCGCCGAACGCAGGCTGGTGGCCTGCTTGCTGGCCAGTACCAGTCCGTTCACCGCGTAATTGCCGGTGGCACTGACCGAAACCTCTATATTGTGCGGCTGCGCAGGCGTGGCATCACCCTTGGCTTCGGGCAGCGAGATTTGCAGCTTGCTGGCCTTGGTGAAGGTCGTGGACAACATGAAGAAAATGATGAGAAAGAGCAGGCAGTCAATCAGCGGGGTGAGATTGATTTCCAGCGGATCCGGTGCAGAGCGACGGAACTTCACGCCACGCTCTCCCGTGCCTTGGTCTTGCTCGTTACGGCGCGTTCCTGAAAGTCGACTTCACGATCCCCGTGCACGATATCCACCAGCTTGATGGCCTGCTGCTCCATTTCAACCGTGATGGACGTGATGTGACGCGTGAAATAGCGATGCATGACCATGGCGGGAATCGCGACGACAATGCCGCCTGCCGTGGTGATGAGTGCCTTGGAAATGCCGCCGGCCAGCATGGTGGGATCATTGAGCCCGGAAGACGTGACGGCCATGAAGGCCTCGATGATGCCGATCACCGTACCCAGCAAGCCCAGCAAGGGCGAGATCACGGCAATCGTGCCCAGCAGGGAAAGGTTTTTTTCCAGATCGTGGACCACGTGCGAAGCCGCTTCCTCGATGCTTTCCTTCATGATCTCGCGACCATGCTTGGAGTTGAGCAGGCCCGCAGCAAGAATTTCACCCAGTGGTGAATCGGTACGCAGCTCCTTGAGCCTGGCAGCGTCCAGCTGTTTGTCCTTGATCCACTTCCATACGCGCGCCAGCAGGTCAGGAGGGGCTACCTGAGCCGTACGCAATGTCCAGGCACGCTCCAGACTGATGGCAAGCGCCAGCATTGAGGCCAGAAGAATCGGCACCATCAACCAGCCACCCGCTTTGATCAGCTCCCACACAGTCGTGAACTCCCATCCTGAAACAACAATAAAGATAACGCCCTGAAACAGGGGCAAGGCCTGCAAAGCCGGGCTTACTTTAACGGTTTAGCCCTACCCCGCCAAGCGCGGCAGACGCCGTCTGATGGGCAAAAAATACTTGTGTGTCATTGTGTTGGCGGCGTACGCCAGTAGCGCGGTACCTGCACGCGAAACTCGTCCAGGAGCAGCGCCCCGTCATCTCCCAGCAACACGGTAATGGCACCGCTGGCTGCCGTGTTGCGCCAGGGAATGCCGGCAAGCTGAAGACGCTGCAGCAACACCGGGCTTGGATGGCGAAACTGGTTGCGATAGCCCGCCGAGACAATCGCCCAGCGAGGTCTCACTGCGGCCAGAAAGTCGGCAGAGCTGGCGTTGCGACTGCCATGATGCCCGAGCACCAGGACCGAAGCATGAAGCAGGGCCGCAGGCACACGCGCCAGCAAAGCATCCTCTCCACGAGCCTCAAGATCTCCCGGCAACAGTACCGCCGCCCGACCACGACGAATCATGAGCACGCAGGAACGGTTGTTGTCCTTGTCTGCCACGCTGCTTTCTTCTTCCGTGGGATAAAGCACCGAAAAATCCCAGCCATCCCACCGCCACTGCTGTCCGGCACGACAATCCTGCCAGGGCAGATGCACTTGCCCCCTCAGACTGGCCGTGCGGGCGCCCAGGCCATCCTGCACCGGCATCCCCGCCACGACAGAAAATGCCCCACCCGTGTGATCGCTGTCGTCATGACTGAGGACCAGGCGGTCCAGCGCCAACACGCGCTGCTGGCGCAAAGCCGGCAGGACATAACGCCGGCCGGCATCGGCAGTCGGCCCCAGCGTCGGGCCCGTATCGTAAAGCAGGCTGTGCTTGCCGGTTTCCACCAGCACCGCCAACCCCTGGCCCACATCAATCACGGTCAAACGCAAGGTGCCCGGTGCTATCGTTCCTTCCGAGAAAAACAGCGGCAGCAGAAAAACGGGCGCCAGAAAACGCAGGGAAGCCTGCATGGGCTGAAGCAGACAGAACAGGGCCAGCACCATGCACAACAGGCTGGAAACCCCCGGCAGACTCCAGTCGATATTGGCCGCCGGCCAGAACTGAAACTGCTCAAGCAAGGCATCCATCAGCGTCATGACATGAATGGCCAGGCCCCAGAAAAAATGCGCCGCCCCGGTCAGCGGCAACAGCCAGCACAAGAGCCCCAGCAAACCCAGCGGCACAATCACAAATGTCACGAGAGGTACGGCCAGCAAATTGGCCATGGGCGACACCCAGCTGGCGCGCTCGAAAAACCACAAGGTCAAGGGCAGAAGCAGCAAGGACATCAGGCACTGCAGCAACAGCGCCTGCCGCCACACCGGCATGTCCCGGCGCGGGTCGCCCAGCACCAGCAAAATGGCCACGGCACCGAAAGAAAGCCAGAAGCCTGCCGCATGAACCGCCAGTGGCGAACACAGCAACACAGCGAGCAGGGCCAGCATCAGTATCCGGAAAGACGGAATATGGCGTTCGCTCAAATGCGCCAGCAGTACCACGCCCAGCATGATCAGCGTGCGCTCGGTGGGCACGGAAAAACCCGCCATAAGACTGTACAGGCAGGCAACCGCGAACCCGAGCAGCAAAGCCGGCTTGTGCAATGGCCAGCGCAGGCCAAGACGCGGAAACAGCTTGAAAATCCGCAAGGCAAGCCACGCAGTCACCATGGCCAGCAAGGTAATGTGCAGGCCGGAAATGGCCATCAGGTGAACCACGCCTGTCGCGACATAGCGCTCCCAGACCGCCTCAGGAATCAGTGCCCTGTCGCCACTGATCAGCGCCAGCAATACACCCGCAGCCGGCTGCCCGGGAAAGGCACGCAGGAACTCGTCGCGCAGAGACAGGCGCAAGACATCCATGGAGAAATGCGCGGAGCTTTTACAGCTGATCGATTTGACCGAGCCGGTCGCGCTGACATTCTCGGACAGCAACCAGGCCTCGTAATCAAAGCCACCGGGATTGGCCACACCATGTGGTCGCTTGAGTTTTACGCTGAGGGTGCAAGCTGCGTCCGGCAAGGGAGGATCGGCGAAAGGCGAAAACAACTGCCAGCGTCCGCCAGTAATTTTGTATTCATGCCCCTCAATGCGCACTGTTTGCGGACGAAAACGAAAACGCAGACCATGCGGCGCCGCCTCGAACAGGCCGTCAACACGGCCTGCGGCCTCCAGTTCCACGCCCTCCCATGCCGGCGAAATCCTTTGTGACAACGCCTGCCCGGCCTGCATGACAGACCAGGAAAACGTGGCCAGAAAGCACACCACACAGAGCAGCCAATGTTGCCGGAAGCACCACCAGAGCATCAAAAGAAACAACGCCACTGCAGGCGCCAGCCAGAGCGGCGGCAGAAAAAACAGCAAAGGCAGACACAGCAGGCCGGCAACAGCAGCCGTGAGCAGGAACCCCATGACACATCCTTGTGATAGCGGGAGACCGATGCTTTTAGCACAGGTGAAAGTGGTTGCACGAGACGTGATAATCCCTGCTGCACTAGGGATATTGAATCAAACGCATTGACCGGAGCATGGCGATTGGAAAGGATGGCGGTCTTCTCATGCGGACCCGTTCATGCCGAAACACCTGATCAAGCGCTATCTGCCAGACCCCGAACGCATTGCCCGCTATCCCGGACTCGGCCTGCTCGGCAAACGTCTGGGCGACCCCAGTCTCTGGCACCTGAATCGCCGCTCGGCCGCGGGTGCAGTGTTCTGGGGTTTGTGGTGCGCCATGTTGCCCATACCGGGTCAAATTGTGGTCGCAGCAGGCCTCGCCATGTTTTTTCGCGTCAACCTGCCGCTGTGCATGGCACTGGTATGGAGCAGCAACCCGCTCACCCTCATTCCCCTGGCATGGCTGGCCTACCTGATCGGCAGCCATATGCTGGGCGTGCCCATGCTGAGTGGCAGTGAACTGGCCTCCGTGCTCGGCCAGCTTTTTTCAGGAGGAAGCCAGCATCTGGCCCAGCACATAAAACCCCTGGTGGTCGGAGCCATTATGTTGGGCTTCATGCTGGGCTGTGCAGGTTATGTTGCCATACGGCTTTTCTGGCGCTGGCATGTACTGACAGCGTGGA
>Ga0073914_10000025_pt1 | contig 23501 bp, 26 predicted proteins | sample GWRWT4_30Apr14_FD_71481 | JGI IMG/M metagenome (GOLD analysis project Ga0073914, IMG submission 71481) | Sand microcosm microbial communities from a hyporheic zone in Columbia River, Washington, USA - GW-RW T4_30-Apr-14 | ecosystem: Engineered > Artificial ecosystem > Sand microcosm >... | reverse complement strand
CGGTGGTCGCCATCCTTTATCAATATCGTCTGCACGTCGGCTGAACGAAGACACGCGGCGAGCTTCAACGAAATATCCCAAGGGACGTCGGAGTCTTGTTGTCCGTGAATCAACCGCACCGGACATTCAAAGGCAATATCGCCCGTCAATTGCAGATTATCCTGCCCCGATTGCCAAAAGCGGCGCGTCACAACCATCGGGTCATAGCCATACTCGCTTGGCCGTTCGATCCTGCCCTCTGACTGTAAAACGGCTTTGTCTGCGGCATCAAAATCCCAGTTCGTAAAGTCAGGCGCCGCCGCAATGCCGACCAGAGCCTTTACGCGGTCGCCCAGTGCCTTGGCGACCAACAACATCAGCCAACCACCCATGGAAGAACCGATGATAATGAGAGGGGCGCTGCCAATCTCGGCGATAATGGCCAGCACATCGTCGCGCCATAGGTCGAGCGAGCCATGTTCAAAACTGCCCCCGCTTTCGCCGCAACCTGAATAATCGAGGCGCAATATGGCACGGTTGTTGTGTTCGGCCCATAAAGCAAGCGCCTGCGCCTTGCCGCCTTGCATATCGGACATATAGCCCGGCAAAAACAGGAGCGTCGGGCCATCACCGGGCAAATGGCGATAGGCAAGACGGATGCCATCCGGACGGCTCAAAAATTGGACAGGCTGTTCGACCCGTGTCAAATTACCCAGTCAACCGTCAAAGTCTGGGCGACATCCTGCCCTTTGGCGCGGCGTTGTTCGACCATGATTGTGTTGAGCCGTTTGACGGTGTCGCTACCCGATGTGATGCACAGGCCCGGAATGACCGCATGAACCAGCGCTTTCATGCCGCCCCAGATCATTGTCAAACCGAAGCGGCCGGCAACACCGAAATGCTGCACATAATTTTCGTCAACGCTTTTTGGGTGATCGATGAACAGGCGGCGAAACATGGTCGGGATAGTCTCCTTTTGCACGCAATAGCGCGGCATCATTCAAAATCAAAGCCGAAGCCTGACTTTGCCTTACGGTCTTGTGTACACATGGTCTTTAATTCGGTCCATTCTGCGGCGGTCAACGCAGGCTTGTATTTCTTGCCCTTCACGATGCTCTTTTCAAATGCCTTCTTACGCTCGCGTGAGAGCGGATGGCTCGACATATAACCTGCGATCCCTTGGCCTTCCTCGCCGCTGCGAGCGCTGCCATCCAATTCGGACAGCCGGTCGAAGAACGACGCGGTGCCCACGGGCGAGATATTGGCGGCGCTGAGCACTTTCATCGAATGGGCGTCGGCTTCGGCTTCGGATTCGCGGCTATAGCTCATGGCCAGCATATTGTTGACCAGAGCGCCGCTGTTTCCGTCCACCCCGCCAAGAACCACCGCAAGGCCCATCTGGCGCAACAGTGCCTGCATCACATGCTTTTCGCGCACATGGCCAATTTCGTGGGCGAGGACACCGGCCACTTCGTCGGGCGACCTGGCCTGTTTCACCAGACCGTCAAACAAAATCACCTTGCCCCCGGGTAACGCGATCGCATTGATCATGTCGATCTTCGCCACTTCGACTTGCAGGTCCTGTGGATTGGGGTCGATGGAACGTACCAGCTTTTGCAGAGCAGCGTCTCCGGCAGGCGTGCTGCAGAAGCGCCCGCCAAAATCACCCACCAGCGCGTCGCCCAGTCTTTTGTCGACGCTGGATGGAATCAAAGGAGCCAGCCATTGGGGACTGAGCAGGACGACCGCAACCGCGGCCGCGCTTACAAGGGTGAATGTTATGGTCGCCTTACCAAGGCCCAGCCGGTCAACCCACCCGCCATATTTTCGCGGCGCCGGCAGAAGTTCCGACAGCTCGTGGGGAACAGGCCCGGAGAGCATAAGCCGCCAGCCATCGATATCGGCCAAACCATAAACGTCGACATTCTCTTTGCGCGTGACATATTCCACGTCGGCAAAAGAAAATGGTCCGTGCCGACGTTCATTTTCGACAAGAAAGAACTGGCGTCCAATGGTCTGGATTTCAACCTTACGGCGAACTGCGCTCCGCCCGTCATAATGCCAAACGTCGAAAAAATTATCCATGCGTCAGATCGCACCGACGTCAAAGGCGTCGAGTAAACCTTCGCCATGCTTCGACACTATGGTCTCGGACTGGGTCAATTCATCAATGTTGATTTCGCCATAAGCTTCCATGTGATCGACAAAGAATTTCCAGTTGCGGTAGGGCATGAAGATATAGCCAATCCCCAGCGTGCAGATGACGATTGCCATATTTGCCAGAAAGAACAGAATCCAGTCCGGCGCCCGTGCGCGAAAATCGAATTCCAGATTATGCAGGCGCAGACCGCCGACGGCGATTCGGAAATATTTGCTGTAATAGGCAAGGGCAGCCAGAGGCAGGATGATATAGAGGCTCAAGATAGCGACCACGACCAATATGCCACCAATGGCCATGCCAGCGCCACCTATTGGCCCAAGCTGCTCTCCGGACGTTGCGGCGGCAATTCCGAGAATAATGGCACCAACGAACAGCAGGAATGGAACGAGATAAAAAAGCAGATAGCGCTTCATCAATGGTTGCCACCGGGCGTTGGATTCGAAGCTGTGCGGGCCAAAGCTCATCGAATTCCAACGTTCATTCCACAGCGAGATCATCGACCAGGGCACGAGTAGAAATGCCGGCAGCACGCCGATAAGGTTTTTCCACATATAGGAAATCCCGTAGCCAAAGCCGGGATCGTTACTGCCCCCGCGAATACCCCGCCAATAAGTGCGGCTAAGCCGGTAGCGAAGGGCGCGGAAATAGGCGACGCCGCTCAGGTAAAACAACATCACAAACATCGCTATGGTAACCACGCCGGCAATGACCGTCTGACCCTGGAAAATGAGGCCCTGGGAGACAAGCTGCATGACAATGATTGGCAGTCCGAGAAGCAGGAAGACCATGATGAAGCCGATAAACAGCTCCATTCCCTTGCCGGTCCATTCCAGCCGTTCATCTATGAAATCGGTTTGCGCCCACAGATATTCCCGTTCCCGCGTGGTTGCCCAGAAACGGTAGATGCCCAGCGTCACAATCGTCAGCAACAGATTGGGAAAGGCGATTTTGGCAAATTCCTGCCAGTTTCCATGGAAACGGAACGCGCTATGGCGCTGTGTCAGGTCTTCGCTCATGAATTTAATGCCCCTTTATAACGGGCAAAACATGCGCGGAAGGGCTTGGATTTGTCAAGAACGGCGATGTCAAAGGGCGACGCGCTTCGACAAAAGCGCGTCGCATCGGCACTTATTGTACGGTCACGGTAACCGCGCGGCGGTTCTGCGCCCAGCTTTGCTCATCCGAACCCAGCGCTTGCGGACGTTCTTTGCCATAGCTTACGGTCTGGATCCGGCTAGCGTCGACGCCAACGGAAATCAGATAATTTTTTGCCGAGTTGGCGCGCCGTTCGCCTAGAGCAAGGTTATAGTCGCGCGTGCCGCGCTCGTCGGCATGGCCTTCAACGGTAATCCTCGTATTAGGATAGCGGGCAAGCCATTGTGCCTGAACTTGCAAAGTACCCTGATCGTCGGTGTCGACATTGAAGCGGTCGGTATCAAACAGGATACGGTCGCCAAACTGACCTACCGTTTGCAGGAAATCTTCCTGGCTTCCTGGCTGAATAGTGTTGGTAACCGGGCTGGTCTGGGCGGGTGGTTGGCCATAATTGGTATTTTCCGCGACAGGCGGCAGCACCTCGACATCTTTTTTGCCGCAACCTGCGACCAATGATGCGGATGCCAGCAAAAATGCCAAACCCTTGATACTGTTGCTTTTCATCGGCTTTCTCCTTCTTTTCCAGCCCCGCTTGATTTAGAATTCGACGTATTGTTACGGCAATACCGGCCCCCATGCCGGGTCGGAACCGTCCACCGGCGTGGGTAGCTTGCGTTCATTCGATCCGGTCAAGTCTACCTGCCATATGCTTGTTTTACCACTCGCTTTTGCAGTACGGAAGAACTGGATGACGCGGCCATTGGGTGCCCAGGTAGGTGCCTCGTCCTGCCAACTGTCAGTCAGCAGCCGTTCGCCGGAACCGTCTGGTCGCATCGTGCCTACGCGGAAATCGCCCGCGATGCGTGTATAGGCAATCAGGTCGGCGCGCGGACTCCACTCGGGTGTCGCATAGCGCCCCTGACCGAAGCTGATCCGGCGCTGGTTTGAGCCATCGGCATTCATGACATAGATTTGCTGGCTGCCGGAACGGTCGCTTTCAAATACAATTTGGCGGCCGTCGGGGGAAAAGCTGCCGCCCACGTCAATGCTGGGCGAACTGGTCAGTTTCACTGGTGTGCCATTGCCCGAGGCCGGAATCTTGTAAATGTCGGTGTTGCCCGAAACCGCCATCGAATAGAGGATTGTCTGCCCATCGGGTGACCAGCGCGGCGCAAAGGTCGGGTTGCGTGACTGGGTGATCAACCGCTGCCGTCCGGCGTCGATATCATAGACATAGATACGCGGATTGCCGTCAACATAGGACAGATACAGGATCGATTTGTAATTGGGCGAGAACCGCGGGGTCAGCGCGGTAGACTGGCCATTGGTGATGAAGCGGTGGTTGGCACCGTCTGAATCCATGATGGCAAGGCGTTTTACGCGCTTTCCCTTGGGACCGGTTTCGGCAATATAGGCGATGCGGCTGTCGAAAAAGGGCAGCTCGCCAGTCAGTTTCGCATAGATGGCATCGGCGCACTTATGCGCGGCGCGGCGCCATTCACGCGGCGGCACATTAAAGCCGAGCCGCGTAGTTTCATTGCCAAAGCCGACATCATAGAGATAGCAGCCCACGGTCAGATTGCCGTCTCCGCCCACGCGGACAAATCCCTGCACCAACTGTTCAACAGGACGCGCTTTCCAATAGTCAAATTGTGGCGCAGTCACCTCTGGCAAGGCGATGGCGCGCAGACCATTGGGCCCTTGCGTTTCGAACACACCCGATGCGCGCAAGTCCGATGAAATCACCTCGGCAATCTGGCGACCCAGCGCCGTGCTGTTGCCCGCTGGCGTGTCGGCAGGCGCAGGCGCAACGAGGGCAGGGACGGCGATGGAGCGGGTTTTGGCAACGTCATATCTGACAACTTCGTCTACTTCTTCTTCAACCACTTGAGCAAAGGCCGAATTTAAAGTGATAGAAGTCATAGCAAGTAGGGCTACAAAATATATAATGCGGTGATACATGTTATTCTCTCACTAGTTCGGCTGAAACGTCATTTTATGCGATTTCCAAGTGTCATGATACTCTGGATCCAGACCTTTAAAAGGTGACGCCTGCTTGATCGCACTGACTACACAAAGCTCAGTTGGTTTTGCTTGAGGTCGATTATTTTCATTAACACCACGCTGGGAAATTCCACTCAATGAAATGAGCGAACCATCACTGCTAAGACTTAATGTTACCGTAGTGGCGATTTTATCGACATCCAACCCATTCGGTGAGCAAGATCGTACATAGCGCATTATTTGCGAACCTAGGCTGGCTGTAACTGACCGGCGAACCTCCACCGCGCTTTTCGCCGCCGGGGTCCCGACCGCCTTGCCAGCCCCCGGGGCCTTGCCGATGGCGTTCATGCTGTCTTCGAAACTTTTGCTAAACCCGCCAGGCGTAACCGGCGTCGTGCCTTTTCCGCTTTTGGCCGGAGCGGTGTTGCTTTTGGCAGGTGGCTGCTTGACGACGACTTTTTTGGTCGCGGTCTTTGCAGGCGGCGGCGTGTCGCGCACCAATGGTTTTGTCACAGGCTTGGCTTGCGGCTTTTCGACCGGCCGTTCGATCTGCATCGCCGGACTGGGCGGTGGCTCGGCAGGTTCGGTTTCGCCCGGCGCAGGGGGGGCGGATTCTTCCTGTATGGCATCGGGTGCACTCGACACATCGGCAATGTCACCGACCAGCGAAACCGAAATCGATTCAGGTTTGGTGATCGGCTCGGCGGACATCATCAGGCCAAGCGCCATCGCACCCAGCAGCACGACATGGCCACCGATGGCTGCGCCTAATCCCAGTTTCTCCGCCCGGTCCATCACGCTACTGCCTAATTTCCGCCAGATGAACCTGTGGTGACCAGACTGACGCTGTTCAAGCCAGCACGGTTCAATTCGCCCATCACCCGCATCATCTGGCCGTAGCTGATCGTCGTGTCGCCGCGCAGCATGATCTGGCGAGGATTTTCGGCATCTTGTGCTGCGGAGATTTCTGCAAGCCGTGGCGCAAGGTCCGCTGGACCGACTTCGGTTCCGTCAATAAAGGTCACGCCATCCTTGTCGATGGCGATTTCAATGGGTTCATCCTTTTGATCCAGCGCGTTGGCACGGCTTTCCGGAAGTTCGACGGGAACCCCTGTAACCAGCAAGGGGGCCGTGACCATGAAGATGATGAGCAGCACCAGCATGACATCGACCAGCGGCGTGACGTTGATCTCTGCCATGGGCGCGCGCCGTCCACCCCGACCCCGTTTGCGTCCGCTGCCCGATGATAAGTTCATCGCCATGATTTAGCCTTCCCGCTCCAATTCGCGGCTCAATGTGCCGTGGAAACCGTCGGCAAAACGACCCATGCGCGCCTCATATTGGTTTAGCCGGTGGGAAAAACGGTTATAGGCGATCACCGCGGGTATTGCCGCAAACAGGCCGATGGCGGTGGCGAACAACGCCTCTGCAATGCCGGGCGCGACCACCGCCAGCGAGCTGTTCTGCTCAGCGGCAATGGCGGAGAAACTCCGCATAATGCCCCAGACCGTGCCGAACAGACCGACAAAAGGCGCGACCGATCCAGTGGTTGCCAGAAAATTCAGGCGGTTGGCCAGTCTGTCGGTTTCCGCAGCGATTGTGGCGTCCATCGCGGTTGCCAGCCGTTCGCGGGTTCCTGCACGGTCAATAGTGCGGCCATTGGTCGAACGCCGCCACTCCGCCACACCGGCGGCAAACACCCGCGCCATGGGCAGTTCGCTTTTGCCATGGCCGTTGTAGAACCCGTCAATATCGGTGTTCGCGCCAAAATCGCGTTCGAACCTGTCCGTCTGCTTGTTGATCCGGGCCATTTTCAGGGTGAAGCTGATGATGATGGTCCACGCCCAGATGCTAGCAATCGCCAGACCGATAATCACCGCCTTGACCACCCAGTCGGCATCCATGAATAATGTAATCGGGGAGAAATTCACCGCTTGCGCTGCTAAAACCAGATTCATGGGATTCCTTATTCTATACTGCGGTTCAAAATCGGCTGGAACGCGGCCACCCAATGCGCGGGTTGGCGGCGCGGCTTGCCGTCGGGGGATACGAACGCAGCCGTAACTGTTGCGTCGATCAATATTTCACTGCCACGCATGACTGTTTGATGAATGTCGCAACTTGCCGCTCGGACAGCCTCTACAGTACTGATGACAACAAGCGCGTCGTCAAAATGCGCCGGACGGCGATATTTGATTTGCATTTCGGTGACGGCATAGGCCCCCGCGCCGTCTTCATGCACGCGCCGTTGGTCAATGCCGACACAGGCCAGCATATCCGACCGCGCACGCTCCATAAAATGAAGATAGCGCGCATGATAAACTACGCCTGAAAAATCGGTGTCCTCGAAATAGACACGAACCGCGAAATAATGCCGCGTGCCGTCAAATTGGCCGTGATAGGGTTGGTGCGGGGACATTGCGTAACGGCTTACCGTATGGAATCTCCGACTGAAAGGGGGTTTGGGGCGTTTGGGCTCAATTGGTCGCGTCAGAGATTCGTACTGCCTGACTTGGGCGCTTGACAGCAAAGTAACCTTTAGGTTACGTGTGTAACCTGTAGGTGACATGAGCGGGGAAATAATATGTCTTCAGATGATATTGCATTGGCTGAAAAACTCACGAGGCGTCGCGCGCGCGGGTCGATTGTGTTAGGAATTTTCTTTCTGGTGACGATGGCCACCAGTCTGGGTGTGGATTTTCCCGCAAACCGGCCGCAGACGTTGAAACTTGCCGCATGGATTGTCTGGGCCGCGGCCCTGGTGTTTCTTCTGGCAGTTGGTGGCGGCTTGTTTCGTGGCAAATCCGTCCGCGCGCTTATGAACGACGAAAGTACTATCGAGAACCGGAGGCGCGGCATGGTGGCGGGATTTTGGGCGACGGTGTTGTCTGCTTTCGCGCTCTACGCAATCACCTTTTATGAACCTATATCGGGTCGCGAAGTGATAAGGTTGTTGCTCTCGGCAGCTGTTGGCGCTTCGATTATCCGCTTCGGCATATTGGAGCAACGATCACTCGGTCATGGCTGACAAACTAAAGAACCGCCTTCGCGAAGCGCGCGTCTCCGTCGGCTGGACGCAGGCGGAACTGGCGGAGCGTGTTGGAGTAAGCCGCAAGACAATCAACACGGTCGAAAATGGTGTGTTCATCCCATCAACGGTGCTCGCGCTTAAGTTGGCGCGGGCATTGGATGTGTCTGTCGAAGGTCTATTTGTCCTGATCGAATAGCCCATCTTGCAAACCCGCCGGCGGGTTGAGGCCCAGATGCTTCCACCCTGGCGCATTCAGTGCGCGGCCCCGGGCCGTGCGGGCGATGAGGCCGAGTTGCAACAGATAGGGTTCCACCACATCCTCGATTGTATCACGCGGTTCGGACAGACCGGCGGCCAGCGCCTCGACCCCCACCGGCCCGCCGCGATAAATATCGGCGATCATGTACAAATAGCGCCGGTCCATCGCGTCTAGGCCGAGCGCGTCGACTTCCAGCCGGTTAAGCGCGCTATCGGCAATCTTGGCGGTGACGACAGGCTCGCCTGCGACGTTGGCAAAATCGCGGACCCGGCGCAGCAAGCGTCCGGCAATGCGCGGTGTTCCTCGCGCGCGCTTGGCGATTTCATTTGCGCCATCGGGGGCAATGCCCAGATCGAGCAATCGGGCCGCCCGCGTGACGACCAGTTCGAGCTCGGAATGCGTATAGAAATTCAACCGCACCGGAATGCCGAAACGGTCGCGGAGCGGCGTGGTGAGAAGTCCCTGCCTTGTAGTCGCGCCGACAAGCGTGAAGGCTGGCAAATCGATCCGTACCGAACGCGCCGATGGCCCTTCGCCGATCATGATATCGAGCGCACGATCCTCCATGGCAGGGTAGAGAATTTCCTCGACTACAGGACTCAGCCGGTGGATTTCGTCGATGAACAAGACGTCGCCATCTTCCAAATTCGTTAGCAGCGCCGCCAAATCGCCCGATTTTGCGATGACTGGACCAGACGTCGCGCGGAAACCGACGCCCATTTCTTTGGCAACAATCTGCGCCAGCGTCGTCTTGCCCAAACCCGGGGGCCCGAAGAACAGGACGTGGTCGAGCGGTTGGCCGCGGCCCTTCGCCGCCTCAATAAACACACGCAGATTATCGCGCGCCGCTGCCTGACCGATAAACTCTGCCAGCGTTTTTGGGCGCAGCGCGGCATCGACGTCTTCTGGACGTTTGTCGGGGGTGGTCAGGCGGTCATCAGTCACTGCTTCGCTTCCTTTAACGCCCGCTTCACATCCATGGCATGGTGGATAATCCGGATAATAACTACCACATCATCCTGCACATGATAAATTATGCGATGTTGCCGATGTGTCAGCTTTCGGATGCCTTTACCCAGATCGGGTTCCGGCAGTCCAGCCTTCGGATGACGACGCAGCAAACCGAACAATTCGTCAAAGCCAGTAAAATAGCGATCAGCTACATCGGCGCTGAATTGCTCGATGCTGTATTTACGAATGACTACAAAATCTGCCCGTGCAGCAGAACTTAATTTTATCCTAGTCACCACGAGCCGGATGCTCGGCCATAATTTCGCGCAAAACATCCTCCGGCTCTTTGTCTATGATACCCGATGCCAACCCTTCGGCAACCAATCCGCGTAGCCATGCGGTGTCGTCCATGGCTGCTTCCTGGTCGCGCCGGACCAGATCGCGCACATAGTCGCTTGCGCTGCTGTAGCGGCCTTCCAAAACCCTCGAATCGACCCAATCTTTGAGCGCGGGCGGAATGGATAAATTGAGCTGGGCCATAACCTGAATATACAAATCCGCACAAATTTGTCGAGAAATTTATAAATATTGTAGAAATCACGGCTTCGAAGCCCTCTTCAGCGCCAGCCTGACCAGCGCATCCAGAGACGCATCCGCACCCAATTCCTCGACCGCCAATGACACCGCATTTCCCGCCTCGCCGGGTTTGAAGCCAAGGTTGGCCAGCGCGGACATCGCATCGCTGGCATGGCCGCCGCCTCTTGCCGCCCCCGCCAGTTTAGCGCCCCCGCCAATTCCAGCCAAGGCGCCGACCTTGTCCTTGAGTTCGTTGACGATCCGGCTGGCAAGTTTTGGTCCGACGCCGTTTGCGCGCGCGACCATGGCTGCATCCCCGCTGCCGATGGCGAGCGCCAAATCCGCCGGTTCAATCGCGGATAATATGGCAAGGCCGACCTTGCCGCCCACGCCCTGCACGCCAGTCAAAAGGCGGAACCAGTCGCGTTCTTCTTTGGTAGCAAAGCCAATCAGGCGCATGTCGTTTTCGCTGACCTGCATTTCGGTGAAGACGGTCGCGAAGTCATCGGTCTTGCCCAGCGCCGCCAACGTCCGTGCACTCGCCTGCACGAGATATCCGACGCCGTTCACGTCGATCACCAAATGGTCGACGCCGGTTTCGTCAATGCGTCCGTAAAGCTTTGCGATCATGGACAGGAGTTAGCTGTTCGCTCTGCAATCGGCAAGCAAAAGGAACATCGCATGAACAACAAGAGATTTCACGCAGAGGCGCAGAGAGCGCAGAGGAAATATCTGTGTTAAAACCTCTGCGCTCTCTGCGCCTCCGCGTGAACCAATCAACCCCGCATATGATGCGCGTGCGTAATCGCCACGGCAAGCGCATCAGCCGCATCGGGTCCTGCGAGTTTCAGGCCGGGCAGCAATATACGTAGCATCGCCTGAATCTGGTCCTTCTCGGCCTTGCCCGTGCCGACGACCGATTTCTTCACCAGCCGCGCGGCATATTCCGTGACGACAACCCGCGCCTTTGCGGCTCCTAGCAGGACAACCCCACGCGCCTGACCCAGCTTCAACGTTGATTGCGGATTTTTGTTCACGAACACTTCTTCGACCGCCACCGCATCGGGACGAAAGTTGTCGATCACGGCGTTTAGTTTGGCATCGAGCAAGAGCAGGCGGTTGGCCAGCGGCAATTTCGCGTCAGTCGCAATCTCACCGTTGTCGATATGCGAGAGGCGGTTGCCTTCCTTACGGATGACGCCCCAGCCGGTCGTGCCCAAGCCGGGGTCAAGTCCGAGGATGATCATCCCAGCTTCGCCATCACCTCGTCGGACATATCATAATTGCCCCAGACGGTCTGGACGTCATCGTCGTCTTCAAGTGCGTCGATCATTTTCAACAATGTCGCGGCATTGGCTTCATCGACTTCGACGAGCAACTGTGGCTTCCAAGCCAGATTGGCGCTTTCGGCTGCACCCAGCGTCGCTTCCAAGGCTTTGGCAACTTCATGCAAGCTGTCCATTGCGGTCCAGATGCTGTGTTCGTCTTCGCCTGACTCCACATCTTCGGCGCCGGCTTCCAATGCAGCTTCGAACATGCTGTCGGCGTCGCCGACGCTTGCGGGATAAGTGATGAGCCCCATACGGTCGAAACCGTGGCTGACCGCGCCAGAGGCTCCGAGATTGCCACCGTTTTTGGCAAATGCGGTGCGGACATTGGTTGCCGTCCGGTTGCGGTTGTCGGTCAACGCCTCGACAATGACGGCGACGCCGCCGGGACCATAACCCTCGTATCGCATTTCTTCGTAGTTCTCTGCGTCGCCGATTGATGCCTTGTCGATGGCGCGCTGGATATTATCCTTCGGCATCGACTGGGCCTTGGCCGCGTTAACCGCCAACCGCAGGCGTGGGTTCATGTCCGGATCGGGCATCCCCATTTTCGCAGCAACAGTGATTTCGCGGCTCAATTTGGAAAATTGTGCCGAACGTTTCTTATCCTGCGCGCCTTTACGGTGCTGGATATTCTTGAATTTACTATGGCCTGCCATGGCTCTTTTCTTCTCTCAATCTGAAACTGAAGGCGCGCCCTTACAACAGGGGCGGGGGCAAGGGCAAGCGGGGCGCTTAACCCAGCTTCACCGCCGTGCCGCTTGCAGTAACCATCAGCATCGAACCTTCCTTGCCCAGCACCTCATAATCAAGGTCGATACCGATGACAGCGTCCGCGCCCAGATTGTGGGCTTCGTCGGCCAGTTCGGCAAGTGCGGTCTGACGGGCATCGCGGAGGGAGTTTTCATAAGCGCCCGAACGACCGCCAACGATGTCGCGAATACCTGCAAACAGGTCCTTGAAGATATTGGCACCGACAATGACTTCGCCCGTAACAACGCCCAGATATGCGCGCACTGGCTGGCCTTCGATAGTGGATGTGGTGGTCATCAGCATAACGGTTCTCCTCTCGAACAGCCTAAATTATGCCAGACCCAGCGCTGATTTGTAAGTGTCCAAAACGGCTTCCATTTCAGCCCGGTCATCACTGCTCATTTTGCGCAAACGGACGATCTGGCGCATGATCTTGGCGTCATAACCCTGGCTCTTTGCTTCGCTGTAGACGTCACGGATGTCGTCGGCGATGCCCTTTTTCTCTTCTTCCAGACGCTCGATACGCTCGATGAAAAGACGCAATTGATCGGCGGCGACATTGCCTTCTGCCATGATATTCTCCTGTTGTGTTGGGTGGGGCATATGCCCCGAATCAAGATGAGAGCGCCTTAAAGCGACCCTGCATTTTTCGCCACGCTTTCCTTCATGCGTTGCAACTGTTCTGGCGTTGCCTCACCCTGATATTTTGCTTTCCACTCGGTTGCGGGCATCCCGTGAATGAGGTCGCGCGCCGCGTCCTTGGTCAGGGTTCCATCGGCCTCCATCACCCAGTCGGCTAGACAGTTGCGACAGAAACCGGCGAGACCCATCAAGTCAATATTTTCGGCGTCGTGCCGGTGCTGCAGATGCGCCACGAGACGGCGGAATGCGGCGGCGGCGGCGTGGTCGGTCAGTTCTTTCATCGTGAATACCTATTCTTGTGACTTGAAGGCCTTTCGCCTTGATTCCCTTGTGCTATAGCCGTTGACGAAATGATTTCCAGCAAACGGAGCGGATGCTTGACACAATATTCGAAACCACGCGCCCGCAAGGTGCGTATTCTCGCCACGCTCGGCCCGGCCAGCGACACGCCCGAGATGATCGAACAGCTTTTTCTGGCGGGTGCCGACGCCTTCCGGATCAATATGAGCCACGGTGAGCAGGCGGACAAGGCAAAGCTTGTCGAGCATATCCGCGGGCTGGAAAAGAAATATGGCCGCCCGACCACAATATTGGTCGATTTACAGGGACCCAAATTACGCATCGACAAATTTGTTGATGGCAAGGTCGAATTGAAAACCGGCGCGAAGTTCATATTGGATGCTGATAAAAAGCTAGGCGACGCCAGTCGCGTTTATCTGCCCCACCCCGAAATTTTTGCTGCGCTGGAACCGCAGACCCGGCTTTTGCTGGACGATGGCAAGATGGTGCTGCGCGTGTTGAACGTCAGCCCGCAGCGGATTGAAACGCAGGTTGAAGTGGGCGGTATGTTGTCCGACCGCAAAGGACTAAATGTCCCTGACGTGGTCGTGCCCGTCGCTGCGTTGACTGAAAAGGACAGGTCTGATCTGGCCTTTGCTGTGTCGCAGCATGTCGACTGGATTGCCATGTCCTTTGTGCAGCGTCCCGAAGATGTAGCCGAAGGCAAGAAGCTGATCGGCGGCAAGGCGGCTTTGCTCGCGAAGATTGAAAAACCCGCGGCTATCGGGCGGTTGGAAGAAATATTGGAACTGGCCGATGCGGTGATGGTGGCGCGCGGTGATCTGGGGGTCGAACTGCCGCCTGAACAGGTACCACCTTTGCAAAAACGGATTGTCAGCACTGCCCGGCGGATGGGCAAGCCTGTGGTCGTCGCCACCCAGATGCTGGAATCGATGATTACATCGCCTTCACCGACCCGGGCTGAAGTGTCGGATGTCGCCACTGCAATTTACGATGGTGCCGATGCGATCATGCTGTCTGCCGAAACCGCCGCAGGGTCATGGCCTATCGAGGCTGTATCGATCATGGACCGGATCGCGATGCAGGTCGAAAGCGACCCTGATTACCACGCCCGCGTGCAATTTACGAAAATCAGCGCCGATGCAACAACCGCCGACGCACTCGCGGCATCAGCAGCGCAGATCGTCCAGACCGTCGATACCAGCGCCATCATCTGTTTTACGTCATCCGGCTCAACCGCGCGACGTATTGCGCGTGAACGGCCCATGGTGCCGGTATTGGTGCTGACTTCGCACATCGCGACCGCGCGGCGGCTGGGTTTGTTGTGGGGCGCACACAGTGTGCGGACCAAGGACATCGGCAGCTTTGAAGAAATGGTCGCGAAAGGCCGCCGGATGGCACTTCGCCATCATCTGGGCACCGCAGGCGCGCGGATTATTATTATGGCGGGTGTTCCATTTGGAACACCGGGGTCGACCAATGTGTTGCATATTGTAAGGCTAACAGGTGACGAACTTAAAGGGCATTGAATATGCGGATATTGCTGATCGATGGCCACCCGGATGAAAACAGATTATCCGCGCATCTGCTAGATCATTACGCCGGTCAATGCCCATCCCATGCGAAAATAGACCGCCTCGCAATTCGCGATATCGCGTTCGATCCCATTCTCAAAAAAGGCTACGCCGTTCGGCAACCGTGGGAACCTGACCTGATCGAAGCGGCTCGTTTGATTGATGCCTGCGATCACATTGTGTTTGCCTTTCCCATGTGGTGGGGTGCCGAACCCGCATTGGTCAAAGGCTTTTTAGACCGTATTCTCGTGCCGCATTTTGCATTCAGATACCGGGAAACCGGACAGTTGTGGGACCGCCTGCTTGCTGGTCGATCGGCCGATGCATTGGTCACGATGGATACTCCGTCGATTTTTCTGCGCTTTGTTTACCACAACGCAATCGTGCATCGCTGGCGTGGGCAGATATTTGACTTTTGTGGTTTCAAGCCAGCCCGGTTCGAGGTTTTTGCAACCGTTCGTAAAGGGAAGGCGGCAACGCTCTTGCCTAAATGGCTGAAACGTGTTGCCAAACTGGCTCGTTCGGTTCCAGCTGCGCAGGGCGATAAAAAGAGCAGTCTGGAGGCGTTTCTGGCTTACGGAAGCAACAGGCTGGAATCACCATAAGAGTAAAAGCGATATTCGCTTGCGATTGCATGGGCATAAGCGGCCTGCATCGTTTCGCGGCCCATCAGCGCGCTGACAAGCATGAATAAAGTCGATTTAGGTAAGTGGAAATTGGTCATCAGGCCGTTGATGGCTTTGAAGCGGTAGCCCGGCGTTATGAATATATCGGTGTCGCCTGCGAAAGCGCGAATGGTTCCGTCGTCATCTGCCGCGCTCTCGACGAGCCTGAGCGAAGTTGTTCCCACTGCGATAAGACGCCCGCCATTTTCGCGCACCTCGTTCAGCTTGCGCGCCGTTTCAGCGGGTATTTCACCCCATTCGTGATGCATTATATGTTCGGTGGTGTCGTCCGCCTTTACCGGCAAAAATGTTCCGGCACCTACGTGCAATGTCAGCGTTGCGGTTTCGATGCCGGCCGCGGCGACCGCCGCCATTAATTCCGGCGTGAAGTGCAAAGAAGCCGTCGGCGCTGCGACTGCGCCATCCTTCTCGGCAAACATAGTCTGATAATCCTGTGCGTCCCGTTCGTCTGTGGGGCGCTTGCCTGCGATATAGGGCGGCAAAGGCATCGTTCCGGCGCGCTGGAGCAGTATTTCGACCGGATCATCACCTTCAAAATAAAGCGTGAAACTGCCATCATCGTGACGCTTTTCAGCGACCGCGATTACGCCTGAGCCGAAATCGACACTCTCTCCTACGCGAAGGCGCTTGGCGTTCCGGATAAACGCCTGCCAACGGCGAAGGTCGACACGCTTGTGCAACGTAGCCCCGATTTTTGCCGCGCCGCGAATCCCTTCCAATTGGGCAGGGATCACACGGGTGTCATTGAAAATCAGGCAATCGCCCCGACGCAACATCTGCGGCAAGTCACGAACATGACGGTCGGACAAATCGCCACTACCGAAAACGCCCAGCATACGTGCCGAATCGCGCGGTGTTACGGGCCGCAAAGCAATGCGTTCGGGAGGCAGACGAAAGTCGAACAGGTCTACCCGCATTTTCCGACCGCCCTTCGAACCCGCGAAAAGCAGGTCAATCAGTCATGATCTGCGAAGCAGCGAAAATGGGTGGCGTTACATTATCGGTCCCAATCGAAGCCTGCACAACCTTGCTCGGGTTCGCAGGCGGTTCGCCGCGTTCGATGGCGTCGACATATTGCATGCCTGATATGACCCGGCCGAAGACGGTGTATTTGTTGTCAAGGCTGAAACGCGGTTGAAAGCAAATGAAAAACTGGCTGTTGGCGGTGTCGGGATCATTGGTCCGTGCCATCGAGACGGTTCCACGCAAATGCGGTATCTTGTTAAATTCCGCCTTCAGGTCGGGCAGTTCCGATCCGCTTTGTCCGGTGCCGGTCGGGTCACCGGTCTGGGCCATGAACCCGTCAATCACGCGGTGGAAGACGACTCCGTTATAAAAACCCTGACGTGCGAGTGTCCGGATGCGTTCGACGTGCAAAGGGGCAACATAAGGATAGAGCTGTATCGTGACGCGGCCACCTGTCGACAGGTCAAGGTGCAGGATGTTTTCGGGCAATGGAGCCTCGGCTGTCCCAGTAGCGGGCTCGGCAGACGTAGGTGCTGCCGGAGCATTTTGCGCCTGTGAATTGGCAGGTTGCATCAGGGTAAGAGCCAGAAAAACGGCAATAGAAGTGCGGGCGAACGGGTGACAAAAAGACATCGGGACGAGGTAACTCCACTACAAGGTTGCGACGCTATTAACGAAAGCCGCTGTCGCTGTCATGAATGAAATTGGCAGATCGTCCGGAGCGCATGCAATCCGCGAGGGTAAAATTCCACCGATGCAGGCAAGCTGTTGCAAAAATGCGACAGCTGATGAGATTCTGGCCTGCCAAACCTAATTTCCTTTGCGCGCTTTGTAATTTTGTTCCACCAATGTGAGTATCTGGCTGGGGAGCCTTCATTCTTGTTATAAATGCATGTCGTTCGCGACATGTATTTATTTATAGCGTTAAGATTCCCCGACAGGACGTAAATGGTGGGCCTTCAATGTTTGAAGAGCCGGTTCTTATCGATAGGGGCTTATGACTGTGAAAAAATCACATATTAGCAATTTCAGATGTGCAGCAGCGCTGCAAGCGTTGACAATCATGGGCGCAGGCGTTGCTATCAGCGCGATCACAACCGCCCCTGTAATGGCGCAGGATTATACAAACGTGACCGCTTCTGGTCGCATCATCAGCACCGATGGCTCTGCCATTTCGGGTGCGACGGTGACCATCAAGTCAAACGGTCAGGGCTTTGAGCGCACCGTAACGGCTGACTCAAACGGGTCGTATCGCATTCCCCAATTGCCAACCGGCAGCTACACTTTCACGATCAGCGCCGATGGTTATGAAACATTCTCCGACGATGCGGTAACTTTGGGTACCGACAGTGCAGCCAACCAGTTCTCGCTTGCTCCACAAGGTGGCAGCGGCGAAATCGTTGTGACCGCCGGTCGTTTGCGTATCGTTGACTTTGAACGCAACACAACGGGTTCGGTTATCGAAATCGGTGAACTTGCAACTCGCGTTCCAGTCGCCCGCGACATCACTTCGGTGGTTCTGCTCGCACCTGGTACAACACAGGGTGACTCGGCATTTGGTAACTTGCCAAACATCGCCGGTGCATCGGTTGCTGAAAACGCTTATTATGTAAACGGCCTGAACATCACCGAATTCCGTGAAGGTTTGGGTGCGGTGGTTATTCCTTTCGAATTCTACCAGACTGTTGAAGTTAAGAACGGCGGCTATTCTGCAGAATTCGGTCGTGCAACTGGTGGTATCATCAACGCGGTGACCAAGTCAGGTTCAAACGACCTGCACGCCGGCGTTGTTGTAAACTACGAACCGGATTGGTTGCGTTCAAACGCCAATGACACGATTTTCAGCGAAAACAGCCGGGAATCAGCACATCGCATCAACTCGACCTTCTATGCTTCAGGCCCGATCATCAAGGATCGCCTCTTCATCTATGGCTTGTACGAAATGCGTAACGTCACCTCGACGGATACGATTATTTCTCAGCGTCGCCAATGTTCGCCAGTTGTAGTCGGTCTTGTAACCCTTCCTGAGGGCAATCAGTCTTGTACAACTGCTCAACGCTTATCGAGCAATTTTGAACTGGTTGGTTCGCGTTTTGACAAAAATCGCACCTCCAGCCCATTTTACGCCGTTAAGGTTGATGCCATTCCGATAGATGGCCATCGTCTGGAAGCGACGTATTTCAACACGACCGGTCGGACTGTAACTGACAGCTATGGTTACAACACCTTTGACACACGGAACGCAGCATTCCCGACATTGGGAAGCGGTATACCCGGTCAACCTGGTGCTGGCGCAGGCCAAGGCCAGTCGGTTACCGGCTTTGGCGGTGAAAACTATGTTGGACGTTACACTGGTCAGTTCACTGACTGGCTGACGATTTCGGCCGCTTATGGTAAGAACAAGTATCGTGACACAACGGGTTCGTCGAATGACGCCCTGCCAAATGTGTTCGATTCGCGTAGCGGACAAACTCTCGCAAACTCGGTTGCCAGCATCTCGCTCAGCAACGACACGCGTGAATTTTACCGCGCTGACGTTGATCTGCGTTTCGACCTGTTCGGTTCGCACCACGTCAAGTTCGGCTATGACCGTGAAGATCTGACAACCAATACGGTCAACACCCGTACCGGTGGTGCAAACTTCACATATTTCAACTCGGGCCCCGCCGGCGATGCGCAGGTTGCTGCCCCTAATGTTGATTACGTAACCGGCCGCGTGTTCATCAACGGTGGTGTTTTCGAATCGCAAAACGAAGCGTTTTACATCCAGGATAGCTGGAGCCTGTTCACTGATCGTCTGGTTCTGAACCTTGGCGTCCGTAACGACCGGTTCCAGAACAGCAACGTTGCTGGTGCGGTATACTACAAGTCTGGTGACAACTGGGCGCCGCGTTTGGGCTTCTCGTTTGACGTATTCAACGATTCGTCCACGAAGCTTTATGGTTCGTTTGGCCGTTACTATCTGCCTGTTGCTGCCAATACGAACATTCGTCTGGCGGGTGCCGAGCTCGATTTCACACGTTTCAACGTCTTGACCGGTATCAACCCTGATGGCACGCCGATTATCGGTGCACCTATCAATACCGTACCGAGTGCAACTGCATGCCCAACCGGCGGTGGTAACAACTGCACGATCAACTCTGACGGTGTTCCAACTCCAACGGAATCGACTGTTTCCAAGTCGCTGAAGTCGCAATCGGTCGATGAATATATCATCGGTGCAGAACGCAAATTTGGTGGTGGCTGGAGCGCAGGCATCTATTACACCCGCACACGTTTGAATGCGGCTCTGGAAGATGCGGCAATCGATGCGGCGATCAACGCTTATTGTGCGGCTGAAGGTATCGCTGGATGCAGCAGCATCTGGTCCGGTTTCCATCAATATGTGCTGTTGAACCCAGGTCAGGGCGCAACTGTTACTTTGTCGGATCCGATCAACGGCGAAACCACACTTCGGACGGTTGATTTCACTGCTGAAGACCTTGGCTTGCCATCGGCGAAGCGTAACTATGACGCGGTAACCTTGAAAGTGGATCGTGCATTTGACGGCAAGTGGAGCCTTTCGGGTTCTTACACCTGGTCGAAATTGTTCGGTAACTACGAAGGTTCGGTTAAGTCTGACAATGGTCAGACCGACGCTGGCCTGACAACCGACTTCGATCAGCCCGGCTTGGCTAACGGTACGCTTGGCCTGTCGCCAAACCATCGTCGTCATAACTTCAAACTGTTCGGCAGCTATCAGGTGTTCGATTGGTTGACATTTGGTGCCAACCTTAGCGTCACTTCGCCACGCAAATTCGGTTGTATTGGACGTATTCCAAACTCGATCGATCCGTTCGGTGCATTGTACGGCGCGTCTGGCTACTATTGTAACGTAGATGCCAATGGCGATGTCATCACTGACGAGCGTATTCCTGTAAACGTCAACAGCCCTGTTGCTGCATTGACGCCACGCGGTAGCGTTTTTGAAAGCGATTGGCAGACACAAACCAACCTCAGCTTGGTATTCAAATTGCCAACAGAGGCGTTCCAAGGTGACCTGCGCGTTGATGTGTTCAACGTCTTCAACGAAAAAGCAGAGCTCGACTTTGAAGAGCGTGGTACTTTGGGCAACGGTCGTCCCCGCAATACCTACGGCGAAGTTAGCCGTTATCAGGGACCCCGTTCGATCCGTCTGCAACTGGGATTGCGCTTCTAAGCGATTATTCTGGAAGTACGAGTTAAGAAAAGGGGCCGGAAACGGCCCCTTTTTTATGTTTCCCGACTATATTAAGGCATCCCAATGGCTGACGTAGAAAAACTGATCTTCCATCTGGGCGACGCCCTTCGCAGCAATAGCCGGGCGAAGTCCGCCGACATCGTCAATCAGATCCTGCGCGCAAAGCCGCCGCTGGGTAATCGCTGGAAATCGATGGCGGCAATTGCGAAGAAAAATGGTGAAGTCGATGATGCTATATCGGCGATGCAGAATTATTGTGCATGGGCTGGCAACAGCCCGGCGGTTCAATATGAATTATCGGCACTCTATGCCCAATTGGGCAGACTGGAAAAGGCCGATGCTTTATTGAGCAGCCTTCCTTCTGAAACACCGAACGCCGCCGACTATCATTATAGTATGGGGACGTTGGCGCTAAATTTAGGGCGAACCGACGAGGCACGCGATCATTTAAGAACGGCATGCAAGCGCGCGCCTGCATCCGGACAATCTTGGTTGGCTTTGGCCATGTCGGGAAAATTGGATGAGGCGGACAGAGCGGATCTGTTTGATGCAAAAGGGAATTTTGAACAGGCCCCCGAGCTTGAAAAAAGCGCTTATGCTTATGCCTGCGGAAAGGCGCATGAAGAAACGGGTGCCTATGACGATGCTTTTTCGGCCTTTTCGCAGGGCGCCACCATCATGCAGTCCGTCAGACCCTATAATCACGCTGCCGACCAGAATGACGCAGCCCAATCAGTAGTTGGGTGGGACGCGCTGTTGCACGGCAGGACCGATCGTGACGACCAAACGCCTGATAATGCTTCGCACATATTTGTCAGCGGATTGCCGCGTTCAGGTACGACACTGGTCGAACAGATATTAAACAGCCACAGTGCAGTAGGTGGCGGTGAAGAACTGGGTCTGATGCAACTCGTCACACAAGATATCGGCAAGTCAGCGTCGGATTTGGCCCGGTTCACCGCCGAAGGGGGCAAATATCAAGATTTGCAGGCGATTTATCAGCATCTTTTGACTCAACGGCTCCCAAATCCAGGTCGCGCCGTAGATAAATCACTTGATACTAGCCGCTATCTCGGTTTGATCGCGATGATATTCGCGAAAAACCCGATCTTGTGGCTCCGCCGCGATCCGCTGGATTGTGCATGGTCGACGTTTCGCACATGGTTTTTGAACGGCCTCGATTGGTCATGGTCGCTTGAAGATATCGCGCGCCATTTTGCGATAGAAGATGCGTTATTTGAATATTGGAAAGACCGTTTGGGAAGCCAGCTTCTGGTAGTAGACTATGCCGAACTGGTCAGCAGTCCGGAGGCGCAGATCGGGAAATTGACCGCACATTGCGGGTTGAAACTGGAACCGGCGCAGTTGAAGCCACACGAAACAAGCAGAGCGGTCAAAACCGCAAGCGTGATGCAGGTAAGACAGCCGATCAGTACAACATCCATAGGAAGCTCTGCACCTTATCAACGGCATTTGGAAACGTTCAGCCAAGCCTATGCGGCGGCCAAGCGGGACCTTTCGCAATTCGGGTGATTATCTGCCACGTGTAATTCCGGACTCATGCCGGTCGGATAAGTCAAAATATCCGTTTCATTATATTGTCATTCACGCATTCTCGCTTACATTGCAGAAGTAACCTGTCGCACCTCGGTCAGGTGAAGGAAATTAAGGCGTAGATGATGAACGAAGATCCGGAATCCAAGGGCAATCCGCTGTTGCGTAACATGGCGATCTGGTCCGCGATCATTGTCGCCATCTTGCTCGTCGCGTCGATATTCGGTGGATCATCGGAACCGGCCAAGGGTATCAGCTATTCCAGTTTCCGGGATAAGGTCGAAGCAGGCGAAGTCAAATCCGTCGCCATCGCCCCTGAACGGATTACCGGCAAACTACAGAATGACGAAATATTCGTCACGGTACCCATTCCCGGCGACAATAGCCTATATCCGTTGCTCGATGAAAAGGGTGTCGATGTACAGGGCAAGGCCGAAGAGCAGCCGAGTCTGTTGTTGATTCTGGTCTATCAGGCGCTGCCTTTTCTTTTGATCCTCGGCATCGCTTTCTTCGTTCTGCGCCAGATGCAGAAGGGCGGCGGAGCCGGTGGGGCGATGGGCTTTGGTAAGTCCAAGGCCAAATTGCTCACCGAAAAGCATGGCCGTGTCACCTTTGAAGATGTCGCCGGTATCGACGAAGCCCGCGAAGAGCTTCAGGAAATCGTCGAATTTCTGAAGGACCCGCACAAATTCTCGCGCCTTGGCGGCAAGATCCCCAAGGGTGCGTTGCTAGTCGGTTCGCCCGGCACCGGCAAAACCCTGCTCGCCCGTGCAATTGCGGGTGAAGCAGGCGTACCTTTCTTCTCCATCTCCGGCTCTGACTTTGTCGAAATGTTCGTTGGCGTCGGTGCAAGCCGGGTGCGTGATATGTTTGAACAAGCCAAGAAAAACGCGCCGTGCATCGTCTTCATCGACGAAATCGACGCCGTCGGCCGTAGCCGTGGCGCAGGCCTCGGCAACCAGAATGACGAGCGTGAGCAGACGTTGAACCAGTTGCTCGTCGAAATGGACGGCTTTGAAGCCAATGAAGGCATCATCATTGTGGCCGCCACCAACCGTCCCGACGTATTGGACCCGGCCTTGCTGCGTCCGGGCCGTTTCGACCGTCAGGTCGTTGTGCCGCGTCCCGATATCGATGGCCGCGTCAAGATACTTGAAGTGCATATGAAGCGGGTGCCGCTGGCCCCCGACGTCGATGGCCGCGTTATCGCGCGTGGTACGCCTGGTTTCTCCGGCGCCGATCTCGCCAATCTGGTGAACGAGGCAGCCTTGCTGGCGGCACGGCGTGGCAAACGTCTGGTGGCGATGCAGGAATTTGAAGACGCTAAAGACAAGGTGATGATGGGTACCGAGCGGCGGTCGATGGTCATGACCGAAGACGAAAAGAAAATGACGGCATATCACGAGGCCGGTCATGCGATCGT
>Ga0073914_10000024_pt1 | contig 23511 bp, 40 predicted proteins | sample GWRWT4_30Apr14_FD_71481 | JGI IMG/M metagenome (GOLD analysis project Ga0073914, IMG submission 71481) | Sand microcosm microbial communities from a hyporheic zone in Columbia River, Washington, USA - GW-RW T4_30-Apr-14 | ecosystem: Engineered > Artificial ecosystem > Sand microcosm >... | reverse complement strand
ACCCTGCGCCATAGCCCGGGGTGTCATATGTACCACCAATACCGGATACAGGGGCAGCTTGATACCCGCTATTATTTATGCCGTAGCTGTTAGCTGCTTGCAAGTACCTGATATCGTTATATGCCATCTAATTCACCTAGAATACCCTTAACAGTCAATCCACCCTCTTTACCGATAGACATATTCGGTACTAGATGGCGAATCTTCTCGTAGTCATCTCTTAACGACTTATCCGTATTTTCGTTTATATCGTCTACCAGTAGCTCGGTATTGACATACTTTTTAAGAGCCTCTCGTAATCGCCCCATTTCCCCCCTACCAGAGGTGAACATGGCGGACTCTATCATCAGTTTTGAATGAGACAACCTTCGTTGCCGTTGAACGTGCATATAGCCACGAATAGCGAGATCTCTGGGACTACTAAGCTCGGGCACTTCTATGCCCGAGACTAGCATTTCTATCCTATCAAGTGCCCAGAGATTCTTTAAAAATTTGCCTCACCAACCTCGGTGGCTTGGGAGAGTTTATAGTCAAATTTACGTAAGCTCTCGGAGAGTTTGACGATGATAATCTCAGGCAAACACTCTACGAAGGACTTCTTATCTGCCAAGCTGGCCTTAGAGAAGTCACGGCCATTAAACATAACTAAAGACGTAGCCATGTTCATGGTATTCGTGTGATTCTGTACAGAGAGAATCGTATTGAAGCCAGCTGAGTCAATCAACCGGGCGATAGCATTGGCTTCTTTCAAGGTACGTGACCGCCATGCTACTTTCACTGTCTTGGATATACTGGAGGATTCAACGTAAGTGTTAGTAGTGATTAATGAGTCATAGATATACAATAACTCTTTATCATCAAACTCTTTCTTCTGATCAGCCGTCGGCTCTTCTTTAGCAGCGGGAGTTGCCTCACCTAATGCCAGGGACTTCAAGTCCTCTAAGATACCAAACTCATCGTCGCTGAAACCTGATACTGAAACGTCGTCATTGCTGCTAGTCATATATGCCTCTATATACTCAAGATTGCTGTAAATCTAGCATCTCCGGGATAGGATGCCAGGCGGGAGTGAATACTAAATAATAGTTCAGGAGATGGATTCTCGCTATTGACTACCTAGGTAAGATATATTAGCATATATACATGAAAACTCTCAAGCTAAGAATTAAAGACAAACATGCTACTGTGCTAAATGAATTAGCACGGCAGGTTAATTTTGTCTGGAATTACGGCAATGACTTGTGTTTTAAACACTTGCAACGCACAGGAGAGTTCTTTAGCTCTTACGATATCCATAAGTATACCAGTGGGGCAAGCAAGGCGGGATTGGCTTTACATAGCCACACTATTCAGTCCATCAACGAAGAGTTGGTTTCCCGTCGCAAACAGTGTAAGAAAGCTAAGCTACGCTGGAGAGTCTCCGGAGGTTCACGGAAGTCGTTAGGTTGGATACCGTTTAAAGCCCCTTGCATTAAATACCAAAACGGGCAAATAAAATACTTAGGTCAGTTTTTCAACCTGTGGGATAGTTACGGCTTAAGCAACTATACTTTCAGAACTGGATGCTTTACTCAGGATTCTAGAGGCCGTTGGTATATTTGCGTAGTAGCAGAACTAAGAGAGCCTATTACCAAACCCCAAAATAGCAATACTAGCTCTATTGGCATAGATTTAGGCTTAAAAGATTTTGCTACACTATCAAATGGGGTCAAGATTGAATCTCAGAGGGTTTATCGAAAATCAGAAGCTAAGTTAGTTATAGCTCAACGAGCTAAGAATAAGAAGCGTGTAAGAGCCATACACGCCAAGATTAAGAATACCCGCCAAGACTTTCACCACAAACTTAGCACACAGCTTGTGCGAGAGAATGCAGCCGTATTCGTAGGTAACGTAAGTGCAAAAGGTTTAGCCAAAACAAAGATGGCTAAGTCTGTCTTAGATGCTGGATGGTCAGCATTCCGAACTATGCTCAAATACAAGTGCGAGAACGCAGGGGTATGGTTTGAAGAAGTTAATGAGAAATATTCCACCCAAACTTGTTCGTGTTGTGGCCTGATAAGCCCCAACAGTCCGAAAGGTAGAGCTGGTTTGCGAATAAGAGAATGGACATGTTGTGAGTGCGGAATCACTCACGATCGTGACGTAAACGCCGCCATGAACATTCTTGCGCTCGGGCATGAGCGTCTAGCAGTAGAAAGCCCCACCCGTTAGGGTGGAGTGGATGTCAATCTACTAGGGAATAGTTCCCGGTAAGGTATTCTAGCCCAACATACCCAAAAGAGATAGAGTGGAACCAATCGTCTGGGGCATCTTCTTCATGGCGATACACCCTGCGCCCTGTCTTCATCTCTTCTTCAAAGATAGCAAGTGCGTGCTCCCACATATTGTGAGTAAGATCCCAGCAAGGAGTTTCAAACTTCAACCTGCCTCTACGCATCTTCTGCATGATCATATCCATGGCCATAGTACGGTCTGCCGCCATGAATCCGCCCTGCAAATCCCACCGTAGCCTACGCTTAGCAGCTACATAGTTAACCATGATGGCATTCTTATAACCCAAACTCTTCTGTAGCAACTGACCTTGCAGCACGCCTACGCCACGGTCACCCGAGTATAGGTCTGCCTCGTATTGGTGGTAGAGCTTCTCGACCCTGTCCACCTGGCTAAGAATATGGGTACCTTGTATGATCTCGGAGTACAGTAAGTAAATACGGCCATCAATAGTAGCCCCTAGTACCGAGATTACAGTGTAGGACTTATCAGAGCCAGTTACTGACCAATCCACGCCTACACAGATCTTATGGACCCCTAGCTCATGGGCTGCTTGGTTCCTATCTTTAATCCATGTTGTACGGTTTTCGTTACAGCACCCCTGCGCCTCTTTAGCAGATAAGGATTTACCTGATAAGTCAGTAGCCAGTCCGAATACTTCGTTAGATAGGGTGGCAGGAGAGTACATACCCCCATTCTGTGCCTGAAGTACTTTGTCTACTATCCCTGCCCATTTCTTGGGAGTCGTATTCGACGCCATAATGAACTGTGGTAGGTGAAATCCAATCTTATTCTTAACGGAAGTGTTAGCAGCTACCCACTGCCCGTTGCATACGTCTAGTATCTTGTTACAGTGATAACACGTTGGGCCCAAGGGGTTACCCGCTATGTGGATACAGCGTGCATAGCTGTTAGGTATTACCCACTTAGAGCAGTGAGGGCACTTCATAGCCCATTCCATCTGGTTAGTAGACAACCATAGACGCTCTAGCGTATTGGATGTACTCTTAGCGGTCCCTGCGAAGACCTTGAATCTATGCTCTGATGCAGATAAGATCTCTACAATAGGGACAAAGGCATCCATGGAGATGTCTTGTACTTCATCAGCTACAAGTTGATCCGCCATGATACCCCGAATACGGTCGGCATCGGCTTCATTCTCAGCATAGGATAGATAGACACGAGAACCTGTGGAGAAACTCTTCTCGTATACGTTGTTTACATCTTGCTTAGTCTTAAAGTGTTTCTTAATAATAGGAGATTCTACGAAAGCATCCAGGTATGCATTCGAAAACCGTTTAGCTTGGATTTGAAACGGTGCGATATATAAACTGTTGAAATATCTACGACCAATTGACTTGGTAATAATACGACCAGCCAAAGAAACAGACTTACCTACCTGTCTACCGGCTTTTAATACAGCAGTATCAGGGTCTAGGTCGTATATTGCCTCGAAAGGCTTATATCTAGTGAATGAAAGGGGTGACCCCTTAAGTTCTAGGAGTGCTTCAGCGAATTGTGATGTCCTAGCACTTTTTGATAGTTTACTCATTTCAATATTTTAGCACATCATGGTATAATTAGATTGAGCAAGAGGTTACACTTCTTTCTCATTTGATTAATCATTTGTTTTTTACTTTGAGGATATAGCATCATGGCCCGTACCTTTATTACAATCCCAGGTCACGCAGAAATCGTTTTACCAGGCGCAAAAACAGTCGATGGCGTCCGTGCATTATTAGGTGCTGAAATCCCTGGCTTAGCATCTATGGACGGCACTGCCTCTGCACCTGCTGCTGGCACTGGTGACATTCGCATCACCTTCACTCAGCGAAGTGGTAACAAAGGCTAACCACTTGTGGTAGTCTGTTGAATTAGAGATGCCGGCTTATGCCGGCATTTCTTTTTTTAAGTCTTAATACTAAGGAGATCCTTATGGGCGTACTAGACCAAGTGCACTCACTGGTGCAGCAGGCTGCCAGTAACCGGGAGCGAGATATCCGCCGGGCTATGACAGCCGTTGATCCAAATGGCACTACGGTGCGTGACAAACGTTTAGACGAGATAGCCAACGTAATGAGTGCGGTGGTAGACTCCGAGGCCAAGTACTTGGCAACCACCAGTTTAAGAGACCTTGTGATAAATAGTCGGGAGGCGCAGAAGTTAGATATCGGTACTCTTAGCGGGTTGTCCTGTCGAGAAGGTCGTACTATCACTCAGTCCATTCATAATCACTTGAGTACATTTCTTTCGGATAACATGTCACGTAGTATTTATTTTAGGAATGTCAAACTGGGCGGCAGCAATGGTATTCCTGACCGTGTCCGCATAGTTATTATCGATCCTATGGGTAAGGTACCTATTCCCGCAGTAGAGCGGTACCTAGCTGCTTTGAATCGCAAGCTACTGTGTGGCCATACTGACTTAGACATAACTGATCCCAAGAATCCTGAAGTGGTGTACTGGGCATCTGCAACTTCGGTGGTAACTCCTGGTAATGGAGTATCGACCTTACCAACCCATCACCCGCACCGTAAATGTTATCTAACGCCGGAAATGGCTCGAGACACCCACCTTCTGTTTAACGTACTAGTTAGTTTAAGGAGAGTGACCAATGGACCTGCATAATTTATTTGTAGAGCTCACTGGCTCTACTACTCAAAGTACCGCCCACGTGGCAGCAGTAGCTGCTTTGTTGCGTGGTATGCTAACCTTGCCTCATACTGACGCTAGTGCCACTCTGGCATCCCTGTCAGCCCTGCACACGGGTAACAACAACGACTTGCTAAGACAAATTATTGGCACAGAGATGTTGTCAAACGCTCAGGCCGAGTATGCCGAAGCTCAAAACTCCACTCGTTCAAATGGTACTAACCTGACTATCTTATTCAAAGATTTCCGTCAATGCCCTTTGTACGTAACCCCATCCACTGAAGAGGACGATTTCCTATGAGTGCTACTCCAGGCGTAGTTATTGAAATGTTTCCAGACCACGCGCAGGTCAAAGACCCTACGGGGACACATACCAAGCGAATCAGCCACCGTGACCTTGCGTCAACCCTGGTACGGCTAATTCCAACTTCATCCGATGACACCAAAGCACGTCGTCGTCTTCCTTTTGGCACAATCTTCGTGGACCACGGTCTAAGTTCTACTCGCTTAGTAGTGTACGTCCCTGAGCACAAGCACAAGATTCTCGTTCAGGGCAGTTCCCAGGTCCACGAATACGAAGTACTTCTGCCTAACATTATCCTAGAGTGTGTACTCACTCCGAAGGATGGTGTAATGGCGATGTCTAAATATGCATTGTTCTGCACATCCTTACCTGCATATGAAGTATCCAGTCGCTACATGAAAGGCTGGAAACGGATTGAGAACTCAAACTCTGGCAGTTCTGATTCGAAGGGTTTCTACCGTCTACCTCTTACGAATATGTACGAGGAAGGCTATCTCTGTTTAGGCAGCAACTCTGTACCCAGTGTACATAACCCGTTAGATCTCACTGATGTCATGCGTTATTACGAAATTGCTGTCGATGCAGTGGGTAATAATGACTTGAGCATTCGTGCATTGGCCAGCAGCTCTAAGCTCAGCAGTGTTCTAAGCGAAGGCGGGTTGCATGGCTTCTTCCGTCACTGGGTCAAAATGACCGATCCCATCTACCCCCAATTAATAGGTGTTTAACTCATGGAACAGTTATCAGCATTATCAGTTCACGTTACAGAAGCAGAGTTCTTAGACCAAGCAGAAGAACTTGGTCTTGAGTATGCCCACATCATCTACATCACCAGGGAGGATGGCTCTATCCTCATGCGTCGTAAAATCGAAGGCGACCGTTGGCTCTCTAAAGTAGTCCCTCGCATCCCTCGGCCTGGTGCTGCACCCGTGGTTGGCGGCAAAGTGGTGCCTATTGTAAAAAACCCACGTAAGGATCTATTAAAGGAGGATTTGAATATTCTTCCAGGTGGCAAAATTCCTTCGTTGCTACTGTACCAAATCATTGCCTTCTTCAAGTCTGTCATGGACAACAAGATGCAGGATGTGTTGGCTCCGCCTCCCAATACCAACTTCAAGTCGTTCCAGCATGAGTATGAGGCTATGGCCCACATCGTGTGGAACTCGAACACTAAGGAATACCGTGTCTGTATTCCTACTCAGCGAGTCTCCAAAGCTAGCTTGAGTTATGACCGTGATCACTACCGCCGGGAAGACGGAGATATTATGGTTGTGGATATACACAGCCATAACACCATGGGTGGACATTATTCTGTAGACGTGTTATAGTATCCTTTTGAGGATACTTGTATGATTGATGAGAGTTTGATTAAAGAGATGTACGTTGGTGGTGACACGGTTCTGACTATTTGTAAAAAGCTTTATGGTCATGAGCGTAGTCACATACATTCGGTGTATAAAGTGCTAAAAGACTCTGGGCTATACGTCAGAGACAACAATCGTGTATTTCGTAGAAAGTACGACTTAGACGAGAACTTCTTCGACCGGATAGATACAGAGGCTAAGGCTTACATACTAGGTTTTATCTGTGCAGATGGTTACGTATCTGAGAGTGATAATAGGATTGTTATCGCCCTCAATTCTCGTGACAAAGACATCCTTGAGCGGATACTACTAGAGGTAGGTTCTACGTCAACTCCTTCTGAGGTAATTAAGGAAGGCGGGTTTATACACACCAAGATATCTCTATGTTCCAAGAAGCTGGTCTCCGAAGTGGTTAAAAAGGGATTACACCAAGGCAAGTCATTGACTATGACTGGTGAAGTTATTAACCACGTTCCAGAGGCTTTAGTTAGGCATTTCCTTAGAGGATACTTCGATGGCGATGGTTGTATGACCCTCGGTGTACGGTATAGCTCTGGGGTAAAGTATCTTATACAGATAGTAGGAACCCTGGTGTTCTTGCAAGAAACATTCTGTAAGTACTTCCCAACTACTTGTAAGATACACGCTTATAAGTCTTGTAACATGCATTGCTATAAGCTTTCCTCCAAGGCCAATGTGCTAAGGTTTTTAGACTATTTATATGCAGACTCCACGATCTCTCTCAATCGTAAACACGCTACATATTGCGCCCATGTAAAACCTAGAGAATTGCTGGAACCCTTAAATGGTAATCAGCAGCCGAGCCGTAGTAATACGGAAGGTCCAGAGACTATCGAAAGGGTGGCTACGGCCATAACCGAGTAGAGTACGCTCAAGCGAGCGGAAGCCCTAGGGTGAGCAATCACATGATATAGTCCGACACCATGCTGCCACGTTAGAGCAGCTATACCGAAAGGGTGGTTAGTAGAATAGCGATCTACTACGTAACTGAAAGGCATTTTTCTCCGGAACTGACAACGCAGATGATGCAGCGTCGTTCTGTTATTCTGGGGTGGTTGGTAACTTAGACCGCCCTACTCCATCCACGATCTTCCGCTTAAACATGGGGGCCGACAAAGCAGATGCCAAGCAAGATGACCTGTTTGACTTTACCGTTGCACTGCCTGCTGTCCCGGAAGCATGGCTTGATAAAGTAACCGTGCAATCTTGGTCAGCTCCAGCTGTTGGGGATTACTATGGAGGATACGGCTACAATAGCCGAACATTTCCAGGGGGTGCCCAAGGAAAAAAGCCCGGGGGAAGAGACTTCCCAATCGACAATTTGCTCGGGGCCGGATACATTGACGAAGACTTCTGGGATGCCTTCGCCAAGGGAGGCTTCACCCCCGAGGCCTGGGACGAGCTCGCAAGAACCCTCGGTGATGATGCAGCTATGTACGGCATTGAAACACCTCTTCTCGAACCGGTAGACGAGTCCGCTATTGATTGGCCCGTCCCTGAAGACGAAGAGGTTTTCGTCCCAGGTTTCGAGTTCTCAAAAGTGGTACGTGATGGACTAGGGTTAACTAACCTGACTACCGACCAGTACCCCTCTCTGAGGACGTATAGCGTGTACCGTATTCTGCTTGAAGAATTGTCCAGTTCTTGGTGTCCATTACGCACTGGCCCTGTGCTGGAAATCCATAATATCCATAAGCAGGGTATAAGTTACACGCCAGAAGCCTTTATTAAGTTCCAACCGTGCCTAGCAAGTTACTTACGTGACTTGTCAGCACCTAGCTTTGGAGTTGATGCCTCGGTGTTTGCCTCTGACGTATTTGACCTCTTAGAGGATTATCACGCCGGGACAATTTACTAGTCTCACGATACAAGGCGGAGATGACTCCGCCTATTTCACTTTGCCACAAAAGGAACAACACCATGTCTTTAGAATATAGCCCAGAACACTTGTACAATAACTTCATCGTCATCGGAGCTGGTGGTACCGGTTCCCGCATCGTGGCACAGCTTTGCCAGCTTATCCAATCCATTGACTGGGTACGTGATCGCTCTCCAATGATCCACGTGTTTGACGATGACGTCGTGGAAGCCAAGAACTTAACACGTCAGTTATTCTCCAAAGCTGATGTTGGCAAGTTCAAAGCCGATGCCGTAGCCGAACGTTACTCCAAGCAATATGGCCTTACAGTAACTGCCCACAAGACACGTATCACTGACGAAGCTACTTTGATTCGTTCGATTCGGGGCTCCATCATGGCCGAAGGTTACAATCTGCAAGACACTGTCACTCGTATGGTTCGTCCTACGCTGTGCTTCCTTGCAGTTGACACCATTGAGGCACGCCGTAACATCTTGGCTGCTATCTCTCAGATGTATTTCCCATTCAACATGGTTGTAATCGATCCGGGTAATGAAGATTCCTTTGGTCAAGTCAAGGTGTTTAATCCAATCTGTCATCCGATTCATAGCTCGTTGCTAGGCTATGCGGCGAATCACTTGAGCTGGATTAACAACATCCCTGACTTCCATATTCACCCGTTCAAACTCAACTACATCCCAATGCCTATCATGCACTACATGCAAACCACTGAGACTGGTGGCACTGGTAGTTGTGCGGACTTGGATCAAACCCTTGCACTTAACAGCATCATGGCCTCTGCATGTATTGCCGTTGCCCAGTCATTAATGCTGTGCCGTCCACATCAAACGTTGACTGCATACTTTGACTTGAACATGGCTAACCGTAGTGAGACCATGAACCTGCCATGGCTGCGGGGTGTATGCCAAGGTAACAACACTGATTATCTTACTAAGGATAATTTGTATGAGTTACTTGACATAGATCCAGACAAGATGTCAAAGACTGAGTTCTTAGACAAAGTCTTATTCCACGAATGTGCTTGGGAGGGTACTAAAGATGCAATCCGTGCCCACTTGACTTTGGGTCAAATTGAACTATTGAAGAACTTGATTTTCATGCCATGTATGAATCTCGAAGACTTCACTGCGAGTAACTTGACACGCTTAGAAACTGCTCGGATGGAAACAATCGAAGCAGAAGAAAAAGCACGTGCTGAAGCTCGCAAGCTCTTACTGGCCCAGCAGCAGGCTGACGCCATTGCCTCGGTAATTGACCAAGAGTCTGTTGCGGAGGAGGTTGCTCCCGTGGTTGAATCCGTGGAAGAAGTACTTGACGCAGAAACCTTGGCAGCTATCCGTGCCACGGTTGCTGCTCAAAGCCGTGCGGACCTTGGCGAAGCTCCTGTTGAAGACGAAGACGGCACTGATTACTCTGATGACAGTGACACCTCTGGCGACTTCTAACCTAACGTAATCTGTGGTAGTCTCCGTCTTAACAGGCGGAGGCTGCTATGGGCGACGTTATACAATTTCCTCGTAAGGAATCTTTTTTAGAATTATTCTCTTGCACTAACTGTGGCAATGTTACGATGTTTATACATCTAACAGGTCACGTAGAGTGCGAGGAGTGCGAGCACATTATTGGATTACTAGAGGAGTTACTACAAGATGTCATCCCGTAAAGAGCTCTTAGAGTCACTGCTGAAGGGCAAGCTTCCTGATGAGGACGTCAAAGCTATCGTCCAAGAAGTATTCCCGGAAGTATCCCCTATGTGCCTATTCCTTATGACCTCCCACCCCGCAATAGAGCGGGCCATAGAAGATGTAGCAGGAGCCTGACGATGTACGCCCCACCCCTGATGTATTGTAGATATTGCTCTATAAAAGAGTTCGGAGTAGATAACTATGACTTTTGCTCTGAGTCCACCCTAACAACTACTCGTGCCGTAGTATGTAGATCCTGCGGCCCAATCAACGTAGACCGATTCGGGTCTAAAGTGAGTGTTAACATGAATTTACCAGCGTTACCCGCACCAAACAAACCAATCCCTTCCTTCTTTGCCGATGCCATCTTACCCGTGCCAAACGAAGATGCCGGCCCATGGGTAGTCAAAAACGAAGAACTTCTACGGCTGCCTACGGGCATTTACGAAGTAATCCATTGTACAAAAATCTACGGTGCACGTACCGGGTGGGTGCTCAAAGTAGCACGAGGTGAGTTGATTATCCCGGTTCATTGGTCTTCGTCCGTGTCTTTAGCAGCTATCCGCTCGCGCATGTATGACTTCATCCTTGCTGCCCGGAAGGACAACTTGGTACGGTACATGGATAAAAAGGAGTGTGTGTTTGCCGATCGTGTTCGTACTGGCAGTCACATCGTTGCCGTGCGTGAACTTAAGGGCACCACTCTACAAAACTTACTACCTCGCATCCACACACGAACACGGACACCTGTACTATGAATACGCCTACCCCGTTGCAAATAGTGGCTGACTTAGCTAAAGAGATTACTGAGATTAAAACTGCTATTGCAGGTATTACCTCGGACGTCTCTCGCCCCCTTGACGAACGCTGGGAACTTTTCCGGGCATCCCCCTACTACCTGAAAGAGAACCTGACTACTGCTTGGGATCCAGAACTTCACTCAGTAGGGGTGCCAAAGATTCACTGGATAAATATCTTCGGATGTAATCCTGGTGAGACCTGCGATCCTGCAGAACTCCTGGAAGTGGCTCTGGAAGACGAAGATCCAGGCGAGGGTACCATCCAAGATGCCCTGCAGAAGAGGCCCCTTGTGCTGCAGGCGTTCAAAGAAGCTATCCTGAAAGATAATGTAGGCACCTTTATCTGTGGGTCCCATCGTTATTATTCGTAGTGCCAAACCTGGCGGGGTACCCTCCCCGCCTTTACAAGGAGAATACTATGTTCGAGGTAATTGAACACCCCTGCAAACACCACGTAGGAGTGCCCCACATCTCTTGTGGGCCATGTAAGCATTCTTGGCAGGTAGTTAATAAAGTGACTAACGTTACTTGTGGCTCATTTACTACTAGAGAGAATGCAGAGAAGTTGAAAGAGTATTTATTACTGATTACGGAGTCCTCACGTGCCATCCAAGAGCGTGATGATAGAATTCTTTACTTGGAGAACCTTCTTCGTACCAATGGAGTAGAATATGAGCCCGGCTAAGCAAATCATCCTAATTCGCTCGGATTACATTACTAACCCTCACTTGCTGTCTGCCAATATTGCCCACGTATCCTTCAACGCCTTATACGCTGAGATGCCTACGGCCTATGGCACAGAAGGCTATGTCTGCAGTACTCTGGATTATCAGGAAGAATCAGCTCTGTCAGAGTGGCTATCAAATGGGCAGTCTATGACCATTCTCCGAGTTAAGACAGAGCGTGAGCTGATTGATTTGACGGAGAAGTTATCTAAGTTTACACCCTACTCCTATACTCTAGGAGATGGCACTACTACCATTTGCTCAGCAGTTGGTCCCGTATTCGACAACGATGTCGATCACCTTATTAAATTCGTGGAGAAGATGTTATGAAATATCATAGTACTGGCGTATCTAACCGTAAAGATTGGGAATTTACTTACACAGCAGAAGCATTAGCCAAGGCTGCACGTGCCAAGAAAGATTATCGCCAAGGCCGGATGGCCTGGTGGGAGGTAAAGAAGGAAGAAGTCATTGCCGAAATCAAAGCTTCTGGCCTGGAGTTTAATGAGAGTTTGGCGGTGTCATATAGCAGCAATGTGGGCCGAGCACCTCAACTTGCAGTTAAGCCTGACTTGCAAAATAAAATCCAGGAATGTCACTCTAAGATTCAGGAGCACATGTCCGCCGTCAGAGAGTATGATGGCTGGGTGCAGGTACTGGAAGCTAACCCTACTAACAGTTTATCTCTCACCCACGATGACTGGTTGTTTTTCTTCGGAGCAAACTGATGACACTACTCGTAGATAAAATACGAGAGGACCTACTAGCAGCCCGCCGGGCTGCTGATAGCCTCAAGACAAAGTTCTTATCAACCCTGCTTGGCGAAGTAGCCATTATCGGTAAGGATAATGGTGACCGTAAGTCTTCGGATGAGGAAACACGGTCAGTGGTTAAGAAGTTCATGGATAGCAATCGGTTTAGTCTAGGAAAAGAAATCCCTGACAACTACCGGGCCATCCTGGGTATGGAGCAAGAGTACCTACAAACCTTGATGCCAACTACCTTGACCGAAGCAGAGTTGCGAAGTATTATAACCGGGTATATTACACAGATGGGTAAGCCTACGGTTGGTGTGGTAATGTCTTTTCTGAAGGCACACTACCCTAACCGATACGATGGCTCAACAACTGTGCAATTAGTCAAAACACTGGTATAACATAGTTGCACAGGGCCTTTAGCTCAGCGGTAAGTAGCAGAGGACTCATAATCCTTTGGTCGCAGGTTCAAATCCTGCAAGGCCCACCACGACTACCGAGCACCTACTAATGAACATCTTCTGGCTAGACGATGACACACGTCTCTGCTTGGACTAGCCGAAAAGTACCTTCCTGGTTCAACTATCCGTGAATGCTGTGGTATAAGTATAGTGCAGGAGACTGTAGCTCAGTTGGTAGAGCAGCCGTGAAAGCGGAAGGTCGTGGAGTTCGAGTCCCATCAGCCCTCTTGTAATTTTAGTATTTCTCTGCTCGTAGTTAAAAGGATATAATCACTGCCTCCTAAGCCGTAGTTGCGGGTTCGATTCCCGCCGAGCAGGCCAATTTCTTCACCCTTAGAATTAGGAACTTAAAATGAACCTACCTGAAAAGTATATAAGTTTACTGGCACCGCTAATGGATGCCACTACTCAAGCCGAATTCAATGCGGCCATACTTACACATTACAGTAACCGAGAGCTGTACCATAAAGTACGTATCAAGAACGACAGCGGTGACGTCGAGGGTGTGTGGGCTACATTCTTAGATACCGAAGATAAGAGCAACTACCTAAAGGATGACTATGTCACTGCCTACGTGGCCATTCTACTAAATGAGCCCTTGATGCAAGAAGACTTTGTATACGGTGCCCCTATCTACTGCATGTGCAATGGCAGCGAAAGACCGGAAGCATTATCCGGAGAACAAGGGATACTAGTAATATACACTGACCATGTAAGGAGCCTAACATGTACATAGTTGAGTTAGACGGAGATGATGACGTATTCTTTCATTTTAGAGGGGACCCTCCTCGGACATATCTCAAGGTGCTCACTAACGACGTTGTCAAACTATTGACTGAGATCTCAAATGTTCATGTCCGGTATGCATCCAAGGACTATGCACAGAAAGAGCTTCAAGGTATAATTGACTCGGCTATCAAGGAGTTTTCTAAACGTAAGAGGCCACAGAATTTAAACCTTGGTGGAAATTACAGTATCAGTATATCTACGACTGAGCCTGAAATTCCCCATGTAATATATTAGCCGGTAAGCGAAAGACGCCACCCTACTAGTCAAGGGAGAAAACCGTTCTACCTACCTGAATCCACCTTACAAAGGTGTGACATTTCCTGGCTCGCAACTTGGAATTGACAGACGGCCTGAACAGCACGACTAGCGGCTACACTAAATTCTTAGATACAGACTTAGGTTGAAACCTATGTTACAGAGCGCGGGGAACCACTAGTACCTACCGCTTGCGCTAGCGAACCTCAAGTAACAGTCAGATGTAACTAGCGGGAGACCCACAATGGCCTGTATCTAAGATCCACTTTCTACGAACCTGCCGAGAGACGCTTTAGGGCCGTGAACCCAAAGAGCAATCTCCATGACAGCGGGTTCGTAGAACCAAATCCCAGTCTTGTTCCGAGGAAGGAGCGTTACTGGTACGACAAGGAGCCTAGCCGGTGTCCCTCCGTACTTGTGAATAACTCTGTGGCTGTTATGGCCACGCCCACGACGAACAAGATTGGGTACCCACCTTTTCTTTATATGGTAAAACCCTATGAGCAATTTCAACTACATCACCAGCGGAGAGTACTTAAAAGCACCAAATTATTTAAGACACTTACTCGCTAACTACTTCATGGTAGACAACCGTCCTGCTGCTAGCAAGATGTATGAATACCTGAATCAACACTTCCCATTCCTTACCGAGCGTGAGAAATACGATACACATACCTGGTACAATGGTTACTCAGCTTCTATTAAGCGCTGTATTAACCACCCAGATCATCCAAATCTCAAGGGTCATTGGGATCACTTCTCTGCTCACATGAACCCGGTTATAATTGCTTTGAATAAGCACCAAGACGATTACACCCATCACCAAATAGAGGTAGCTCGTGCTAATCTTGCCGCTAAGTGATATGCACGTAGACGGAACTAATTATGAAATACCGTCTGCAGGCCCGGCCAGCGTCATTGTTATTGCAGGGGACATCGCCGATGGATTCCATAAGGCATCCCCTTGGCTGCTACGAGTCGCACGAAAGTATCATGAAAAGAAGGTATTATTCGTCTTAGGAAACCATTGTCTGTCTAACCTAGGGATGACTATCCAGGAATCCTACGAAGCCTACCTAGAACTGACTGAGCAGTGCCCTAACCTACACTTGCTTAGTTCAGGAGTGTGTGGCCCCAGAAACGAGTACCTAGACGAAGATGCAAAGGTTGCATTCATCGGTGACACTCTATGGACCAACTTCTCGGCCAATGGTGACCCCGAGTATGACATGCGGTATGCCCAACGGTTGATGATTGAGTATGGGTGGGTCTATACCAATCCTGCTACGTTACTGACTCCAGAAGTCGTCTGGGAAATGCATGAAGAGATGAAGCTCCTGCTTCTAGAACGTGCAGCTGTGCTAAAGGCAGAAGGATACAAGGTAGTTATGGCAGTTCACCACGGGGTACACCCTCTGAGCGAGAATACTAACTTCATGGGTAAACCGTCCTGTGCAGCCTACTGCTCTAAGGTAATTCCGGATGAAGGCAACCCAAACATTGACTTGGTGATACATGGCCACGTACACCAGTTCAAAGAATATTTCCTAGGCAACACTCACGTTGTACACAATCCTGTGTGCAGCGGGGTGCCCTATCCACATAAAATGACCGTGGAGGTTTAGTATGCCGTTTACCCCGAAGCAATTAGAAGGATTCAGATCATATGAATGTGTCTTGGAAGGGCACCATAGTCAGGGTACCGTGCAACAAGTCATACGTATCAAACGTGACGTGGAGCGTAAGTTCCTTGGTTGTCTATGGCCAGTAAAAGGTATTACTAAAGATGCTTATTATTACCAGGCTAATCACATTCGAAATGACGTAGTAAATGGCCGGGCTACTCACATATATGAGATGTGTGACGTATGCAAAGAAGATGTAAAATTCCTCAAAGACTACGTTGCGGGTCTTTGGTCACCTACCAAGAAGGAGACATAGATGGCATTTACACCACCCCAACTAAGGGGACTAGAGGGCTACTCTACTAAATGGAATAATGATGGCACCTACTCCATCATACTAAGAAGAAGGATTGAAGCCAAATTCCTTGGATTTCTATGGCCCGTTAGTCGGATAGTCAGCGACGTAATACACTACGATGCCACTTGGGTATCCGGAGATATGTACCAAAGCTCCGACTTAATGGACTCCGACGTCAAATTCCTAGAAGACCACATAGCCAATATGTGGAAGAAATAAGGTATAAGTCCCGTGGGTAGACTTTACCCACATTCATTTAAACCCCTGTGGAGAAAAACCATGACTACTAAAGTAGCCTATATTCATCATTTTAAGCACCGAGTAGGTGTGTCCATGTCAGCTCATGGCATTAAGTTGTCATCTCTTCGTCAGCTACGTGATTACGAACGTAAGGCATTTACCTGTGCTTACGTCATTGACGAAGCGAAGGGTATGCTATTAGGTGCCCTGGCACTTTGCAGTCCTCGGGATAACTTTGATCGTAAGGTTGGCCGTCGTATCGCCACGTCACGATTGAATAACTTGGTAGCTGATATCTCTGCATTGAAACCTGGTCAAATTTACTTCACCATTCCAGCATCAGAACTTGCAGGACTGACAGGCGAAGAGTTAACTGGTAAGGTATTGGTCCAAGCAGCTAAGGTCGCTGATCAATGGTAGGGGTTAAATGATGTCTGACTTCTTGGCGTATCTAGCCGTGGCTCTGATGACCTTTGCAACACTAATGGGGGTGTACGCTATCCCTCCATGGTACCCTGGTTGGCAGGCGGCATACTGCCTAAGCTCCGTACTAGGGTCACCCTTCCTATGGTGGCCGGTAGTGAAGTGGCTCTGGCCGTATACCCAATGGGGGCAGGTCATAGTTGATGAGATTACACTAGGGAAGTGTGATACCATAGTTGGTGGCCTGCACCAGCTAAGCTCTTACAACTTATTAGGGTTTACGACGGATAATTACAATGGTGATTGGCCAGAGTACATTCAAATAGTTGAGCTAGAAGAGAGGCCTGGGTATACCAGGGCCAGTACTCCAGTAATTAGACTTAGTACAACGGATTCTATCCGAATACACGCAATGCTAGACAAGGCTAGTGGCTCCAAGGCCACTTTCCACAAAGCTCTTTCCAAGTATCGAAAACCAAAGGACCAAGTATCATGAATCTCAAACAAGCTAAACGTATCCGTGCTTCTATCCGTGCCTCTGGCGTAGACGTCCGTGGCACTAAATACATCCTTCGTAATGAGGCTAAGACACGTATGGTCGAAGCTGGTACTAATATAGACGGAACTATTAAGTATGTACCGTTCCAGCCCACTGGCACTTTGGCTATTTCCCAAAGTTCTGGTCGTGCAGTGTACCGTCGCCTAAAGAAAGTTCAATAATATCTAACACCACGGTATAAGGCTGTGTGGTAGAAGTTACCTAAAATTTCTGCTTAGCTAATTATGGCTAGGCAGATTCAAAGCGGCCATTTTGGCCATGACAAATCTGTGGAGAAGAATATGTTTAACAAAGCACCTTTTGATATGAATGCCGCAATGAAAGGCATGATGAACCGTACTATGCGTAAAATTGAAGGCGTAGTATGGGACCTCACCACTGGCGTCGTAGGTATCAAAACTTCTGACAGTATCCGTACACTGTCTACCGACATCAGCGAACCTGATGAGCAAGGTGTTGTAGTCAAGACCTTCGGTATCGAAGAAAATCTTTTAGCGATGTTCAGCTATACCATCCCTGCGTTCGCCATTGCTAAGCCTATTGAGTTAATCGAGCCTGGTGAATTGATTGTGTTCAAAGACAATAGCACCTTTGGCTGGGTGACGAAGAAACATGCAGGTAGTGTTGACGTATTGAAAGGCGATGGTACTACTACCAACTACCGCCCAAACAAAGTTAACATGATCGGTGCTGGTGGTGCAAACACTGTGTTAGTGGTGACCTCCTTGATGGGTATGTTTCCCCAAGGCCAAGAAGCCGTTGGAATGGGCAACCTTCAAAGCATGCTATTGCCTATGCTTATGTTGGGTGGTGAAGGTGGCGGCGTCGATGGGCTTGATAAAATGTTACCAATTTTACTTATGTCGTCGATGGGCCAAGGCCAAACAGGTCAAGCTGCCGGTGGTTTAATGGGTGGCATGAACCCCATGATGATGGCAATGATGATGAACAAAGGTGAAGGTGGTGGCGGTTTCGGCGACATTGATCCTATGATGCTCATGATGATGTCCGGTGGCATGGGTGGTATGAATCCCATGATGATGATGATGATGATGAAAGGTAAAAACTCCCCTTTCGCCTAAGCCGGTCCGCAGGTGGTAGCCGCAGCGATGCGGCTGTCGCTCTACCTGTTGAGATCGGCGTTGCATCGTCTTTCACTCAGTCTAAGACGTGGGTCCAACTGCTGGATAACTTAGGGATTGACATTGATTACGTGGCTAAGCTTGTTCAGCACCATGTAGCCAATAAGCCCTCAGTGTCTTGGTGGAAGAACATTTCGAGTGACGGAGCGGTTACCTTAGCGGGTGGCGTCTTACCAACGTCACACGGCTTGTCGGTAGCCAACGGCCAAACAGAAGATTGCACTAACAAACACACCGAGCTAGAGCCAGGTGGTTTGTATATCCTCGTAGCCAATGGCTATGGCATTACAGGCGCAGAGACCGATTCAGTGACAGCACTCCAGGTTATTCTGGATAGTCGCAATGAGCATATCGAAGATCTGGTTCTTGTAGCCATGCCAACTCAGGAAGCCGGTTATGGCCTTCTGAGCTACGAAGATGACATCTTCTTAGCAGAAGCTGACATCAGTGTTCGTGGTGAAACGTTCCTTAAGTTCTTGCCTTCGGAAGCATTCGTAGGGTAAGTAAAGAGTGTGGCTTCGGCCACACTTCTCCTCTCTTTTTTACATGAGTAAAGTATATGGGTACTCCCGCGACTGCAGCCCCTGACTTGGAATTACATTCCACGGCTACTTCGTTAGACCACGCTATGTCGTCCTTCTTGGATGCTATTAGTTCCGGTGCAGACAAGATGGGTAATGTTATTACAAAGGCGTGGGACTACGCAGAAGTCCAGTTAACAGAAGTGGTTCGCCAGTTCCTACTGTGGGAGTTCACCTCAGCGGTACTGACTGCGCTATCATTCTTGGTTGTCATGTTCGTGGTGCACGCAGTGTATCGAGCATGTAAGCAAAGCTGGCACTTTGAGTATGAAAGCGAAAATCGTCTACGGGACCAAAGCCTGGTTAACAACAACCCCAGCTGGGTAGTCCTGGCTACTTCAGCGCCCCATCGATTTATTATTACAGTGGCGTACTTACTATGTATGTTTTATTCTAGTGACCAGGTGTTGACAGGAACTAAGATTGCAGCTAAAATCGCTATAGCTCCACGAATTTACCTAATTGAATATGGCATAGACAAGTACAAAACCTTGAAACAGCCATAACCAGTTTCCCTAGGCATTCACCTCCTGTGTAAGCTACAGGTACGAAAAGTCTCCACAGTCTACGTACCGAATGCCTAGGGTCCTAATATGCAATGCTTCTTACTCCACGGCTAGTTTACTAGCCTTTTTTTATGATAAACACTCCTAGTAAAGGAACTAAGAAATGAATCTATTCATCACCGGTGATCGTCAAGAGTTTTGCTCCGAGTCTTTCTATCGTCGTTTACATGAGGGTCTTGCCAAGCTAGGTATTGAGTTCAAAGACATTACCAGAGTTATCCGTACTGCATACGGTGGCACTGAACTTCGTGCTCAGGAAATGGCTGAGACGTATGGTATTAAGCTAGAGCAGATACCTGTTCCAGAGGGCTACGGAAAGATGGCACGCTTCGCTGCCACTAACCAAGCGTTGACTCGTGCAGATGCAGTAATTGTGTTTGACTCTAAGGGTGAATGCCAATACGTAGATCATTCTAAACGTGCAGCAGCAGCTGCCGAAATACCTAACGTGGTGGTGTGATGAAACGAGCAAAGGTTGAACAACAGTGTAATAATGCAGCCTGCGACGATCCTAGCTGGGTAGTCAAGGACACCTATAGAGAGGTATTCTGTGGGTTCCACACTAAGGAGGTTGCCGATAAGGTAGCTGTTCTTCTTAACGAGAATGCCATCATGAAACGCCTGCTAAGTAAGAAGATCCGTAAACAGATTGAGAAGGAGGCTAAGCCGTGAAAGATCGAGTAAAGTTTATCAGGCAGATGCGCAATGCCAGAGCCTTGCACGACAGCGTGCATTCCTGGCTAGGGGAAGAAGATCCGGACAAAAAGTCTAAGAGATACCGTTGGTGTAATATCCAGTGCCGCCATCTACACCGTACCTTAGATGCCATTTCGGTAACCCTTGGGGTGCAGGGGTATCAGGTGTATTGTCACTTTGGCAAGAGCGGTAAAGCTGGGGTGATTGAGATCTGGCAAGACGACCAGGAAACTCACTTTGATCTTAAAGGCAACCTTATTGGAGTGTTTCTAAATTGACACCTTTCTTCGTAGCATGTATAATTAGTGCGGTGGCAGGGTTCTTGCTCTGTGCCGTGGTAGTGGTTAGACCTCTGCTAAAGGAGTTACATGATTACCAGGCTAACTACCGAAAAATGAAACTCAAGAACATAGCACTAATGTTCAGAGTTAACCGCCTTCAGAAATAAGGTTAAGCTACCACCTTTTAAAGGTAGCATTTGGAGATGTAATACGATGAAAACTAAAGCGAAAGCAAAGAAAGCCTTGAAGCATGTGATCGATCGACTAGCGGATACAGACTTGTCAGCTAAAGAGGTTGCTAAGTTAGTACCAGTGGCTAGCATATTGCATTACATAGCTACCGCCAAGAAGGCTTAAGCAACAAACCGGGGCCCTAAAAGCCCGGTTTCTTTTTAGATAGAAATAGCTCGGGAAGCAGCCACAGTTGAATCGGACATATTGAAGGTACTTAGCACCCCACCGCTGATACGATACAGGGTAAGCAAGTTAGTGGCTTTATTCCACTCCCAGCTACCCAACGCCTCATCTTCCAAGTTAACCAAGTAACTCAAGAAAGTACGGTCACGTACAGTGATGTATGCACAAATGTTCTGCTCAATAAACAATGTATACAGCCCTGTTTCAGTGAAGGTTGCATTCAAAGTATACAAGCCTTCACCAATCTCCGTAAAGGTGACTGGTACTACCATAGAGGTATATAGCACACCGTCCCTAAGGATCATGGTGTCGAACGTAGTAATACCTGTGTCATTATTCTCAGACACAAATGGTATCTTGATAGCCGTAGAGACTACCGTTTCTGTATTAAGCATCTCCGCCATTCTCCATTAGGTGAATATAAGCCTTGATGGCGTTAACCTTGTTTGTAATGTCTTCCTTAGTTGCCCTGCCCGCCATACTAAAGTTGGCAATAGGGACGAAGTCAAACGGAGGCACTGGTTCATAGAACCCGTCCTGCTTCAATGCATGCTCGCAAATCATTTCCACAGCCTTGCGGGGCGTGAATTTAATAGGCAAAGATCTGAGTACGTAGATTGCATATGCTGCTTCCAAGGAATTTGGCATCGAAATAACCGTTGGAACAACAACTTGGCTATTAATGATGTCGCAGGAATGCACGAAGAACAGGGGATCGGACTCAATTTTAGGAGGCTGACCGTAATCATCGTCTATATCACCTAGTAACACTTTTAGGAGCCGGACCTTCTGCAATAGTAAGGTGCTGAAAACTATACCAAGTTCCAGACTTTTCGTCTCTTCTTCAAGTTTGTACCAGTTGTCGCCGAACGTTTCACTCAGTAGTCTATCAAGCGACAGTAATGATATAGTTTCGGAAATATTAGGGGTTGTCATGTTAACGTACTCTAGTTAATAACAATCTCTGAGATTCCAAAGGTAAAGACTCTATCACTGCCTTCGCTTGTTGAGGATCACCGCCAATGGCATTGTTGACATCTTGACCAAGGATATGCTCAATCGGGGCGCGTAGTATATTTTCAACCGGAATCATCACGTTGTCAACTTTTATTTGCAACGAACTACATAAAGCTTGCTTAGTAATGAATCCTTCAGCATAAAAGTTGTAACCTTTGGCACTTAAGCCAGCTTTTTTGTCTAAGTGAGTGACGCAGGACGAGATATTGCGTAGATCTTCGAGTGTCAACTTGGTCTCATCCGAAGACTCAACGATCGTAGCAATCTTGTCAAATCCAAAACCAGGCATAACTGCATGGCGACCATTCAACGCAGTGACGGCTGCTTCCTTGTTTAAGTAATCTACACAGGCGTAGCGCTTGACTAGAGGAGATTCTATGTAATCTGAGTAAGTGTCATAGAGCTTAGAAGCAATGTGAGCCACCTTCTCCAAGTTAGTTACACCACTAAGGCGGTCGGAGAACACCATCTCGGCAATACGAACTTCGTCTATAACGTTGTTTTCACTGGCTTTTTTCTCCAAGGAGCCACGAACCATGAGGTCAGCTACTTCGGCTACTTTCTCGGTCAATCCGTACAGCTTTACTGCCAAGCCAACCTTAGAAACATCTTCTGGGTCAAGGTGTGCGTGGGCTACTTTATCTAAGTAGACTAACTTGGTAGCAGAAGCCAGGGTATCGACCTTAGTGGCAGTAGATAAACCATCGGTAATAGATGCCGTCTTACATAACTCGGCGATTGCGGGCACCATAGATAGTGCCTCTTTCATAATATGTACAGTCATTTTAAGCCCCTCCAAATGGGAACAGGTTTGATTTCAATGTTTGGTGATGAGACATGTAGCCCGCTTGGTCAAAATGACCACTTTTTGCACCATGTAGGCTCTCGGAACCGAATAATAAGGGTAACGGAGAACCACCTTTACGTATATTAGCTAGGTTCTGACGTACGTAGTCCTTATCTTCCTCTCTATTCTTCATACCGCTGTACCCCGTAGCGGCGCCAATGAGTCCGCCAATCTGAGCAGGACCGGATGCATAGCCACGTAAGGCTCTCGCTTCTTGCCTGTAAGCTAGCTCCTCTTCGGCTGTATGCCCGGCTTTAGGTAAAAAGGCACCTAGACCCTTACCTTCTTTAGCAATGCGTGCTCCTACGCCTAATACGCCGGCTGCTGCTGCCATAGTGGCTGCGCTACCTAAGACGTGTTTGATCTTCTCCGCCTTGGTCAAGGGAGTAGGATCTGGTCCACCATTCTGAGCATAGGTATGCAGGAAGTCTACTTGGGAATGCAAGGGGAGGGACTTGAAGGTGCTACTGTTTATCGTATCTAGGATATCCCCGCCGTTATAGGTCTGGTATTGAAGGGCTCCATGGACTAAATCTTGGCTGTTCACGTAAATTCTCCTACAGCGTTATGGTCATATTTTAACACTCCACGACCTCGTTTTCCATGAAATCATGGCCATTTTGGCCAGAAACTGGAGTTGGCCACTTCGTTTTGTCCATCTGTCCACATGTTGGCCACAAGTTGTCCAGGCTGCAGGCCTTCTGCCATATAGGTTTAACCCCATTCTGGCCAGATGGCCAGAAGTTTTCACTAAAACACTGACCTGGCGCAAAAACCACACATTGCAAAAAAAATGCA
>Ga0073914_10000023_pt1 | contig 24117 bp, 28 predicted proteins | sample GWRWT4_30Apr14_FD_71481 | JGI IMG/M metagenome (GOLD analysis project Ga0073914, IMG submission 71481) | Sand microcosm microbial communities from a hyporheic zone in Columbia River, Washington, USA - GW-RW T4_30-Apr-14 | ecosystem: Engineered > Artificial ecosystem > Sand microcosm >... | reverse complement strand
GAACGATGCGCACAGGCATGTGACCAGCATGCGTCTCACCGCCATCCGATGTGACACGCACCGCATGAGGGACGCGAGAATGGCGGACGCCGCCGTCCCGCTCCCTCGTGCGCGCGCGCACGCCGTACTAGACACCGCGCCAGGGCTCCCGACCCGGCGCGGTCGGCTTGACTACCATCTCGCCATGCACTCGCCAAAACCACTGTCCCCACGCGCACTTGCCCGTCCGCCTGCCGGGGTGCGCAGATGAAAATCCTGCTCGTTGACGGCGAGACCAAAGCTGGCGATTGCCTTCGGCAAGGATTGGTTGAGGCTGGCTTCACGGTCGACCTTGCCGGGGATCATCGGCAGGGCCTTCAGATGCTGCGGCAGGACGCCTACGCGCTGGTTATTTTCGACACCCCGGTGAGGGACGGAGACCGTTTGCAACTGCGGGAATGGGTGGATCGGGAAGATGTGGCGACCCAAGTGCTGCTTTTGACGGCGCCAGACCACGTCAAGGTCATCGGCAACAGGCTTGGATCCGATGCAGACTGGCCATTTCGATGGCAGGTGAAATGAGCGGGTCGGCACATGCTCAGCGATTTGAATCGAACCCACCGTGTAGCGTATGGCCGCCAATCCTTTTGCACGGCGAGTCGCTGGGCGAAAGCAACCTGTACCTGCACGGGCTGCCGATGCTGCTGGCGCCGCCCGAGCAGACCCGGGTTCCGATGCTGGTCTGGCTTTCTGCGGGTGCTGCGCAGCGGCTGCAGCTCGCTGCCGGCGCGCTGCAGGGTAACTACAGCCACGACAACCTGTTCCACACGCTGCTGGCGCCTTCGGCACGCAGACGCAGGTCTACAGGCCGGAACTCGGCCTGTGGGCATCCGCGCGCGCGGCCCGTAGGGCGCCGGTGAGAGAGGGCGTACGATGAACGGTCGGCCCCTATTCATGGAACAACATGACCCGCGGCAGATTCCAAGGTCCATCACAAGGAGACTAACGATGAGACACGCAATGACCTTGTTCGCATTGGTTTGGGCCATCACCCTGACCGGCTGCGCAACCGCTCGGCCCCCCGAAGTTCAGACTGCCGAAGTTCAGGCCGCCCGCCTGCGTCTGGACGAAGTTGTCGCGATGTCGCAGCAGGGGCTCGGGGACGACGCGCTGATCGCGGAGATCGAGCGTCGCGGAGTCGCGTTCGTGTTGTCGCCGCAGGACTTTGAACAGCAACGCGCTGCCGGTGTCAGCGAAGGTCTGCTGCGCTACCTGCAAGGGCGCGCTCGCGGCGAACAGAACCTACTGGCCCTGATCGTGTCTGGCCGCTACCGGCTCTATGCGTGTTCGGGCGCGCTGTACCAGGGCTACGGCTATCTCGGGTACTACTACGGCTTGCACTACTACGGCGGATATGGCGGTGGCCACCGCGGCGGCCATGGTCATCACGGTGGGCACGGCGGGCATGGCGGGGGGCGCCACTGATGCGTGTTCCAGACCCGCCGGCTTTGGCCGCCCGGCACACAGCACGCGACATGTCTGCGACGCGGCGCAGCCTGGCTCTGCTTTGCCTGAGTCTGGCGTCCTGGGGGTCGGGCAAAGTCTTCGCACAGGCATCGTCATCGGACGTCATCGCCGGCACAGTCGTCAAGATCGATGGCGAACGCGGAACGGCGACGCTGCGGCATGCGTCCATCGCACACCTGCACCTACCCGCTGCGACGACGTCGTTTCGCTACTTCAACCCCGCACTCGTGGTTCGCATCAGGGTCGGCGACCGCGTCGCCTTTCGCGCCGATCGCTATGACGGCACCCTGCGCGTGACGGCCATCTTCCTGGCAGAATCAGGTGCGCCACGCTGACGGCCTGAAGCCCTCTCTCAGAACCGCAAATAACTAGCAACGAGGCCCACCATGACCGAAGCAACGACGCTGCGCCTGGACCTGCCCCTGGTCCTGCCCGATGTGGACGATGTGCAGGACCGTTGCGTCGCGCGCCTCATCGACGCCCTGTCCGGCCGCCCCGGCATCTCGCAGGCGCATGTCGTCGGCCGCGAGAGCGGCTCGCCGCAGCTATGTGTGCACTACGTGCCGGCCACGCTACCGCTGGCCCGGGTGCGCGAACTGGTGCATACGGCGGGCGCGGAGCTCACCGCACGGTTCGCGCATCTGGTCATCAGCGGCGGCTCGACCCTGCATGCACGGGCTGCACGCAGTGCCGCCGACGACTTGCGCAAGGTGCCAGGCGTGCTGGAAGCTGATGTGTCGGCGTCGGGCACGGTGCGGATCGAATACGACCGGTCGGTGGTGTCCGAAAGCATTCTGCTGGCGAGGGCCCAGGCGCTGAGCGTTCGCGCAACCGCAGCCGCGCCGGTAGCGGCGCCCGCTAAGGCTCCACCGCTGGCCCCTGTTGATACGCACGCCGGCCACGACCACGTCGCACACGATCACGCCCACGGCGGGCCGCTGGGCGAACAGTCGGAACTGATCTTCGCCGCGCTGGCCGGTGCCCTGCTGGCCGCGGGCTGGCTCATCGAGCGCTTCGGCGCGGCACCCGGCTGGCTGCCGACCGCGTGTTATGTCGCGGCCTACCTCTTCGGTGGCTACTTCACGTTGAAGGAGGCGATCGAGAACGTCCGCGCCAAGCGCTTCGAGATCGACACCCTGATGCTGGTGGCCGCGGTGGGCGCCGCGGCGCTGGGCAAGTGGGCCGAGGGCGCGCTGCTGCTGTTCCTGTTCAGCCTTGGCCATGCACTCGAACACTACGCGATGGGTCGCGCACGCAAGGCGATCGAGGCGCTGGCCAAGCTGGCGCCCGAGACGGCCACCGTACGCCGGGACGCCGGCACGCAGGAAGTGGATGTCGGCGAACTGCAACTCGGCGATGTGGTGATCGTCAAGCCCAACGAGCGCATGCCCGCCGACGGCGTGGTCGTCGTCGGCAATTCAAGCGTCAACCAGGCGCCGGTCACGGGCGAAAGCGTACCGGTGGACAAGCGCCCCATCGGCGACGCCGCAGCCGCCACGGCCGCGCTCGCCGCCTTCGACAAGGTCGGGCCCGAACACCGCGTCTTCGCCGGCACCATCAACGGCGCCGGCGCCATCGACGTGATGGTCGCGCGCCGCGCCGACCAGTCTACGATGGCCCGCGTCGTCAAGATGGTCACCGAGGCCGAAGCCCAGCGCTCGCCGACCCAGCAGTTCACCGAAAAGTTCGAACGCATCTTCGTGCCTGCGGTGCTGGCACTGGTGCTGCTGCTGCTGCTTGCCGGGCTGGTCATCGACGAGCCGTTCTCGGCCACCTTTTACCGCGCGATGGCGGTGCTGGTAGCCGCCAGCCCCTGCGCGCTTGCGATCTCGGTGCCGAGTGCGGTGCTCAGCGGCGTGGCGCGCGCCGGCCGCGGCGGCGTGCTGGTCAAGGGCGGTGGGCCGCTGGAAAACCTGGGCACGTTAACCTCGATCGCCTTCGACAAGACCGGCACGCTGACCGAAGGCAAGCCGCGACTGACCGACGCCGTGCCGATGCCCGGCGTAACCGAAGACGAACTGCTGGCGGTGGCCCAGGCCATCGAGGCGCACAGCGACCATCCGCTGGCATCGGCCATCGTCAGCGGCGCCACCGAGCGCCTAGCCGGCCGCGTCACTCTGCCCGCGGTGGTCGATGTCAAGAGCATCACTGGCCGAGGCGTGCAGGCGCAACTTGGGGACGAGACGGTGTACATCGGCAAGCCGATCCTGTTCTCGGAACTGCCCGGCTCGACGTTGCCTGCCGAGGTTGCCGCAGGCAACGACAAGCTAGTCGCCGCCGGCCGCACGACGATGGTGGTCCGCCAGGGGCAGCGCTTCCTGGGCGTCCTCGCGGTGATGGACACGCCGCGCCCGGTCGCCGCGCAGGTGATGGCCGAACTGCGCGCGCTGGGCATCGAGCGGCTGATCATGATCTCGGGTGACAACCAGCAGGTCGCCGACGCCGTCGCCAAAAGCGTGGGCCTGACCGAAGCGCGCGGCGACCTGATGCCCGAGCAGAAGGTCGATGCGATCAAGAAGCTGCGCGAAGAGCACGGCAAGGTGGCGATGGTCGGCGACGGCGTCAACGACGCGCCGGCGATGGCCAACGCCACCGTCGGCATCGCGATGGGTGCGGCCGGCTCCGACGTGGCACTGGAGACCGCCGACGTGGCGCTGATGGCCGACGACCTGGCACAACTGCCGTTCGCGGTGGGGCTGTCGCGCAGCACCAGCCGCATCATCAAGCAGAACCTCTATGTCAGCCTGGGCGTCGTCGCGATGCTGATCCCGGCCACCATCTTCGGCCTGAACATCGGCGTGGCGGTGCTGTTCCACGAAGGCTCTACGCTGATCGTCGTCATCAACGCGCTGCGGTTGCTGGCCTACAAGGGCAAGGCCGACCGTCCGGCGGCAGAACCCGGCCGGCGCGAGGCGACGGCCTGATCGCGAATGCAGGTCTTTTTGCCGTTAGTCCAACCACCAAAGGATCACCATGCAATGCCCCGTCTGCAAAGAAACCCAACTCGTGATGAGCGACCGCGAGAACGTCGAGATCGACTACTGTCCGCAATGCCGCGGCGTGTGGCTTGACCGCGGCGAGCTCGACAAGATCATCGAACGCAGCCAGCGCGAGGTCAGCGCCCTGCCGCCGCCACCGATGCCCGTCGCCGACCCGCGCGGCTACCGCGGTGACTATCGGCAGGGCGGCAGCCACCACGGTTCGTCGCACCACGGCAGCTTCCTGAAGCGGCTCTTCGACTGAAGGTGGCTCGGACCGCCGGTGCCGCAGCTGCGCCGGGTGCAAGTCTTGGCTCGGCCACCGTTCGGGCCACTCGTCGACTGGCTGGCCCTGGCACTGCTGCTGCGTGCGGTACTGGCGCAGGAGCACCCGCAGCGGCTGCCGAGCTTTGTCCACCTGCAGGCCGCGGGCGCCAAAGTCGGCCAGATCCGCGTCAGCATCGGCGATATCTTCGACACCACCGACCCCGGCGAAGACAAGTGGCTCTTCCGATGGGCCAATGCGCTGCACATCCGCACCCGATCCGGCTTCATTGGGCGCGCGCTGCTATTCAAGACCGACGAGCCGCTGTCGGTGGTGCTGATCAAAGAGACCAAGCGCCTGCTGCGCAGCGCACGCTACCTCTAGGACGTGCATATCCGGCCGCTGGCGGTCAACGACGGCGTTGTCGGTGTTGAAGTGCTGGCGCGCGACCCTGGTCGCTGGACGTGGGCCTAAAGCGCAGGCCGTTCCGGCGGGGCCAATTCCAGCGGCACCGGACTGAAGGAATACAACCTGTTCGGCACCGGCACGGCGGTGAGCTTCGACCGCTCCAACACCGTCGACCGTTCGAACACGGCCATGTCCAGAACCGGGTTGGGCCGCCAGCCGCTGAAACGGAAAACGACTGCCGGCACGATGGCCGCCAGGGCGATGACAAGAAGAACCAGAAAGCGCTTCATGGTGACCCCTGTTTGACCGAAGCGAAGCCACGATGAGCGGTATCTCCTGGCCTTCGTTCACGGTCACCTCCGCGACCAAGGCATGCAAGACGTCAAAAGCGAGGCGGAGAAATACGTGCTGCTATGCGCGCTCAACCTCGTAGAGTGCATTGCCAGTGCGAAGCCCCGCACCCTGCGGTAACGCTTCGGCAAGGACGCTGGCGAGTTACCGCTTACTCGCCGACGGCAGCATTGTCGTGGGCGCCGGCAGGTTGCAGTTCGAGACGGGTTTGCAGCATGAATATCGCAATGGCGCCGATGGTGCTGTCCGGACGCTGTTCGTACCGACGCTGGTGCGCCTGGGGATCACAGGCAGTCTGGAGGCCCGCATCGAGGGCACCACCTACACGCTGGTCAAATCGGCCGACACCAACCCGGGTGCAGGCCGAAGCGAGGGCGTGGAGCCAGTCTCGATCGGACTCAAGTATCACGTCGTCGACGCCGACGGCGCCCGGCGACCTTCGGTGGCCGTCATTGGCCGGGTCTTTCCGGCGTCGGGCTCTCGCGGTTTCAGAACCAACCCGTGCCACTGGCGACTTCGGCTTGCTGCGGACTGGGATTTCGCGCCGCAGTGATCGCTCAACCCGAACCTCGGCGTCGCCGTCAACGACGATGGTGCGCAGCGCACGTACATCGCCGGTTTGCTGGCGGTGACGCTGAGCTACATCCCGCGCAAGGATTTCAGCTTTTTCATCGACGCGGGTGCGCTAGACTCCCGAAACCAGGAACGGCAAGACATCGGTCACCGTTGATGCCGGCGCAGCTTGGGTTGTCGGTCGCAATCTGCAATTCGATTTCAGCGTCGGAACCCGGCTGCCAGCGCGACGCCTCCGCGCTTCTTCCTTGCTGCGGGCGACAGCCAGCGGTTCTGAGCTCATGGTCCGAACACGATGCAAGCAAGCGAACGTCCTGACGAGACACCTCATCCGGGGGACCGGGCATGGGTGAACAAGCTCGGCCCCGGCATCGTGACAGGCGCCGCCGACGACGACCCGAGCGGCATTGCAACCTATTCGCAAGCCGGCGCGAAGTTCGGCTTCGACCTGCTGTGGACAATGCTGCTGACATACCCGTTGATGGTAGCGATCCAGATGGTCAGCGCTCGCATCGGGCAAGTGACGGGCCATGGCTTGGCGACCAACATCCGCCGCCACTACCCGGCCTGGCTGCTGTATGTCATCGTGTCCTTGCTGGTCGTCGCCAACACCATCAACATTGCAGCAGACATCGCCGCCATGGGCGATGCGATGCGTTTGCTGGTCGGCGGCGATGCGCATTGGTATGTCGTGGGTTTTGGCTTGCTGTCGCTGGTTCTGCAGGTCTGCATGCCCTACAAACGCTACGTCAAGGTCTTGAAGTGGCTCACGCTGGCGCTGCTGTCCTACGTTGCCACGGTCTTTGTGGTGCAAGTGCCGTGGCTCGAGGTGCTGCGGCGGTCGGTGATTCCGAACGTGGCTTGGAACGCGGACACGATCACGACCCTGGTTGCCGTGTTCGGCACGACCCTCAGTCCCTATCTGTTCTTCTGGCAGGCGTCGCAGGAGGTCGAAGAACAGACGAGTGACCCGCAAGCCGTGCCTTTGAAAGACGCGCCGCCCGAACGTGCCCGCGCCGTCCTGCATGGGGTCAAGGTCGACACCTGCGTCGGAATGGGTTTCTCGAATCTGGTGGCGTTTTTCATCATGCTGACGACCGCAGTGACACTGCATGCGAACGGCGCCACGAACATCTAAACCTCGGCCCAAGCCGCCAGCGCCCTGCGTCCCATCGCTGGAGAGTTCGCATACCTGTTGTTCAGTCTGGGCATCATCGGGACCGGCATGCTGGCAGTGCCCGTGCTCGCGGGGTCGGCGGCCTATGCAATGGCCGGTACCTTTCGGTGGCGCGACAGCCTGGCACTGGCGCCCACTGCTGCCAAGAGGTTCTACGGCATCATTGTTGTTTCGACGCTTACCGGCGTGGCCTTCAACTTCATGCCCATTGATCCGATCAAGGCGCTCTATTGGAGCGCCTTGATCAACGGCGTCATCTCCGTGCCCATCATGGTGGTGATGATGCTGCTGGCGGCACGGCGTGAGGTGATGGGTGAGTTAACGCCTTCGCGGCGGCTCGCCGCTGCCGGGTGGCTCGCCACCGCAGTCATGACCGCCGCCGTCGTTGCAATGTTCTGGACGATGGTCAAGGGGCCTTGACGCCGCAGGTGCATGCTCAGTCACACCCGTTGCGGCTTGCTTGATTCAGGACCTCAGCCACGCCAGCAGTTCGGGGCCGAGCAGTTGCGCATTCAGTTCCTCGTCGGACAGTTCGACAAAGCCGTCGAGGTCGCGGACGATCACGACACCCGTGTTCTTGAAGCGGGCCGCGATCGTCTTCAGGAAGCTGAAATCGACATCGTGTTCGCAGGCGCCCATGAAGAGGAAATACACCTGGTCGCCGCGCTTCTCGGATTCCTCGAGCACGGCCATCGTGCGCGCCAGATCGGAGGCATCGTTCTCGCCGTCGGTGACGAAGATGACGACCGAGCGCTTCTTTGTTTGCGAGGCCGCTGCTTGGGGTCGACCGAAAAACCGGCTCAGGAATCCTGCGACGCCGGATTCGGGCTCGCTGGGCAGCCAGCCAAAGTGCTGCAGGTTGCGCTCGAGTACGTAGCTGTAGCTGGTTCCGCCTTTCCAGCCGGGCACCCGGTCGACCACGTTGCGAAGAATGTAGTCGTCGCAATCGTCGGGCGCCACGGTGCCGACGTGGTGCACGTTCTCCGGGCCATGGCTGAAGGTGAAGACGTCCATCTTGCCGTCAGGGTCCAGCACCATGCCGTACGGCACGAGCCGTTCGACCAGCCGGCTCGTGGTGCCCTCTTCATGCTCGTGCTCGAACGAACCCGAGACGTCCATGTCGAAGATGACTTCGGCCTGGATGCCGGGCGCGACGCCCGCCTTGTCGAGCGAGACGCGCAGCGTCTGAGCCGACTTCTGGAGGTTGAGTTGCAGTGTCATGTCGAGTCGTCCTTATGCAGTGAGACCTTGGAGGATGTTGCGCAGTTGATAGGCAAGCTCGCCGGCTTCGGTCGGCGTGGGCTTCCTTCTGCCTTGCTGCATCGCCATCAACGAAGCGATGTTTCCCAGCCATTGTGGAACCTGCACCAGCGCCCCGTTCTGAATGGCAGCGATGAGGCGCAGCGGCTGCTCCATCCAGAGCTCGCGCATCGGCACGCTGCTGTGGATCTGGGCTGCCGTCTGCGTCAGGCTCATGCTGCGTTCCAGGAAGCGTTGGGACAGCGCCTGTTGTGTCTGGCGCAGGTGGTTCGAGGCGAGTTCGGCCGCAAGCGCCGCGGCTTGCGCTTCATCCCCCAGCGCGTCGATGCGACTTGAATGCTGTTCGAGCATCGCCTTCAGCGCCAGCAGCGGATCGAGCGCTTCACCCATCAGCTTGAGCAGCTGCGCCACTTCGATGCGTGCCGGCTCGAGTTCCTCGAACGTATCGATCTTCCGGTTCGCTCGCCTCAGATACTGGCCCACGAATCCGCCGTTGGGGTCACTGGCGCAGACGGCTTGGACATCGACCGAGCCCAGGACTTCGGCCATGCGGCCGACGTAGCACGTGACCCGCCGGCACAGGTCGTCTTGCGTGAGGGCCAGGCTCTTGGAAACCAGGTCGCTGTAGTCCTGCTGCAGGCGATGGCCCCACAACACCGCTTCGCGATCCTTCAAGCCCTCGAAGACCAGTTGCTGCAGCAATTGGCGTGTTCGCTCGGCCACGCCGGGCACGACCTGCGGCGCGAGCTTTCTGATCGCGGCGAGATCGACCGTCATTCGCTTGCGCTCGACACCGGGCATTGCGGTCGGCGTTGCGACGGTCGCTCTCTTCGAAAGCACTGGCCCGCCTTCCAAGGCGCCGCCTTGCTTCTTCTTGATCGTGACCGGGGGCTTTTCGATCACGGTCGGCCGGGCCGGTGTTAAGGCCCGAGCCTCGCTGCCCGGCTCGCCGGAGGAGACCCGCGCTTGTCGTTGCGGCGCGCCGATGACCGTCGGGCGCGGCTTGCCCGCACCCCCTTCGGGCTTGTTGACACCCAACGCCTTGTCCTGCGCCATCGGCTCAGGAGAAGTGGCCGAGGACATCGTTGAAGTCGCCATTGAAGCCGCTGCCGACGGCGGCGTATTCCCAGCCCTTATCGCCCAGAAGCACGCTGCCGAGCTGCACGACGTTGAACTCCTTGAACTCGGCAGAAAGCTTGTAGGCACCGAGTTCCCGGCCCGCATCGTCCGACAGCGTGATGGTGCAGACATCGATGTCGCCGAATGCCGCTTCATCGCCCGAATCGTGTTCCGTTTCGTGCCCGCCGCCGTGGCCGGCCTCATGCACCGTCACCAGGATGGGGATCTCGTTGACCCCGTCGGGAATCTTCGAGCCGTCGATCACGATGGACTCCGTGTTGTTCTGCACCCGCTTGTCGCCGCTGTGGACGAGCCCGCCGCTCGGCGTTTGAAACGACCCGTCGGCGTTGGTCAGCAAGACACCGCCGTTCGGATTCATTCGCTTGGTGTTGTAGGTCGATAGCACGCTCGCAAGGTCGGTCACCTTGGCGCCGCTGCCGTCATTGCGCGCTTCCAGCGCATGCACGTCGACGTCATCGCGGTGGTCGGCGTCGCACTGCCATTCGACCTTGGCCGTGAAGCGCGCGCCCTTGTTCAGCGACAGCTTGAGTTTGGTCAAAGTTTCGCCGGGCTTGGCGAGCGAGAGGGTGAGCATGCTGATGAACCTCCTGGGTTGAATGGGCGCAGGTCACCGCGACGCCAGAGTCGCGAGCTCCTGCCGGGCGGCGGCGAATTTCTGGCGCGCCTGGTCGAACTGTTCCTCGGTCGTCTTCCTGGCCGTCGCGACCAGACCGTGGATCTCGTTGGTGGTGGCGATGATCTGCTCGATCTGCTGGGCCTGCGCCAGGCGGTTCTCGCCCGGCGCCTGCGCGGCCTTGACGGCCACGTCCTTCAGGGCGCGACCGCGCAGTTCGGTCAGCTGCTGGTCGAGCCGGGCCTGGCGCCCTGCGATCTGCTGCACGCTCTTGACGGCGAATGCCCCCTGGATCGACAGCAGCGTCATCTTGATCGACGCGAACCGTGCGGCCACCGTGGTCGCGGTCTCCTGCAGTGTCGAGACGCCAGCCTGTTCGATCTGCTGGATGACCATCTGATCGGCGGGCAGCCGCGTGTAGCTGCCTTCGAGGGCCAGCGCCCGGCTTTCGAGCAGCCGCAGCTTGTCCTTGAGCTCGATCATCCTGGCCTGCACCACCGGATCGGCGACGTTGCTGGCACCCTCTTCGGCGGCCACGTACTGCCGTGCCTTGTCGAGGAAAGCGCGCGCAACGGCCGCGGCGATGGTGAATTCGCCGAAGTGCGTCTGGTAGTTCTGCTTGAGGGCCTCGAGCGCCTGCAGCTCAACGAAGAGCTTCTTCATCTCGCCCGAGAGCTCGCCTTCGAGCTTCATCATCTGATCGGCCAGCGTGCGGGTGCGTCCGGCGATCATGTCGCCGATCTTGGCGAGAAGTTCGCTTGCAATCTCGTCGGGCCTCCGGCCGCGGAACTTGCCGAGCAGCGAGCCGAAGAAGCCGGGCTTCTCGCCGCTGTGGAGCTTGTCCAGGATCTCGGGAAGGTTGGCGTCCTCGACACCCTGCTCTAGCCGGCCGAACAGCGCGAAGACGGCCGAGGCGGTGTTCTTGTCCAGGCGCTTGAGGAAGCCGTCCAGCGTTCGCTGCAGGGCCTGCTCGGCATCGAGGCCGATCTTGATCACGTCGCCCGACGACATGGTCGCGAAGTCGAGCCCGGCCAGACTTTGCTGCGCCTCCAGCGCCTGCTCGGGCCTGAGAACGATGGCGCCGGTGTCGATCGGCACCGTTACAATTGAGGCCTGTTGCGGCAACGTATTCGTCGTCAAGGTTCGGGCAGGTGAGCCGATGGCGGTCGATTTCATGGGAAATGTCCTTTGACGCTTGTCTTCGATTATATCAGCGAAGTCTGTTCGCTCCGCGCAGGCGCAGCTACTGCGCTCTACCTGTGGACCCGTTAAACCCTGAAGCCCCCCCCGTGACGACAACCGAAGAACTGACGAGCCAAGACCCGAAAACCGCACAGCGGTCGGAAGACACTCGGTCCAGCAGGGACAACAACGACGACGGCGGCGACCTGACGGACATGCTCGGTGAACTGCGCGTGCTCTTGCCCACTGCCCAGTTGCTATCCGCATTCCTCATCACCCAACGGAGAACGAGCATGAATGAGATCAAGGCCTATGTGCACCGCAATCGGGTGGCTGACGTGATTGCCGCACTCAAGAACTCACCCGCCTGGAACAGTCACCCCTCGCCTCAGCACAACCTGACTTTGTACATCGTGCAGGGCTCGCTCGTGCCGCTCGATGATGCTGAAAGGCGTTATTCCATCGACCTGGGTGACGAGGTCGTCAGCGAGTACAAGCTGGAGCTGCATTGCGACGATGCGCACGCCGACGAATTCGTCAAGGTCATTGCGGACTCGGCGCGCACGGGCCAGGCCATCGCGGGCTGGATCTATGTCATGGATGTGCAACAGGCACAGGTCATCCAATGAGCACCCTGCACATCACTGGTTCAAGCACGAGGCCGTCTCAGCCCACCCACGCGACGCCCGGTTCCGAGTGCGCTTTACCCCGGGCATCGGTGCCTGCCGCAGCCCTGTTCATCATCATCACGTTGAAAGTTTCATCATGATCAAATCATTGACCTGGGTAACCCTTGGCTTGGGGTTGCTGACCACGGGCTGTGCCACCATGGACACAGAAGACTATGGCTACAAGGACGGCTGGAGAAAGGCTCGTGTGGTGGAGGTCGGCGATGCCGCATCACCGATGAAGGCATCCCAGAAAGACTGTCGCGCGGAGATGGGCCCGAACGCACCGTACAAGCGCTTTGCAGTCGTCTCTTACAGCTTTGGCGGCAACCCCAAGCTCAAAGCCAAGCAGATTTCGGCGGTGCCAGACACGCTGGATCTGAAGGTCGACGACTTCGTGTACGTCAACCTACGGGACTGCCAGGCGCCGCTGCGCAAGCGGGAGTTGCCCTTCAAGAATCCCTGACCCCGCAGGATGCCCATGAGCGCCGCCGTCTTCCAAGTCTACTTGTTCACCTTACCCGCTTTCGGCATTGCAACGGTGGGCGCGGTCATCGCTGCCCTGCGCCCGCCCACCGACAAGGTCACCAGCCTGATTCAGCATTTCGCGGCGGGCATAGTCTTCGCGGCCACCGCGCTGGAACTGCTGCCCAAGGAGAGGACGCAGGCAGCCCTGCCCGTGGTGATCGGCTTTGCCCTGGGGCTGGCGCTGATGCTGCTCGTGCGGCAGGTGGCTGGCACCATCGAAAAGCGCGAACAGGCCACCCGCTACCCTACGGCTTGCTGCTGGTCACGGCCATCGACCTCATCATTGACGGGCTGGTGCTCGGCATGGCATTCTCCAGTGGCGAGAAAGCCGGGATCCTCATTGCAGCCGCCCTGACGCTGGAGGTCCTGTTCCTGGCGCTGGCCATCAGCGGCGCGATGTCCAAGGCAGGCATCGGCCGAGCCCAGACCATGATGGTGCCGCCCGCCCTGGCCCTGTTGCTGACCGTCTCGGCGATAGCTGGTCGGATGCTTTTTGCAGGCCTGGGTACTTTTCCCTTCACGGTGTTCCTGGGCATCGGGACCGTCGCGCTGCTCTACCTTGTGACCGAAGAACTGCTCGTCGAAGCCCACGAAGTAGAAGAGACGTCATGGGCGGTGAGCGCCTTTTTCGCCGGTTTTTTGTTGTTCCTGGTCATTGAAATGCTGGTGGAGGCCTGAGGTCAGCAATGTCGCCGGACCAATGACCCACCACCCACGCAATGGCGGTCGGCATGTCGTTTGCCGCCCGAGACCAAACACTCAACACAAGAAAGGTCGAGATCATGGCCCAGCCCCAAAAGCTTCGACTGGAAATACCCCTCCTGCTCCCCGCCTTGCCGCAAATCAAAGATCACTGCGTGACCCGGTTGATCGATTCACTTGAGGCCCGTGATGGCATCGCCACCGCTCATGTGGCCGACGCCGTGTCCGGCGCGCCGCCAGAGTTGTGCATCCACTACGACCCGAGCATCATCTCGCTGGGCAAAGTCCAGGACATCGCGCGCGCGGCAGGTGCGGAACTCACGGACCGCTTCGGCCACCTGCTGTTGCGCATGGAAGCGATGCACGTCCGCGCCGCCAGAAGCCTGACGGCCAAGTTGCAGACCCTGCAAGGCGTCGTCGAGGCCGAGGCCAATGCCACCGGCACGATCCGCCTCGAATTCGATCGCCGGCAAGTCCAGGAAGGTGCACTGCGCTCGACGCTGTCGGCCATGGGCATAGCGGCCGAAACGCGCCCGGCGAAGGCGATGGTGCCTACTGGCCAGCCTTTGGCAGCGCCAACGGGACAGCGTCCCGATCACGCCAAGCCCAATGCGGATGGCCCATCCGACCACGCTACTCATGAGCAGGATGGCGACCACGGCCACGACCATAGCGATGAGGCGCATGGGAAAGATGCGCACGGCGAGCATGCAGGCCACGACCATGCGCATACCGGCGGCGTCTTCGGAGAAAAGTCCGAACTGATTTTCGCACTGCTGGCCGGGGCGCTGCTGTTGGCCGGTTGGTTGTTGCAGTGGCAGAAGCTGGCCAGCGGGGCCGTGAGCACGGCCTGCTTTGTGCTGGCCTACGCCTTCGGTGGCTACTTCACGCTGCGCGAGGCCATCGACAACATGAAGGCCAAACGCTTCGAGATCGACACGCTGATGCTGGTGGCCGCAGTCGGCGCGGCGGCCCTGGGCCAGTGGCTCGAAGGTGCTTTGCTGCTCTTCCTCTTCAGCCTGGGTCACTCGCTGGAGCACTACGCCATGGGCCGAGCCCGGCGGGCGATCGAGGCCTTGGCCAAACTCGCGCCAGAGACCGCCTTGGTCCGACGCGATGGCAAAACAGAAGAAGTGCCCGTGGCCCAACTACAGGTGGGCGACACCGTCGTCGTCCGCCCCAACGAGCGCCTGCCCGCCGACGGGTTCGTGGTGGTGGGTCAAAGCAGCGTCAACCAAGCCCCTGTGACTGGGGAGAGCGTGCCCGTGGACAAGCGGGCCGTGGAGGACGCACAAGCAGCCCTGCAAGGCTTCGACAAGCTGCCGCCTCAGCACCGTGTCTTTGCCGGCACGATCAACGGCCCTGGCGTCCTCGAAGTGATGGTCGCTAGGCAAGCCAGCGAATCGACCATGGCACGGGTCGTCAAGTTGGTGACCGAAGCGGAGACCCAACGCTCTCCTACGCAGAACTTCACCGAGAAATTCGAGCGAATCTTTGTTCCTCTGGTACTTCTCCTCGTGGGCGTCTTGCTGTTCGCATGGGTCGTCGTAGATGAGCCGTTCTCGGCGAGCTTTTACCGCGCGATGGCCGTGCTGGTGGCTGCCAGCCCCTGCGCCCTGGCCATCTCTGTGCCGAGCGCTGTCTTGAGCGGTGTGGCGCGCGCAGGCCGGGGCGGTGTCCTGATCAAAGGGGGTGGACCACTGGAAAACCTGGGCACGCTCACGGCCATCGCGTTTGACAAGACCGGCACGCTCACGGAAGGCAAGCCGAAATTGACCGATGTGATCGTGGCCCAGGGCATCGACGAGAAAGAACTGCTGGCGGTGGCGCTCGGCGTCGAAGAACACAGCGATCACCCTCTGGCGGCCGCCGTGGTGAACGGTGCCAAGGAGCGGCTGGGCGACGCACACCAGGCGCTCGACGTCCAAGGACTGGAGAGCATCACGGGCCGGGGGGTCAAGGCCCGCATTGGCGCCGATGAGGTCTACATCGGCAAGCCAATCCTGTTCGACGAACTCAAAGGCGAGGCAGTTCCGGCCGACGTGCAGGCGGCCAACGAGCGGCTGGTGGCCGACGGGCGGACCACCATGATCGTTCGCCATGGCGCACGTTACCTGGGCGTGCTGGGCATGATGGACACGCCACGGCCCGTGGCCGCTCAGGTGTGATGCGCGAGTTGCAGAAGTTGGGCATCAAGCGCCTGGTGATGATCTCGGGCGACAACCAGAAGGTGGCCGAGTCGGTCGCCAAGAGCGTCGGCCTGACGGAGGCGCGTGGCGACCTGATGCCCGAGGACAAGGTCACCACCATCAAGGAATTGCGCGCGAGCGCCGGTAAGGTCGCGATGGTGGGCGACGGCGTCAACGACGCTCCGGCCATGGCCAACGCCACCGTCGGCATCGCCATGGGCGCGGCCGGATCGGATGTCGCGCTGGAAACCGCCGATGTCGCCCTCATGTCCGACGATCTGGCTCAACTGCCCTTTGCCGTGGGTTTGTCGCGCCAGACCAGCCGCATCATCCGCCAGAACCTGTGGGTCAGCCTGGGCGTGGTCGCCGTGCTGATCCCGGCGACGATCCTCGGCCTTAACATGGGCACGGCGGTGCTGTTCCACGAAGGCTCGACACTGCTCGTCGTCGTCAATGCCCTGCGTCTGCTCGCATTCAAACGACCAGAATCGCTGGAGCCGACCCCAGCCAAATCGTCGGATGCCTAGGCTGTGACATCCCACCTCCACAGGAGTTCACGTGAAGATCGGTGATCTCGCCCAGCAGACCGGCACCCAGGTAGAGACGATCCGCTTTTACGAGCGTGAAGGTCTGCTGCCAGAGCCCGCGCGCACCGCCACCAATTACCGCATCTACGACGCCCAGCATGTGGAGCGGCTTGCCTTCATCCGGCATTGCCGCTCGCTGGACATGGCCCTGGGTGAAATCAGGGTGCTGCTCAAATTGAAAGACGCGCCCGCGCAGAGTTGCGAAGAGGTCAACCGTGTGCTGAATGAACACATCGGCCACGTGGCCCAGCGGATCGATGAGTTGAAGTCCCTGAAGGCGCAACTGACGGCACTGCGATCCCAATGTGGGCAAGCACAAGATGCCGCCCGTTGTGGGATCCTGAAGGGGCTCAGCCAAGGAGGCTCGACCGCCGTGCCCCATGCTCACCAGCATCTGGCGTCAACGCACGGCCGCCTTCAAACCAAGGCGCGCAGCCCTTGATACCCGACATACAGTCCCACCAGCACGATCAAGGCGCTTGAAAAGTAAGGCGCCTTTCGGGCGAAGTCACCAAAACCGCTCCAGCGCTTTGACACATGCTTCACGCTCAAGGCGGCCACGACGCCGGAGAAGACCATCGTCAACGCCAAGCCAATACTGAAGCACAGCACCAGCGTTGCGCCAAGGGCGATCTTTTTCAGTTGCAGGCACAGCAGCAGCACCGTGATGGAAGCGGGACAGGGAATCAAGCCGCCTGTCAGGCCGAACATGATGATCTGGCCGGTGCTCACTTCACGGCCAGCAAAGCGGTTGCGGATGTCGTTGGCATGGGCCAGTTCGTGTGGGTCCTGGTAGCCTACTGTCGCCACGTCCAGCCCCTCGCCGCCCCGTGCGGGCTCATGATGATGATGCGCATGTTCGGCAAACCTCACGTCATAGTCGTGGCTGTGGTGCCCATGCCCCAGTTTCAGCCGGGCGACAAACTCATGGGGCTCGGGAATCTCCTGCACCGACTCCACGAAACCGCCTCGCTGCACGAAGGTGAAAGTCTGGCTGCCACCGTCCGGACGCAACGTTTCGATGTGAACCTGATCGGCGGCCCAGGCGTGGCCCTGCTGGCCCTCGCGGTAGAGGCGAAAGCGTGGTGGAACGCCGTCCTCGAAGACCACCAAGCGGACCACCCCATGCCCCGTATCGATGTGCTTGACCTCGTCATCAGGGTGATCGTGTTCATGGGCCTGGGCGGCTTGCTGGTTTTGCCAGGTTCGCCAGACCATCCACGCGGCCACGCCAACGATGAGGACGGCCGACGCCACCTGGAAATAGGGCTCGGTGGCTTGTGCATCCAAGTTGCGCCCGAAATACATGCCAGCAAGGGCCACCACCCACACGACAGCCGTGTGCGAAAGGGTCGCCGACAAACCCAACAGCACGGCTTGCGTGACGGTTCCGCGAATGGCCACGACGAAAGCGGCCATCATCGTCTTGGAGTGGCCCGGTTCAAGGCCATGCAAAACGCCCAACAAGATGGCACTGGGGACAAACAGCCAGGCGTTGCCTTGCTGCAAGAGCGTGGAAAATTCGGTCATGGGAAAGCGCTCGTTTACAGGTATTTGGTGATGGCCTTGAACTCACGGATCGTGTCAGTCGCGTTTCGCGTGCCATCGCGCACGGCATGCTCAAGGCAATGGTCGATATGGTCGTGCACCAAGGCCTTCTTGGCGTTGCAGACAGCGCTCTCGACGGCTTGGAGTTGCTGGGCGATGTCCAGGCAGGCGCGCCCATCTTCGATCATGGCGATGATGCTTTTAAGGTGCCCCTCGGCACGCTTGAGTCGCTTGATGATGTCCGGGTGCGAGGCATGGGTCGTCATGATTTATATCCTATCCAGGAGGATATGATCCTACCTGCAAATTCGCAAAGTCAGAAGCTTGACGTCACCCCCAAGGCGCTGATGCACACAAGCGTGCGTAAGCAGCACGAACACCGGTCAAATTCAACTCAGCACCAGGCCTGTCTGGCATACACTGGCCCGTCTCCGACCAAGCGATTCGACATCAACAGCTAAGCTAACTCGCTCATGTCTCACGCCTCACACCGTCTTGCCATTTCACGCCGCCGCACCGGCGGAGTGGGCAGCGCATGGTGGTTTGCGCGCTGGCTGCTGGTGCTGGTACTGATGCTGGATCACGTGAGTGCGCCTTTTCACCACCACCAGCATGATGGCGGCGGCGGGCAGTTTGAAGCCGTCACGGCGCATGAGGCGCTGGACGAAGGCGATGTGCACGCAGAGGAATACGACCATCTGCCATCGCATTCCGCGATGGCCATCCGGGTCGATCCGGCTCGGCTGGGCCAGCTTCCGGCGGTCGACCTTGCCGGGGCATGGGTCACCGTCAATGCAACGGTCCAATTGCCGGCAATACTCGCTGAACCGCAGCCTGAGCACTGGCTTGCTGATCGATCAAGACCCGATTTCCGCTCCCACCGAAGTCTGCCGCCTGCCGGCCTGGCTCCGCCACTCCACGCCTGAGATGCCCTCTTAGCGCCCCCTTGCGCTTGTCTCAGTCCTGCCCCGCATCGGGTGCGGGCATTCGTGGAGCTCTTTTATGCATCGCCTTTTGTCTCGGCGCGCGCTTGGTCGCGTCGCCCCTGCGCTCGTTCTTTGCGCATTCTTCGCCATGATCGCGCCAGTCCAGGCTGCCGATGAATTCGCGGTCACCCCCGCACAGATGCAGGGCTTGGGCATCACATTGCAACGCCTCGAACAGCCAAGCGACATACGGGGTCAGGCTTATCCCGCCCGCGTCGTGCTGCCACCATCCCAAGAGCAAGTGGTCAGCGCGCCGCTGGCCGGGCTGGTGGATCGCGTCCTGGTCGGCGAGAACGACGCTGTCAAGAGCGGCCAGCCCCTGCTGCGCCTGATCAGCCCAGAACTGGGCGAGTTGCAACTCAAGCTGATGGAAGCGGCAAGCAAGAGCCGTCTGTCGCAGAAGACCATGCAGCGCGAGCGGACCTTGTTCGCCGACGGCATCATCCCGGAGCGGCGCGTACAAGAGGCCGAGGGGGCCGCAGAGGAAGACCGGGCGCGCCTGCAGCAAGCTGAGGCCGCGCTGAGGCTGGCGGGCCTGGACTCCGGCAGCATCCGCAAGATCGCTGCGGGCGGAACGCTGCAGGACGGCCTGACTGTGTACGCCAAGGCGGCCGGCACGGTGCTGTCGCTGGCCGTGAAATCGGGCCAGCGCGTGGCACAGGCCGACGCCCTTCTACGCGTCGCCGACCCCCGGCTATTGTGGCTCGACATCCAGGTCCCCGCTGACCGCCGAACGCAGGTCGACATCAAGGGCGGACAGATCACCGTGGTCGATCGAGATGCCACGGCTACCCCGCTGAGTGTGGGCACCATGGTCAGCGAAAACCAGACTGTCATTCTGCGCGCCCAGGTCAACAAAGGCGCCACTCTGCTGCATCCCGGTGAATACGTCCAGGCGCAGGTGCCCTTCGCCAAGGCCTCGGGCACAGACATGCCCAGCTGGCCGGTACCGGTTCAATCGGTGGTGCGCCAGGGCGACAAGGCCTACGTCTTCGTTCGCACCGCCAAGGGCTTTCTGGCGCAGCAAGTCACGGTTTTGAACAGCGCAGGCACCTCAGTGCAGGTGCAGGGGCCCCTCAAACCGGGACAGGATCTCGCCGTGACTTCGGTCATCGCGCTCAAGGCCGCCTGGCTTGGCAAAAGCGGGAGCAACTGATGCTGACCCGCCTGGTTCAATTCGCGCTGTCCCAGCGCCTGTTCGTCATGCTCGCCGCCGCCTTGCTGGCCGGAGCCGGTTGGTATGCCTTCCGCAACCTGCCTATCGACGCCTTTCCCGACGTGTCGAGCACACAAGTCAAGGTCATCATGAAAGCGCCGGGCATGACGCCCGAGGAGATCGAGAGCCGCATCGCCATTCCAATCGAGGTCGAGATGCTCGGCATCCCCCAGCAGCGCATCCTGCGCTCCGTCTCCAAATACGGGCTGGTCGATGTCACCGTTGATTTCAATGATGGCACCGACATCTACTGGGCCCGCCAACAGGTGGCCGAGCGACTGTCGAACATCATCGCCGACTTGCCCGGCGGCATCAGCGGTGGCATGGCGCCCATCACGACCCCACTGGGTGAGATGTTCATGTTCACCGTGGAAGCCGAAGGCATGTCGTTGGAGGAAAAGCGCAACTTGCTCGACTGGGTAATCCGCCCGGCCTTGCGTGGCGTGGCGGGCGTGGCTGATGTGAATGCGCTGGGCGGCAAGGTCCACAGTTTCGAGGTCGTGCCTGATGCAGCCAAACTGGCGGCTGTGGGATTGTCCACCGCCAAGCTCAAGGCGGCGATCGAGTCGAACAACCGCAACGACGGCGCTGGCCGCCTGGGAGAAGGCGACGAGGTGCTGCTGGTGCGCAGCGAAGGCAGCGTGAAAACGAAGGACGATCTGCGCGCCATCATCGTCAACAGCAAGGACGGGCACACGGTCCGCCTGGCCGATGTCGCCACGGTGCGCGATGGGTCGGTGACGCGCTACGGCGTGGTCACTCAAGACGGACGCGGTGAAGCCGTGGAAGGGTTGGTGCTCGGCCTGGCCGGGGCCAACGCGCAGAAGGTCGTCGATGGGGTCACGCGCAAACTCGACGAGATCAAACCGGCCCTGCCCAAGGGGGTCGAACTCAAGGTGTTCTACAACCGCGCGGGGTTGGTTGAAAAAGCCGTCGGCACTGTCTCGAAGGCCCTGATGGAAGCCACATTGATCGTGCTGGTGCTGCTGGGCGCTTTTCTGGGCAATGTGCGCGCCGCCGTGGCCGTGGCCGTCGTGCTGCCCCTCGCGGCGCTGGGCACCTTCATCATGATGCAGCTGGCGGGCATGTCGGCCAACCTGATGAGCCTGGGAGGACTGGCGATTGCGCTGGGCATGCTGGTGGACGCTGCTGTCGTGGTAGTCGAAAACATCGTGCAACACGTCAGCCATGACAACAGCAAGGCCAGATTGCCTCTTTTGCATGTGGTGTTCCGCGCGGTGCGTGAGGTGACGGTGCCGGTTGCCGCGGGCATTCTGATCATCATCACGGTGTTTCTGCCTTTGCTGACACTACAGGGCCTGGAGGGCAAGTTCTTCGTGCCTGTGGCAATGACCATCGTCTTCGCCCTGATCAGCTCGCTGGTGCTTTCTCTCACCGTCATTCCGGTCCTGTCCTCCTTCCTGCTCAAGAAGGTCTCGCACGAAGAGCCCTGGCTGCCACGCAAGCTGTTGAAAGCCTACGAGCCAACACTCGACTGGGCACTGCGCCACCAGACAGTCGTCTTCATCGTGGCGGGCGTGATGCTCGCTGCCGCCGCGGTGGTCTACACCTTCGTCGGCAAGACCTTCCTGCCTGAGATGGACGAAGGCGACATCATCGTGGGCATCGAGAAGCTGCCTTCTGTGAGCCTGGAGCAGACCGCCGCGCTCGACCTGAAGATCCATCAGGCCTTGATGAAAAACATCCCGGAGATCACCGGGGTGGTGGCGCGTGCCGGGTCCGACGAAATCGGCCTCGACCCCATGGGGCTGAACCAGACCGACACCTTCCTGGTGCTAAAGCCGCGCGCCGAATGGAAGCTGGCCAACAAGGAAGCCTTGATCGCCAAGATCCGCACCGTGCTGGACGAAATGCCAGGCATCAGCTACAGCTTCACCCAGCCGATCGACATGCGGGTGTCAGAGATGATCATCGGCGTGCGCGGCGATGTGGCGATCAAGATTTTCGGGCCCGACCTTAAAACCTTGAATGAGTTGTCCAGCCAAGTCGAAGCGGTGATGAAGAAGGTGCCCGGCAGCCAGGATGTGTACACCGTCGAAAACGACGGGGTGCAGTACTTGCGGGTGGTCGTCGACCGGCTCGTGGCGGGCCGCTACGGGCTCTCGGTAGAAGACGTGCAGGACGCCCTGAGGGTGCAGATCGAAGGCCAGCGAGCCGGCACAGTGATCGATGGCAACCGGCGCATCCCCATCGTGCTACGCGGCGCTGACGCGGTGAAGGTCTCGCCTGCCGAGTTTGCCTCGTTGAGCATCATGTCGGCGGACGGCCAGAGCGTGCCGCTGCAGACGCTGGCCAAACTGGAGCGCGAAACCGGCCCGGTCAAGATCGACCGCGAGATGGGCAGTCGCTATGGCGTGGTCATCGCCAACGTCACCGGCCGGGACCTGGTCGGCTTCGTCGGTGATGCAAAGGCCAGTGTGGCGGCGGCGGTGAAGCTGCCAATCGGCTACACGATCACCTGGGGCGGGCAATTCGAGAACCAGCAACGCGCGGCGGCACGCCTGGCCCTCGTTGTGCCACTGGCCATCGGCTTCATCTTCCTGATCCTGTTTTCCACTTTCGGCTCGGTACGCCAGGCCTTGCTGGTGCTCAGCAACATCCCGTTCGCGCTCGTAGGCGGCATCGTGGCGCTGTGGGTCACAGGCGAGTATCTGTCGGTGCCAGCCTCGGTCGGGTTCATCGCGCTCCTGGGCATTGCGGTGCTCAACGGCGTCGTGCTGGTCAGCTACTTCAACCAGTTGCATGCCGAAGGCCTGTCGCCGGCGGACTGCGTGACCGAAGGGGCCAAGCGGCGACTGCGGCCCGTGCTGATGACAGCATCGATCACGGCTTTCGGGCTGATCCCGCTTCTGTTCGCCACGGGACCGGGCTCGGAGATCCAACGGCCCCTGGCGATCGTCGTGATCGGCGGGCTCATCAGCGCCACTGCGCTGACGCTGATCCTGCTGCCCATCCTCTACCTGCGCTTCGCGCATGCGAAGGCCCAAACCGACCCCAGCGCGCAAAACGCGACGGAGCTGAACCATGTCTAAATTCTGTTTGACGGTGATCTGCGCCCGCGAGATCGAAGAAAAACTGCTGGACACCCTGCTGACGAACGTCGAAGGCGAGGTCTTCACCAGCACGCCCACATTCAGCCACGGCACAGCGCATGGGCGCCTGTCCAGCGTCGAGAAGGTCATGGGCCGAAGCCGGTCCGTGCAGGTGCAAATCATCACCGGCGACGAAGCGCTCAAAGACCTGATCGAACTGCTCAAACAGCGTTTCAAGGGCACCGGCCTGCGCTATTGGGCTTCGGCACTGTCCATCGAAGGAGAAGTCGCATGATGCACTGGAAAACCATCGCCACGGGAATGTCCGTCGTTGGCTTGGTGCTCTCCCCGTTAGCCATGCGCACCGCATGGGCCGGTGAGCGAGCGGCACCAACTGATCTGCCTTCGGCCGAACTGGCCCGTCAGAGCATTGACCAAGACCCGGCCGTCATCGACGCTCGCCGCGCGCTCAGCGCCGCAGGCCATGGTGCCGCCGCCTTACGCGTCGGGCCGAACGAATGGACGACCAGACTCTCGGCCCAGCGCCGCCGGTACGACCAAGGTGGCCATTCCAGCGAGTGGAATGCCGCCCTGGAGCGAACGATCCGGATCGGAGACAAAGCGGCCATTGACGCTCAGACCGGTGACAGCGACCTCGCGATCAGTCAGGCGCAACTCGATGATGCCCGGCATGAAGCGGCGCGCGCACTGGCCGACCTGTGGATCGATGCGCTGGCGACCAGCCGCCAGCGAGTGCTTTGGGCAGAACAACTGAGCTTTGCACAGACCAGCGAGCAGGCTGTCGAGAAGCGGCGCAAGGCGGGTGACGCATCGTCACTCGACCTCAATGTCGCCCGCGCCGACCTCATCGAGGTACAGCGGCAACTCAGCGCCGCCACCACGGCCGAGGCCAAGGCAAAGGCCAAGCTCTCTGTTCGATTCCCGGTCCTGAAGTACGAGACAAAGCCTCTGGCCGAACCCACCACGCTCGACATGGAACTGCCTCAATGGCGGGAACGCATTCTTGCCGAGAGCCATCCTCTTAAAATTGCCGAAGGCCTGCTCAAGAAGGCGGAACTGACAGCATCCAGGGCAAAGGCCGACCGCGTTCCCGATCCGACCGTTGGCGTGTACACCGCATCCGAGGCATCCCGAACCGAACGCATCATAGGCCTGAGCCTGAGCAT
>Ga0073914_10000022_pt1 | contig 24459 bp, 19 predicted proteins | sample GWRWT4_30Apr14_FD_71481 | JGI IMG/M metagenome (GOLD analysis project Ga0073914, IMG submission 71481) | Sand microcosm microbial communities from a hyporheic zone in Columbia River, Washington, USA - GW-RW T4_30-Apr-14 | ecosystem: Engineered > Artificial ecosystem > Sand microcosm >... | reverse complement strand
CGATCACGATGAAATGGTGCTGGCCATCGAGCGCATCCTGCGCGAAAAAGCCTTGCTGGCGCAGAATGAAGCGCTCAAGCAGGAAGTCGCGCGCACCTATCCCACCACCGGCATGATCGGCTCCTGTGCGGCGATGGAAGAAGTGTTCTCGCGCATTCGCAAAGTCGCGCCCATGGCTACCACCGTGCTGATCCGCGGCGAGAGCGGCACCGGCAAGGAGCTGGTGGCACGGGCGCTGCACGACCAGAGTCCGCGCGCCAACGGCCCGATGATTTCCGTGAATTGCGCGGCAATTCCCGAGTCACTGATCGAGTCGGAATTGTTCGGCCACGAAAAAGGCTCCTTCACCGGCGCCCAGACCATGCGCAAGGGCCTCGTGGAAGCCGCAGATGGCGGCACGCTTTTTCTGGATGAAATCGGTGAGCTGCCCATGGAAGCGCAGGCGCGGCTTTTGCGACTCTTGCAGGAAAAGGAAATCCGCCGCATCGGTTCCACCCAGACCCGCCATGTGGATGTGCGCCTGGTCGCCGCTACGCATCGCAACCTCAAGCAGCTGGCCAGCGAGCACAAGTTTCGCGAGGATCTTTACTACCGGCTTCATGTGGTCGAGCTGATCCTGCCGCCACTGCGTGAACGCGGTGACGACATTCTCGAGCTGGCTGAAACCTTGCTGGAATGCACCGCCCTGCGCCTTGGTGTGGGCGTGCTGCATTTCAATGACGAGGCCCGCGAGGCCATGCTGAATTACCCTTGGCCCGGCAATGTGCGCGAGCTGGAAAACGCCATCGAGCGGGCTGCCATTCTTTGCGAGTCGGACGAGATCAGCCCGGATCACCTGGCCATCGACTATGTAAAGCGCGAGCCCAGCCCCACCCGCACCGGCGGCCGCAGCAGCTCGGCCAACGAACCACCCTCCGGCCTGTCCCTGGAAGACTACTTCCAGCACTTTGTCCTGGAGCATCAGGAGCACATGTCGGAAACCGAGCTGGCCCAGAAGCTGGGGATCAGCCGCAAATCGCTCTGGGAGCGTCGCCAGCGCCTGGGCATCCCGCGCCGCAAGGCCAGTGGCGAGGTCGAGGGCGCCCCGGAAACCGAGAATGAGGGCGAGTAGCCTGCCATTCACATCCGGTGACACCGTGTTACGCAGCTACACGAGGTTGTTACACCACTACCCGCAGACTGTTACCGGCCTCCGTAAATCCCGCAACCCGGCCTCCACGGAAACAACTAAGTTATTGTTTTAAAACAACTAAATAGATATCCGAAAAGTTGGCACGGCAACTGCTATATATCTAGAGCGCAAACAACAAAAACAAATGCGCAGTCGGCGTCCGCAAGACCCAAAACAAGAAGAACAAGCAAAAAGAAGAACAATAAAAAAAATGCGGACGGTGGTGGGGTTCAGCTATGAGAGGAGGCTTCATAGCTGAACCTAGCCCGATAGATGACTGAAAACCGGCATCAATAACAAAAACAAGAAAGCATAAAAACAACAAGACAAGCCGGATGGCCAAAAACAACAACAAGGCCGCCAGAAAAAAGAAGAACAGACAACAACACCCAAATAGAACATGCAATGTTCAGCGCACGCGGGAGGCTACGGCCTCCCGCGTTTCTGTTTGCGCGTCCGGATTTTTACCGCAAGCTCCTGCCGGCAGTGCAGATAGCACACTGCCTAGTACGCCGGAACTTGCTATCATCCCCGGCGTCACTATTCCGGCCAGCAGAGCCCGTCACCTTTATGATCCCGCTATGATCAAAGCCCTGATCAACCGTCTTCGCGGCCGCCCCGCCCCGCCCCCCGTGCTGCAACGCGTAGTCATCCCGCGCGATCAGCACCCGATTTCACGCAAGGACATCAGCAATGCGGCGCTGAAAACCCTGTATCGCCTGCGCGAACAGGGCCACCAGGGCTTTCTCGTCGGCGGCGGCGTACGTGACCTGCTGCTGGGTCTGCACCCCAAGGATTTTGATGTCGCCACCAGCGCCACGCCGGAACAGGTGAAACAGGCCTTTGGCGGGCAATGCCAGCTGATCGGCCGTCGCTTCCGCCTTGCCCATGTGCGTTACGGTCGCGAGATCATCGAGGTGGCCACACTGCGCGCGCATCACAGCCAGGCCGAAAACGATACCCATGCGCGCACCTCTGACGAGGGCATGATCCTGCGCGACAATGTCTGGGGTTCGGTGGAGGAAGACGCCGAGCGTCGTGACTTCACCGTGAATGCCCTTTATTACAACATCGAAGACTTCAGCATCTGGGACTTTGCCGGCGGCCTGAAGGATCTGCAGCGCCGTGAGCTGCGCCTGATCGGCCTGCCCGAAACGCGCTATCGCGAAGACCCGGTGCGCATGCTGCGCGCCATCCGTTTTGCCGCCAAGCTGGACTTCACCATCGAGGCCGGCACGGCCAATCCCATCCGTGTCCTGGGCGACCTGCTTGACGACATTTCCTCGCACCGGCTCTTTGACGAGGCGCAGAAACTGCTCTCTTCCGGGCATGCCGTGCGCGTGATGGATCTGCTGCATGAGTACGACCTGTTCCGTCACCTGTTCCCGCTGGGCGGCACCTCGGAAGAAAGTAAGCACCTGCTTACACTGACAGCCGAAAGCACCGATGAGCGTCTGGCCATCGGCAAAAGCGTCAACCCTGCGTTCTTCTACGCCGCCCTGCTCTGGGAGCAGGTGCAAGCGGAATACCAGCGCCTGCAGGACGAAGGCGTGCCCCCCGTGCCCGCCCTTCAGCAAGCCGGTCAGCGCGTGATTTCCCGGCAGGTGGAGCGCACAGCCATCCCCCGCTTCATGGCACAAACCATCCGTGAAATCTGGGAGATGCAGCCGCGACTGGACCGGCCGCGGCCGCGCCAGGTCGACATGCTGATCCAGCAACAGCGCTTCCGTGCCGCCTATGATTTCCTGGTGTTGCGCGAAGAGTCCGGCGAAGACACCGACGGCTTTGGCGCCTGGTGGACACGCTATCAGGATGCCGATCCAGGCCTGCAGGCAGAAATGCTGCGGGCACTGGAGAGCGGTGGTGGCAGTGCCGGTGCCAAGAAGCCGCGGCGGCGTACCCCACGCAAGCGCAAACCCGCCAGCAGCACCTGATGGCCCGTGCCCGGACAAGGCCTGTCGCCCGAGCCTTCATCGGCCTGGGCGCCAATCTGGGCGAGGCCGAGCTGGCGCTCAAAAGTGCTGTCAGCGGACTCCGGCAATTGCAGCACACCCGCCTCACCGCCCTCTCCAGTCTTTACCGCAGCGCACCACTCGGACCCGCCGGACAGCCGGACTACCTCAATGCCGTGGCTTGCCTGGAAACCTCGCTGACGCCGCATGTACTGCTGACAGCCGTGCAGGCACTGGAAAATGCACACGGCCGCACCCGCGAAGTCCGCTGGGGCGCTCGTACGCTGGATCTTGATGTCCTGCTTTATGGCCATGACGTCATCCATACGCCGGACCTGGTCGTGCCTCATCCGGAGCTGAAGAACCGGAATTTTGTCGTGATCCCCCTGCTGGAGCTGGCGCCTGACCTGTCGCTGCCGGACGCGATCCTGCTCGCTTCGCTCCCCGCCGCCCGTGACAGCAAGGGCCTGGAAGTCGTTGCCCGGCACTGGGCCGATTGACGGCAGGCGGTGAGCCCACCACCATAGCCCTCCCTGAAAGGAGGCCATCCATGAAGTCAGTCACCCTTTCCACCCTGCGCGAGCTCAAGGCCCGTGGCGAAAAATTCAGTTGCCTCACCTGCTATGACGCAACCTTTGCGCATGTCATGAGCCAGTCCGGTGTCGAAACCATCCTGATCGGCGACTCCCTTGGCATGGTCGTGCAGGGCCAAAGCTCGACCCTGCCCGTGAGTGTGGCCGACATGGCCTATCACACCGCCGCCGTGGCACGCGGCAACTCGGGCAACGCCCTCATCATTGCCGACATGCCCTTCATGTCTTACGCCCGCCTTGAAGACGCCCTGAACAACGCAAGGTCACTGATGCAGGCCGGTGCCCATGTGGTGAAACTGGAGGGTGGTGCCTGGCTGAAGGAAACCATCGTGCAGCTCACACGTGGCGGCATCCCGAGCTGTGTGCACATGGGGCTCACACCGCAATCCGTCAATGTGTTCGGCGGCTACAAAGTACAGGGACGCGGTGCTGCCGCCGACACCATGTTGGCCGAGGCCATCGAGCTCGACAAAGCCGGTGTGGCCATGATCCTGCTGGAGTGCGTGCCCACCGAGCTCGGCAAAAGGATTGCTGACAGTGTGACAGCTCCCGTCATCGGCATCGGTGCCGGCCCGCATTGCGATGGCCAGGTACTGGTACTGCACGACATGCTGGGCCTGCATACCGGCAAGCCGGCGCGCTTTGTCAAAAATTTTCTTGATGAAAGCCACGAAGGCATTGCAGGCGCCTTCAAGGGTTTTGTCGGTGCCGTCAAATCCGGCAGTTACCCCGCCCCCGAACACGGCTTTGAATAAAACGCTTTTGCTGCACAGGACACCATGAAAACAGAAACCACCATCAACGGCGTACGTGCTGCCTTGCGCACTGCTCGCACTGCCGGCCAATCGATTGCCATGGTCCCCACCATGGGCAATTTGCATGAAGGACACATCACGCTGGTGAAGGCGGCAAAACGCCGTGCCGACATCGTGGTCGCCAGCATTTTCGTGAACCCCACGCAATTCGGTGCCAATGAAGACTTTGACAAATACCCGCGCACGCTGAGCGCCGACAGTGCCCTGCTGGCCGACGCATCCTGTGACATCGTATTCGCCCCCGAAGCCCGGGAAATGTATCCGGATGGCCGCCAGCAAAACACCAGCGTTCATGTCAGCGGCATCACCGAGATGCTCTGCGGCCTGTCACGGCCCGGTCACTTCAGCGGCGTCGCTACCGTGGTCAGCAAACTCTTCAACATCGTGCAGCCGGACATGGCCCTCTTCGGTGAAAAGGATTATCAGCAGCTCGCCGTGATACGCCGTTTTGCACGTGAACTGTGCTTCCCGGTTGACGTCATCGGCGTACCCACGGTGCGCGCCGATGACGGTCTGGCCCTGAGCTCACGCAACGGATTCCTGAGTGCGCAGGAACGCGCACTGGCACCACAGATATTCAGCACACTGAGCAGCTTGCGTGCCGCCATTGAAAACGGACAGCGCGACTATGCGATGCTCACAGCCGCTGCCAATGCGCATCTCGCCAAATGCGGCTTTGTACCAGAGTATCTTGAAGTCAGAAGCCAGGACCTGGAGCCGGCTCGCGCGGAAGACACGGCGCTGGTCATTCTGGTGGCCGCCCGCCTGGGCACGACCCGTCTGATCGATAACCTGCCCTTTGAGCTGAGCTGAAAAGCACTTCTGGCCAGCCACATTCACTTACATTGCTGTCCGACAATCACGGCTTTTTCATGATTGAACGGCCACTCCGATTACGGCACAATGGCCCGCCCGGCGAGACCGGGGCGGAAGTGTTACGCGCCTACCCATCCCGGCGCGTATGAATGTCACGAGCGGAGGTGAGCCTCATGCAATGCACCATGCTGAAAGCCAAACTGCATCGCGCCCGTGTTACGCACGCCGAACTGGATTATGAAGGCTCCTGCGCCATTGATGGCGATCTCCTGGACCTTGCCGGCATTCTGGAATATGAGCAGATCCAGATTTACAACGTAACCAATGGCGAACGCTTCACCACCTATGCCATTCGGGCCGAAGAAGGTTCGCGCATGATTTCGGTCAATGGCGCTGCCGCCCACAAGGCCGGCGTAGGTGACATCCTCATCATTGCCACCTACGCGAATTACACCGCGCCCGAACTGATCAACTTCAAGCCGCGTCTGGTGTACTGCAACGCCGACAATACTGTCAGCCACAGTGCCAACGCTATCCCGGTGCAAGTCGCTTGAAACCTGCTTTTGCTCCATAAAAAACGCCGGCACATGCCGGCGTTTTTTTGCTCATGTCCTCAAGACAATGCTCACGGAGCCACTTCTCTGATGCCGGGAAAGCTGGCGCCCTGATAGCGGCGATCAGCAATGACCTCGCGCAAACCCTGCAAGGTTCGATAAGGCGTTTCGTGGATGATCAGATTCACGACACTGACCGGAATACTACCGCCAGGATCCGCACGCCCTTGCATGGTGACCTCGACCAGCCCGTTTGCCAAAGGCCTGAATGTCCAGTTGCCGTCAATATCCGGCATGCGCACAAAATCATCCAGGGGCGGGTACTGCGCGGCGACAAGAGAACGGCTGCTTACCACGACCGTTCCGGTTTTCTCATCCTGACTGATGTTGCCCGCCACAATGGCATCACGGTTACTGAGCGGCCAGGGGAAATCCGTGACCACGCGAATGACAAAGCTTGCCTTCTCGTCATCCCGCTTGAGCACATCAACACGGAGTGTCCGATAAATCCACTGGTCGGCACGATCTGTATCCATGATGAGCGCAATCAGGCCGCTAAGAGAGCTCTTGACCACCGTAGTGGCCTTGAAGCCGCGAATGGGATAATCCGGAATGCTGCGTGTCCAGACTTTTATACCAGAGCTGTCTCTCGCCACAGACCAGTTTTCATCGGCGTTGACACTACCGCTCGCCAATAAGCAGAAAAGCAGTAAGAGTTTCATAAGTGGCATTTTTAACGTCACCGGAATTTATGGCAGCTTGTGCAGTAGCACAGATGCGACATCATTGTTGTCATCGATGATGCCCAATAAGGTGCAGGCTGTCTGTGTCCGAAACGTACTTTAATTCACCCGCCATCTGAAGCATTGCCCGCACATCCATGGCAGTGATTCGCGGGCAAAAAAAAGCCCCTTCTCAGGGGCTTTTCATGCTACTTCTTATTCGAGGTTCTGCGAACACTCAGCATCAGCCGGCGTGATCTGGCAACGAACCTGCTTCAGCATGCGCATGGCCTTCTTGTCATAGATGCCTTCATTGGTCAGTGCAATACGCGACTCGCGAATCATCAGCGTGTATTTTTCCTGATCCGCCTCCGGAATCGTCATCCAGTACCGCTTGTCAATTTCCTTCTCGGCATTCTTGACCAGTGTCATGGAACGCGGCAGCTGCGAGAACACATACTCGCGCGACTTCTGGCCATAACCTTCAGGGAAGCGATCCTGGCGGATGATGATCTGAAGCGAGAGCTGCACCAGAGGGAATTGAGCAATGGCGCCCTTGCTGCCAAGACCCTTGAAGAGCTCAAGCGGCTTGAACGCGGCGGCAGGGGCACCAATGATGTCCACGGAGCCATTATTGAACTTGCCGGCAAAGTTCATGATGTCGGAAGAGACAGGCTGAGCACCCACTTTCTGCACCATCTTGGCCTGGGCCTTGTCGTAATCCAGCACGGCAATTTTCTTGCCGGAAAGCTTGCCGACACTGTTGATGCTGCGATCGTTCACAAAGAGATAAGCCGCGCCCATCGGGGTGAGACCTGCCACTTCATAATTGCCGCTGACCATCAACTGGGCAGCATTCGGCTTGGCGAGCGTTGCCAGCACCTTCTCGACATGCTTGTAGGAGGGCTGTGAGCCGAGTGAATCAAGACTGCCGGTAAAGCCGTTGAACTGGCGGCCGCGCAGACCCGTCATGACCACGGCATCACACTGGCCGGCCTTGAAATCTTCAGAAGCAATTTTTTCGTCGGTATACGGCTTGAGCTCGATATTCGCACCCCAGCGTGCCGCCGCCAGCTTGTAGTCCTTCATCAGGTTATAGACATCGCCCTGAGTCCCGGAAATATCCCAGACACAGAGAACCTGCTTGGAGGGTGGAGCAGCCATGGTCGTTGCAGAGAAGGCCAGTGCTGCACCTGCCACCACTACTCGAGAAAACTTCTTAATCGCTTGCATCAGATAACTCCTAAAACGTCTTCAGGACAGTAAACAGGTAAAGGCTTAGAGCAGATCATCAATCTGGACACCGTCATCCTGTTGTACAGGCTTGTCGTCCCAGAACTTGCCAAGACTGCCTGGCGGTGTGCGGCTACCGGTCTTTTCTGTCCAGTAACGGTCAGACACGTTCTGCACAATCTGGAAGGCCATTTTGTCAATCAGGCGGAAATCCGGATTGGCTGCTGACTCCTGAGTTGCCGCAAAGGCCTTGATGGCATCACGCATCAGCTCTTCATCGCCCTTGGCCTGTGCGGCCATGACATAGAGCGCGTAAGGCAGACGGACACCGGTGCGGTCGGCAACACGCATGTTCTGCTTGATAGTTTCCCAAGGGTCGCCCTTGCCTTCACCGGCACCAGGCAACAAGGTCCAGATGGTGGCACGGGTTGCCTGCGGCGTACCCCACCACTTGTTGTTGTCCAGGCACTGCATGGCGCGCTCAACCTTGGCAGCAATGTCCTTGGGAACACCCACGGCATTCTGGGCGGCAATGTCATTGACCATGGCCTGCACACCGGAGATCAGACCCAGCATGTAAACGATTTCATCAAAGTCGCGCTTGAATTTGGGGCATTTGGTACCGATAGGCGACTTCTTGCCGACTTCGAAATAAGCCACCAGGTGGTTATAGGCTTCGTACTGACGGCGTGCCGCCAGCTCGGACTCACGCTTCTGCATGATGCGGGCATCTTGGGCATCATCGATCAGGTTGGCGCGCGAGGAGCGCATGTAACGCAGCTCATACTCCAGCGCACGCTGCTCGGCACAGAGGCCTGCCGAGGCATACAGCACCACGCCAATTTCATGAGGGTCAGCCTTCATGCCCTGAGTCGCCATCATCAGCGGGGTCAGGGCCTCACCAGAAACACAGCCCATGCCCACATCATCGATTTTGAAAATGGGCATGATCATGTTGTTTTCAGTAAAACGCAGTGCGATGTTGGCACCGGTCTTGTTGATCTGCGAGCAGCCCGAAAGCAGGGCAGTACCAGTGACGAAAACGCTGATGAGGCTCCAGCGGAGCAGGCGGTTCACCTTCATGGTGATCTCCTAGAACTTGTTCTTATGATTTCGGGCCGGACGATTTTTAATTAGAAGCGCGTCTCGGCAGACGGTCCGGTTTGCGGAGCCCGGCAAAGATAGCATCAAGCCCGGCAACAGAAAAGCCACCTGGCGGCGGCTTTTCTGGGGTTTTTACAACAATGACGATGCTTTTTGTACATCGTCCGTGATCAGGCTCAGCCTTCTGTCGTTACCACCGCTTCTGCAGGGGCCGCCAGCTCCTTCATGGAGAGCTTGATACGGCCGCGCTGGTCCACGTCCAGCACCTTGACCTTCACCTGCTGGCCTTCCTTCAGGTAGTCGGTCACCTTCTCCACCCGCTCATTGGCGATCTGGGAAATGTGCACCAGACCGTCGGTACCCGGCATGATGGTCACGAAGGCGCCAAAATCGACGATACGGGCAACCGTACCTTCGTAAATGGTGCCCACTTCCACTTCAGCCGTGATGGCCTGAACCTTGGCCAGTGCCGCCTGGGTAGCGCCCTTGGTTTCGCCATAGATACGCACCAGGCCGGTGTCATCGATGTCGATGGTGGCTTTGGTTTCTTCACAGATGGAGCGGATCATGGAGCCGCCCTTGCCGATCACATCACGGATCTTTTCCGGGTTGATGTTGATGGTGGCGTAGGTCGGTGCATTGCCGTTCACTTCCGAGCGCGAGGCAGCCAGCACGTCATTCATGGACTTGAGAATGGTCAGGCGGCCGTCACGGGCCTGGGCCAGTGCGGTTTCCATGATCTCTTCGTTGATGCCTTCGATCTTGATGTCCATCTGCAGGGCGGTCACGCCATGAGCCGTACCGGCTACCTTGAAGTCCATGTCACCCAAGTGATCTTCGTCACCCAGAATGTCGGTGAGCACGGCAAAACGATTGCCTTCCTTCACCAGACCCATGGCGATACCGGCCACTGGCGCCTTCATCGGCACACCGGCATCCATCAGGGCGAGCGAAGCGCCGCAAATCGAGGCCATGGAAGACGAGCCATTGGACTCAGTGATGTCTGACACCACACGAATGGCGTAAGGGAACTTCTCAGCGCCCGGCAGCATGGGCTGCACACCGCGACGAGCCAGACGGCCATGACCGATTTCACGACGCTTCGGGCCCGTCTCGCGACCGGTTTCACCAACCGAGAAAGCCGGGAAGTTGTAATGCAGCATGAAATGATCGGTACGAGTGCCTTCCAGCGCATCAATCATCATGGCATCGCGCGGGCCACCGAGAGTGGCGGTAACAATCGCCTGGGTTTCACCACGGGTGAACAGCGCCGAGCCGTGCACACGCGGCAGCACACCAACCTGGACATCCACAGCACGCACCGTCTTGCTGTCACGACCATCGATACGCGGCTTGCCGGAGAGAATGTTGTCACGCACGGTGCGGTACTTCAGATCCTCAAACAGCTCTTCCAGATCATCGGCAGAGAAATCGCCACCTTCAGGAGCGAACTGGGCAATGGCCTGCTTCTTGATTTCATCGAGCTTGGTGTAGCGCTGCTGCTTCTCACGAATCGTGTAAGCCGTAGAAATCGGGGCTTCGAAGGCCGCCTTGAGGGCAGCTTTTACTTCGGCATTCTGTACAGGAGCAGCCCACTCCCAGCGTGGCGTACCGACTTCGGCGGCAAATGCCTTGATGGCCGCAACAGCAGCCTGCATTTCGTCATGACCGAACAGCACGGCGCCCAGCATTTCATCTTCGCTGAGTTCCTTGGCTTCGGATTCCACCATGAGCACGGCTTTGTCAGTACCGGCAACCACGAGATCCAGCTCGGACGTCTTCAGCTCTTCATAGCTGGGATTGAGAATGTACTCGCCATTCAGGTAGCCCACGCGCGCAGCGGCAATCGGGCCGTTGAACGGAATGCCGGAGATGGAGAGCGCGGCAGAAGCGCCGATCAGCGCAGCAATGTCCGTATCCTGCAGCTTGTCAGTGGACAAGACCTGGGCAGTTACCTGCACTTCATTCAGGAAGCCTTCGGGGAACAGCGGACGAATCGGACGATCGATCAGACGTGATGTCAGTGTTTCTTTTTCGGTCGCACGGCCTTCACGCTTGAAATAACCGCCGGGAATACGGCCGGCAGCATACGTTTTTTCCTGATAGTTCACGGTCAGCGGGAAAAAGTCCTGGCCCGGCTTGGCTTTCTTGGCGCCAACCACTGCCACAAATACGCTGACACCACCCATGGTGACGAATACGGCGCCGGTTGCCTGACGGGCAATGCGGCCGGTTTCCAGCACGACAGTCTGTCGGCCAAACTGGAATTCCTTGCGAACGATCTTGAACATTTCTCGGTTCCTCTTTTTTCTATATCAGGATTTTTAGCACCGGCACCCAACGCACCGGCACTTTGCATTTCGCTTTTACTTAGCCTTTTACTGAGCCAAAGGAGACCCCTAACAAATAAAACGGCAAGCCACGCCAGTCTATTTGTTAGAAGCCTCTCCAAAGGCAGCCAACTTTTCTACAACCGGTACAACTTCGTCTGCTGCATTGCTTGCACCAGCATGCTTTGCCACTGGCACACCCAGCACCGCAGTCGGCACCTTAAAAAAACCGGGGAGCGCAAGCGCTCCCCGGGTTCACACTTAACGACGCAGACCCAGGGTTTGGATCAACGCGCTGTAGCGAGCATTGTCCTTGCGATTCAGGTAATCCAGCAGCTTGCGGCGCTGGTTCACCATGCGAATCAGGCCACGACGGGAATGATGGTCATGCTTGTGTTCCTTGAAGTGCGACTGCAGATAATCTATCTGCGCCGACAGCAAGGCCACCTGCACTTCCGGCGAACCCGTATCACCCTGAGCGCGGGCGAACTTCACCACTACTTCTGCTTTCTGTTGCACGGTTAAGGACATCTTTTTCACTCCACAATGAGAGGCGACAAGAAAGAACGGACAGCCGCGCCTCTCTGCAGCGTCCGCCCAGGGGTGATGCAAGCATCACCCGCTTTTATTGACAGGCTTGTGGCCCGCCAAAACTGAAACCTTTCAAGCAGGCCGAACCGAACAGCCTAGGTACGAATCAGGCGCCTGGGAGCAACGCGGGTCTCATCATCCATTTCACCCACACCCAGAAAACGTCCGCCCTGCTCAAACAGCAATACCGAACCTTCAGCAGGAGCCCCCGGTGCACGCACCGGCTGCCCTTGCAGAATATAATGAGTAGCAGCTTCGCTCAGCTCCACCCGCGGCCATGCGGCAATGCCGGCCCAGGCTGGCAACAGCAAACGGTCAATCGCGTCATGACCGCCACTCTGCAGCGTTTGCTCAAGCTGCTCCAGCGTCACCATCGTAGGCGCCACAAAAGGGCCGTGCGTCAATCGCCGCAACATCACCACATGAGCACCGCAGCCCAGTGCTTCACCAATTTCCTCAGCAAGGGAGCGGATATAGGTTCCCTTGCTGACATGTGCTTCAAGCAAAAGCTCATCGGCACGCTGATGCTCTTCTGTAGGCAGCAGCTCAAGACGGTGTATGGTCACCTGCCGCGCTGCACGCTCAATTTCTATGCCCTGCCGTGCCAGCTCGTACAGTGGCCTGCCGTCTTTCTTCAGCGCCGAATACATGGGCGGCACTTGCGCAATCTCGCCACGAAACTGCGCCAACGCACTCTCAATGACAGCGGCACTCAACTCCGGCACCGGTGCCTCGGCAATCACCTCACCCTCGGCATCACCGGTTGTCGTGCGCTGGCCAAGGCGAATGCGCGTGCGATAGACCTTGTCCGCCTCCAGCAGATACTGCGTGAACTTGGAGGCCTCACCCAGGCAAACCGGCAGCAAGCCCGTCGCCAGAGGATCCAGACTGCCCGTATGGCCGGCTTTGTCCGCCTGATAAAAATGCCTGACCCGTTGCAATGCCTGATTCGAGGACAGGCCTTGCGGCTTGTCCAGTAACAAAACGCCGTCAATGGGACGGCGGGGGCGGCGCGGCTTGCTCATGCGTTTTTATCAGTCGTCCGAGGCAACATCACCGCGTGCTTCCGCACGCAGGTGATCTTCCTTGACGGCTTCATTGATCAGTGTGGCCATGCGATTGCCGCGCAAGGTCACTTCATCAAAATGAAAGCGCAGGCGCGGCGTCATGCGAACCTGCAGGGCACGGCCCAACTGATTGCGCAAAAAACCCGAGGCGCCATTCAGCACCGCCAGTGTCGCATCCGGCTTTTCATCCAGAGTGGCGCCGAGCACGGTGATGTAGACATCGGCATAGCCCATGTCAGGACTCACCTTCACACTCGACACCGTCACCATGCCAACGCGCGGATCTTTTATTTCCAGACGAATCAATCCAGCGATTTCTCGCTGGATCTGATCCGCAATGCGCTGTGTGCGCTGACTTGCCACTTAATGCACCCGGTCCCGTTCTTACAAAGAACGTTTGATAATGGTGACGTCGTACACTTCGATCTTGTCGCCGCTACGAATGTCGTTATAGCCCTTCACGGCCAGACCGCACTCGACGCCGTTACGAACTTCCTGCACGTCATCCTTGAAGCGGCGCAGTGACTCCAGCTCACCCTGGAACACCACCACATCATCACGCAGCACACGAATCGGCTTGTTCCGGTAGAGCGTGCCCTCGACCACCATACAACCGGCAGCAGCACCAAACTTGGAGGAACGGAAGACGTCGCGAACCTGTGCAACACCGAGAATGGTTTCGCGATGCTCCGGTGCCAGCAGGCCGGACATGGCCGCTTTCACGTCATCGATCAACTCATAAATGATGCTGTAATAACGCAGATCCAGACCTTCCGCCTGACACTTGGCTTTGGCTGCATTATCGGCACGCACGTTGAAGCCCAGAATCACGCCACCGGTACTTTCAGCCAGAGTTACATCCGACTCGGTAATGGCGCCCACACCGGAACCGACAATCGATACTTTCACTTCGCCGGTGGACAGTGCGTTGAGCGACTGCGTCAAGGCTTCCAGCGAGCCGCGAACATCGGTCTTGAGCACGATATTGACAGAGGATGCTTCAGCCTTGCCCATATTGGCGAGAACGTTTTCCAGACGCATGCCCTGCTGACGATCCAGCTTCATCTGGCGCAGCTTGGACTCGCGGAATTCAGCGACTTCACGCGCCTTGCGCTCGTCGTCGACCACGAGGAATTCATCGCCCGCATCCGGCGCTTCCGGCAGACCCAGGATTTCAACCGGAATGGACGGTCCCGCACTCTTGGTGGGCTTGCCGTTTTCATCCGACATGGCGCGTACACGACCGTAATGTGTACCGGCCAGCACCAGATCACCCGACTTGAGCGTGCCTTTCTGGACCAGCAAGGTGGCTACCGCACCGCGACCCTTGTCGATGCGGGCTTCAATCACCACACCATGCGCCGAGCCATCAATAACGGCCGTGAGCTCCAGCAGTTCGGCCTGCACCAGAATGGCATCAAGCAATGCATCAACGCCTTCACCGCTGTGTGCAGAAACTTTTACGACCTGGGTGTCGCCGCCCCATTCTTCCGGCACGACAGACTTCACCGACAACTCGTTCAGTACGCGATCAGGATCGGCACTGGGCTTGTCCATCTTGTTGATGGCCACAATGATGGGGACGCCGGCAGCACGCGCATGGTCGATGGCTTCAGCCGTCTGCGGCATGACGCCGTCATCGGCCGCCACCACGATCACGACAATGTCGGTCGCCTTGGCGCCACGGGCACGCATGGACGTAAACGCCGCATGGCCCGGAGTATCGAGGAAGGTGATCATGCCGCGCGGCGTTTCAACGTGATACGCGCCGATATGCTGGGTAATGCCGCCCGCTTCGCCAGCAGCCACCTTGGCACGACGAATGTAGTCGAGCAGCGAGGTCTTGCCATGGTCAACGTGACCCATGATGGTCACCACCGGCGCACGCGTTGTGCCTTCGCCGTGATGCTTCATGGCATCTTTCAGCGAATCTTCCATCGCGGTTTCGCTGACGAAAATCGGGTTGTGGCCCATTTCCTCAACCACAAGACCGGCAGTTGCCTGATCAATCACATCATTGGCCGTTACCGTTTCGCCCATCTTGATGAGGACCTTGATAACCACCCTGGCCTTGAGGGCCATTTTCTGTGCCAGATCGGCAACGGTAATGCTTTCACCGATGGTGACGTCGTAAACCTGTTTTTCCACCGGCTTTTCAAATCCATGTTGTTTGGACAGGGCGCTGGTCAGCGTACGCACGACAGGACGGAATACCTGTTCGGCCTCACGCTTCTTGCCGCCCTTGCCCTTGGCCTTGCTGGCACTGCCGCGACGAATATCTCTGTCTTCGCGAGCAAACGAATCTTCATAAGCGCTGCCCACCAGACCACGGGCCAGCGGAGCATCCACTGACGGAGCAGGAGCCTCGGCACCGCGCGATTCCAGATCAGCCGCAATGATGCGCGCCTGTTCCAGCGTTTTCTGGCGAGCCTTTTCTTCGGCCTCAAGCCGCAGTTTTTCTTCCTGCTTGCGCCGGACTTCTTCAGCGGCTTTCAGGCGCGCTGTTTCCGCTTCACGCTTGGCGCGCTCTTCGGCGGTTTCTTCACGTGCCTTGACCGTAGCACCCACTTTTGGCACGGACAGCTTCTTGTCCTTGCCGCCCTTGTTGGCTGCTTCGTGGGCACGGCGAGCCTCTTCGGCCCCTTTGCGCGCTTCTTCTTCAGCGGCCGCAATGCGCGCATCTTCTTCCGCACGACGCGCGGACGCTTCAGCGGCAAGGCGCTCTTCTTCGGCCTTGCGTGCCTGCTCTTCCGCTTCGCGGGCAGCATCCTCATGGTCGTCCAGTGCAGAGCGCTTCACATAGGAGCGCGTCTTGCGCACTTCCACATTAACGGTCTTGGCTTTGCCGCCTGCAGCCGTAGCCACCTTGAGAGTGGATGTTGCCTTCCGCTTCAGGGTGATCTTTTGCGGCTCGGCATCGGATTCACCATGCGCGCGCTTGAGGTGCGACAGAAGCTGCTGCTTCTCCGCATCAGAAACCACTTCATCCGCTTTACTGTGGGCGAGTCCGGCTTCCTGCATTTGCGCCAGCAGGGTTTCTACAGCACGGCCCACAGTCTCGGCCAATTGTTTGACGGTCACTTCAGCCATCTAGCGTGTCTCTCCGCTTCGCTCGGCATTATTCGATTACGGCCCGAAACTTTCTTCAGGCAGCAGGCCAACCCTCATGGGCCGGCCCGCGAAGCCATCACGCCTGTGACAGCTTCATCGCTAACGGTTTCATACGCTTGCCAGAAGGCAGCCTGATGAAACCGTATCAAGCCTGAAGCGCCAAAGGCGCCGCAGGGTCTGTTTAATACTGCAACTCTTTGCAACCCTGTTTACTGAAACCAGGGCTCGCGTGCCTTCATGATGAGCTGGCCGGCTTTTTCTTCATCCAGGCCTTCGATGTCAACAATGTCATCAATGGCCTGTTCAGCCAGATCTTCCATGGTGACGACACCCCGTGAGGCCAGCTCGAAAGCAAGCTTGCGGCTCATGCCGTCCATGCCCAGCAGATCGGCCGCCGGCTCGTTGGCACCCAGCTTCTCTTCCGACACCAGGGCCTTGGTGAGCAAGGCATCCTTGGCACGCTGGCGCAGGGCATTTACCGTTTCTTCATCAAAATCTTCGATGGACAGCATTTCTTCCAGCGGCACATAGGCCACTTCTTCCAGCGAGGTAAAACCTTCCTGCACCAGAATGCCGGCCACATCTTCATCAATGTCGAGATCGCGCATGAAAGCTTCAATGAACTGGTGCGATTCGCTTTCCTGTTTGGATTGCGCATCTTCCAGCGTCATCACATTGAGGCGCCAACCGGTCAGCTCGGAAGCCAGACGGATGTTCTGACCACCACGGCCAATGGCCATTGCCAGCTGCTCGTCTTCAACCGCCACATCCATGGAGTGGGTATCTTCATCAATCATGATGGAGGCCACTTCTGCCGGCTGCAGGGCATTGATCACGTACTGCGCAGGATTGTCATCCCAGAGCACAATGTCCACGCGCTCACCAGCGAGCTCACCGCTTACGGCCTGCACGCGCGCACCACGCATACCGATACAGGCACCCTGCGGATCAATGCGCTGGTCATTGGATTTCACGGAAATCTTGGCGCGCACACCGGGATCACGGGCAGCGCCTTTGATCTCGATGATTTCTTCGCCGATTTCCGGCACTTCAATACGGAAGAGTTCGATAATCATTTCCGGGCGGGTACGGGACACCAGCAGCTGCGAGCCCCGGCCTTCGGCATTCACACCGAACAGGATGGCGCGCACGCGCTCGCCAACACGGAAGGTTTCGCGCGGCAGCATTTCTTCGCGCGCCAGATACGCTTCGGCATTGGCGCCCAGATCCAGCACTAGGCCATCACGCGTCGTCTTCTTCACGATGCCGGAGAGAATTTCACCGAGGCGGTGACGGTAGGCATCCACCACCAGTGCACGCTCGGCCTCGCGCACTTTCTGCACGATGACCTGCTTGGCGGTCTGCGCGGCAATGCGGCCAAAACCGATGGATTCGACCTGCACTTCGCGCACGTCACCCAGCGCCATGCCCTCAGGCTCGACATCGCTGATGGCAAGCTGCATCGATGGCATTTCATGGTCGTGATCTTCCACCACCGTCCAGCGCCGGAAAGTGAGGTATTCGCCCGTCTTGCGATCAATGGCAACACGGAGATCGATCTCATCCGTGTCGTAATTTTTCTTGGTAGCAGCGACCAGCGCCTCTTCCAGCGCCTTGAAGATCACCTCACGAGAAACACCTTTCTCGTTGCTGACCGAGTCAACCACCATCAGAATTTCTTTGGTCATGGTTCGTTCCTGTCCGGACCCCGCCCGTTAATCAAAAAATTCAAGCAGCGCGAAAGCGCCACTCACAAATCAAATACGGCAGCATTTGATTTGCCGCCAGCCCGATACGGGCATGTATCAGGCCGGCCCATAACCTGTCCGGTCAAATACCGGGTACCACGTTTCCTTTATCAATGGCAGCAAAGGGAATCAGCACCACCTCGCCATCCACCTGCAATTCAACAGCAACATCCGTAATCTGCAGAACGACGCCTTTGTATTTCCGGCGCCCGTTCAGGGGACTGGCCAGACGCACTGCCACTTCTTCACCGACATAGCGCCCGTACTGGCTCAGGGTAAACAACGGCCGATCCCAACCAGGCGATGACACTTCCAGCGTGAACTCCCCCGCAATCGGATCCTCCACATCCAGCACACCGCTGACCTGATGGCTGACCGTGGCACAATCATCCACGCCGACGCCATTGGGACCTTCAATAAAGAGTCGCAGCACGGAATGCCGGCCCTGCTGGAAAAACTCCAGACCCCAGAGCTCGAAACCCACGGCCGCAACCGCCGGAGTCAGCATCGTCACCATTTCTTCGACTTTTTTTGAAACTGCCATGCGCTGCATTTCTCCGGATTACAGAAACAAAAAATGGGCTCAACGCCCACTTTGTCTGAAGCCGCATGTGCGCCTGACAATACCCTTGCAAAGGCATTCGGAAAGCGCGCGGGACCTGTAAAAAAGCCCACACAAGGCGGGCTTATTTACGAAAACTTCCTGGTAGAAGTTTCCAAGTCCAAAAGTGGTAGCGGGGGCTGGATTTGAACCAACGACCTTCGGGTTATGAGCCCGACGAGCTACCAGGCTGCTCCACCCCGCATCAGAGGACGGCGAATATAGGCCCGGAGACTATTGAAGTCAAAGGGTATTTTCGCCTTTTCACCGGAAAACACCCGGAAAAATCGCAGGACGCCACACGTACTGACGCCCCTGGCAAAACAGCCCCTGGCAGGCCTGCCTCACCCCCTTGCCATTCCCTGTTTCAACTGCAAACAAGCAAACGGCAAAGGCATTACATGGTGCGGAAGGGGGGACTTGAACCCCCATGCCCGAAAGCACAACCACCTCAAGGTTGCGTGTATACCAATTTCACCACTTCCGCGAATCTTGGAGCCCCGTTCCAGCGGCTCATGCCTCCGCCTTATTTGGTGGGGGCTGCCGGAATATCCGAACCGGCGGCAGGGGCAGCCTGAGTAGCCGGAGCCACTGGCACATCACCCACTTCTTTCCTGGCTTCAGCCGGAATTTCCGGCACCACGCCATAAGTCTTTACGTGCTGGCGAGCAAACACGGCAAGGCCAACACTGGTGGCAAAGAAAATCGCCGCCAGCACGGCCGTAGCCTTGGTCATGAAACCCACCGAACCGGCAGCGCCGAACACGGTCTGCGAAGAACCGGCGCCGAACGAGGCGCCCATTTCCGCGCCCTTGCCCTGTTGCAGCAGAATGAGGCCGATCATGGCCACCGCTACCAGCACATGCAGGATGAGAATAAGGCTTTCCATCTTTGCTACCCGCTTAATGCGCTGCCCGGGCTGCCCGGGCAATCGCGACAAACTCATCGGCGTCCAGCGACGCTCCGCCCACCAGGGCGCCATCTATATCCGGCATCGCAAACAGCGCACCGGCATTGCCGGCCTTGACGCTGCCGCCATAAAGAATTCTCAAGCCAGCTGCTATGGCAGCATCGCTTTTGGCCACTTCCGAACGCAGCACCCGGTGTACCTGCTGGGCCTGCTCGGAGCTTGCCGTCCTGCCCGTGCCTATGGCCCAGACCGGTTCATAGGCCAGTACCGCATTCGCCAGTGCGGATACGCCATGCGCATCCATCACCGCCTTCAACTGCTGCAATACCACCGCCTCAGTCTGCTCCGCCTCACGCTCTGCGAGCGTTTCACCGACACAGAGCACGGGGATCAAACCCGCTGACTGTGCCCGTCCAAACTTTTCTGCCACTGCCGCATCGTCATCACTGTAACGACTGCGACGTTCCGAGTGACCCACTATCACCGCCATGCAGCCTGCATCCAGCAGCATGCCGGCAGAAATTTCGCCGGTGCAGGCACCATCATCTTCGCGGGCTACATTCTGTGCCATCAGACGGATGCTGCTACCGGCAAGCAGGCCAGCGAGCTGACCGATATACAGCGCCGGTGGCGCGATCCAGAGATCAATCCCGTGATACTCGGCCTCATGGGCACGAATACCCTGCACAAGTGCCGCATTGGCAGCATGTCGGCCCTGCATTTTCCAGTTGCCGGCAACCAGCTTGCGACGCATCGCTCAAGCTCCTTGTTCAGCGGGCCTTGCACAGGAACGAGCCGCTTCAGCCACCCCTCCCCGCGAGGCCCGCAATCTTAACGAAGTGGGTCTGGTGAAACAACCGCTAGAAGGGAATTTTCTGCAGGGACAAACACCCCTCACACCAGCGCCTTTTTCACCGTTTCGGCGAGGGATTCGGTCAGGCTTCGCACCAGCTCTCCATCCTCCCCCTCGACCATCACGCGAATCAGCGGCTCGGTCCCGGAGGGACGCAGCAGCACCCGTCCGCGCCCGGCCAGCTTCTGCTCGGCCGCCTGCACGGCATCGACGATGGAGGGATAGGCCAAGGGATCGGCTTTTTTCGCCACGCGCACATTGATCATGTTCTGCGGAAACTTGTTCATGCCGCGCTTGAGCTCCTGCAGCGGAGAGCCGGTACGCACGACCGCCGCCAGCACCTGCAGCGCGGCGACGATGGCATCACCCGTGGTGGTCTTGTCGAGACAGACAACATGTCCGGAGGCTTCGCCACCCAAGGTCCAGCCACGGCCTTCCAGCTCGGCCATGACATACCGATCACCGACCTTGGCACGCACAAACTCCAGCCCCATCTCGCGAACCGCAATCTCCATGCCGAGATTGCTCATCAGCGTACCGACCACACCCTTGATGTCCTGACCCAGCGCTAGGCGCTCACGTGCAATGATGGTAATGATTTCATCGCCATCAACAATCTCGCCATTGCCGTCAATCATCAGCACACGATCACTGTCACCATCAAAAGCGATACCAAGGTCCGCTTTATGCTCAAGCACCGCTTGCTGCAAGCCTTCCGGATGTGTGGAGCCACAATCACGGTTGATGTTGAGCCCGTCCGGTGCACAGGCAATCTTGATCACTTCCGCGCCCAGCTCGGTAAACACCGATGGGCCCACCTGATAAGCAGCGCCATGCGCGCAATCAAGGGCAATCTTCAAACCAGCAAGATTAAGGCTGTAAGGAAACGTGGATTTGCAGAACTCGATATAGCGGCCACGCGCATCTTCCTGGCGTATTGCCTTGCCGAGTGCATCCGGTGCATCAATCGTCAGCGGCTTTTCCAGCCAGGCCTCGATTTCCGCCTCAACTTCATCGGCCAGTTTTTTGCCGTTGGCGCCAAAGAATTTTATGCCGTTATCGTAATAGGGATTGTGCGACGCAGAAATGACAATGCCGGCACTGGCATGAAAAGCACGCGTCAGGTGGGCAATCGCAGGCGTTGGCATGGGGCCCAGCAGGCGCACACTCACACCAGCCGCCGACAGTCCCGCCTCAAGCGCCGACTCCAGCAAATAACCGGAAAGGCGCGTGTCCTTGCCGACCACCACCGAAGCACGTCCCTGGCTGGCCAGTACCTTGCCAGCGGCCCAGCCCAGCTTGAGCGCAAATTCCGGGGTAATCGGTGTTTCACCCACCTTGCCGCGCACACCATCGGTGCCAAAATATTTTCTGCTCATTCCCGGAGACCCCTGAATATTTTTCTGAGCACTATTGCTGTCTGTTCTCTCTTTCCAGCAAAGCACCCGCCACCGCCAGTGCCTCGCATGTCGCCTTTGCATCGTGCGTGCGGATAATGCGCGCGCCATTCATGACAGCCACTACAGCCGCCGCCGTGCCAGCATGCATTCTCTGGTCCACCGTCGCTCCGCCCAGCAATGCTCCCAGCATGGACTTTCGCGAAATCCCCACCAGCAGCGGGCAGGCAAATGCCGAAAAATGCTGCAAGCGGCCCAACAGGGCCAGATTATGGTCCAGGGTTTTGCCAAAACCAAAACCCGGATCAAGAACAATCTTCTCCGGCCCGATGCCTGCCAATGCACATGCCGCCATACGCCCGGCAAAGAAAGCATCAAGCTCGGCAAAAACATCCGTGTAATGCGGACGCTGCTGCATGGTGCCCGGATCCCCCTGCATATGCATGAGACAGACTGGCAGCCCCGTCGCTGCCGCTGCCTCAAGCGCACCCGTCCGCCGCAAAGCACGCACATCATTGATGAATCCGGCACCCCGTGCAGCGGCTTCGCGAATCACTTCCGGCGTTGACGTATCCACCGAAACAATCACATCAAGCTCACGTGCAATCGCTTCAACTATCGGCAAGGTACGATCCAGCTCTTCCTGAACCGATACCGCCGCCGCGCCGGGGCGCGTACTTTCCGCACCGACATCAATGATCCTGGAGCCCTCAGCACAAAGAAGCCGCGCCTGCGTCAACGCCGCAGGCAGGGAAAGATAACGGCCACCGTCCGAAAAAGAGTCTGGCGTGACGTTGAGAATGCCCATCACCACCGGAAGCGCGAGATCAAGCTCACGGGCCCCACACTGCAAAACCGTCATCGGCCATCCAAAAACAAAGGGCCGCGGAAGCGGCCCGTTGAAAAAAACTTACCTCAATGCTGCGCAGCAGGACCGCCAATCGGTGGTGTCATGCCGGATGTAGTCGCCGGCTTTTCTGACTGGGGCATCTTTTCAGCAACACCCCCTGCAACCACGGCAACGCCACTGCCGTCATTCCAGCCCTTGGGAGGCTCGGGCTTGCGCCCTTCCATAATGGCGTCAATCTGCTCCGAATCGATGGTTTCGTACTGCATCAGCGCATCAGCCATCATTTCAAGCTTGTCGCGATTCTCGATCAGGATGTTTTTGGCAATCCCGTAGCAGCGGTCAATGATGGCCCGGATTTCGATATCGATATCCATGGCAATCTGTGCCGACACATTCTTGCGCTGCGTTACCGAGCGACCCAGAAAAACCTCGCCCTCGTCCTCTTCATACATCAGCGGCCCCATCTTTTCAGACAAGCCCCACTTGGTGACCATGTTGCGTGCCATTTCCGTGGCGCGCTGGATGTCATTGCTGGCGCCCGTTGTAACGCCATCAAACCCCAGCGTGATTTCTTCAGCGATACGACCGCCGAACATGGTGCAGATGCGCGACTCGATACCACGGCGGGACCAGGAGTAGCGATCCTCTTCCGGCAGGAACATGGTCACGCCCAGTGCGCGACCGCGCGGAATGATGGACACCTTGTAAACCGGATCGTGCTCGGGCACGAGACGACCCACGATGGCATGACCGGCTTCGTGATAGGCCGTGTTGCGCTTCTCGGCCTCGGACATGACCATGGATTTGCGCTCGGCGCCCATCATGATCTTGTCTTTGGCCAGCTCGAATTCTGCCATCTCGACTATGGTCTTGCTGGTACGAGCGGCGCAGAGGGCGGCTTCATTCACCAGGTTGGCGAGATCCGCACCGGAAAATCCGGGTGTGCCACGCGCAATCTTGGCCGCATCCACATTGTCGCCCAGTGGCACCTTGCGCATATGCACTTTGAGTATCTGCTCGCGACCGCGAATGTCCGGCAGCCCCACCATGACCTGGCGATCAAAACGTCCCGGACGCAACAAAGCATTATCCAGCACGTCAGGACGGTTGGTGGCCGCAATCACGATGATGCCGTCACCGGTTTCAAAGCCGTCCATTTCCACCAGCAACTGGTTCAGCGTCTGCTCGCGCTCGTCGTGACCCCCGCCAAGACCGGCGCCGCGATGACGGCCAACCGCATCGATTTCATCAATGAAAATGATGCAGGGGGCCTGCTTCTTGGCCTGCTCGAACATGTCGCGCACGCGCGATGCACCCACACCGACAAACATTTCAACAAAGTCGGAACCGGAAATCGAAAAGAAGGGAACCTTGGCTTCGCCGGCGATGGATTTGGCGAGCAGCGTTTTACCCGTACCCGGAGGCCCCACCATCAATACGCCGCGCGGAATCTTGCCACCCAGCTTCTGGAATTTGCCCGGATCGCGCAGAAATTCGACGATCTCTTCCACGTCCTGCTTGGCCTCGTCACAACCGGCGACATCGGCAAACGTGGTCTTGATCTGGTCTTCCGACAACAGGCGCGCCTTGGATTTGCCAAAGGTCATGGGGCCGCCCTTGCCGCCGGCACCGCCACCCTGCATCTGGCGCATGAAAAAGATCACCACGGCAACAATCAGGATGACCGGGAAGCTGGCCAGCAGCAGCTGCATCCACACGCTTTGCTGTTCCGGTTCAGCGCCCTCGACAATCACCTTCTTGCTCAGCAATGCCGGCATCAGGGTGTCGTCCTGCACGGGAGGACGCACCGTCTTGAAGGACTCGCCCCCGAGCTTTTCACCCGTGATGTTCAGGCCTTCGATCTTGACCTTCTTGATCTCGCCATTATTAACAGACGTGACAAATTCGGAGTAATTCAGTGGCTTGACCACGGGCTGCTGGTTGAAATTACTGAACACAAAGACCAGCACACCAGCGATGACCAGCCACAGAATCAGATTTTTAACCATGTCGTTCAAGGGAGACTCCCGAGAGGTGCGCA
>Ga0073914_10000021_pt1 | contig 24751 bp, 28 predicted proteins | sample GWRWT4_30Apr14_FD_71481 | JGI IMG/M metagenome (GOLD analysis project Ga0073914, IMG submission 71481) | Sand microcosm microbial communities from a hyporheic zone in Columbia River, Washington, USA - GW-RW T4_30-Apr-14 | ecosystem: Engineered > Artificial ecosystem > Sand microcosm >... | reverse complement strand
CCGGTCGGTTTCTCCTGAAAAGCGGACAGGGCTTTGTGCGGCTTGCACGGTGTTGCACTGATTCAGCTGGTCAATAAACGCAGTATCTTCCAGGCCGCGCAGATGCAGATGTTGAATGCGGGTGACGGGAAAGTAGCTGTGAAAGGCAAGGCTCAGCGGGAAGGTTTGGCTGCCGGTGTTTTCCACCGTCAGTGACAGTATCAGCGTTTCAGCCAGCGTGATGGTCAGGATGGCTGCAAACGCATGGGGCCAGAGCGCACGTGTTGCAGCGTCATCCTGCAAGCGAAAGCGCAACTCGCAAGCGTCGCCCTGACGGGTTGCCGCAACCAGCTCCCATTCGCGAAGGCGTGCAAAGCCGTGAGCGGGCTTGCCGGCATCACCGGGGTGTGGGCCGAACCAGGGGAAGCACAGCGGAATGCCGCCCCGTATGGCCTTGCCCGGTGAGAAAACAGCATTTTCCGACAGCCACAGCAGTGGTTTTTTTCCTGACGCCTGAAAAGACAAAACCTGTGCGCCTTGCTGCGCAATCACGGCCTGGCAAAGCGGCGTGACAATACGTAGCGCAGGGAGTTCTTTTTGATCACCCACGTGAACTAGGCTGATGCCCTCGGGCAGGGTCAGGTTTTTCATGGCAGCCGGCTTCTTTTAGATGGCAGGCAGCATAAACAGTTCCTGTGCCTGCTGAAAATGAAAACGCGGATAAAAAAAGCCCGGCGTGAGCCGGGCCAAAATCTCTCGGGGGTGAGAGACACCATAGGGGTTTAGCGGTTTTCTGCATCCAGGCTCAGGCGGCCGGCACCGAAGAAGGTGAAGGCCAGCAGGCCGCCCGCCATGGCGATATTCTTCATCAGCATGATTTGCTGATCCGGCGTGGCGTGAAAAATAAAGGCGGAAATGATGCTGAATACCGCCAATGCCAGTGCAGCAAGACGGGTCTGAAAGCCGACCAGCAGGGCGATACCGCCACCGAGCTCCAGCAGGATGACCAGCGGCAGCAAGCCGGCCGGCACGCCCATGGACTGCATGTATTGCGCAGTGCCGGCATAGCCGCTGATCTTGCCGTAGCCGGCCATGATGAAGATCAGGGAGGCCAGTACGCGGGCGGCCAGAATCAGCGCGCCGTTGATGGCTGGGGTGGCGACAATGTCGGCGACCTTGTTGTTGATGCTGCGGAAAAAATCCATCTTTTTGCTCCTTGGATATTCAGGGGATTGGCGTGGTGTTGACTCCCGCTGTAGCGGGAGTTTTTCTGGGTAAAACCGTTTAAAGAATATTTGAATAATCCGCAAAAGCCGGGCGCGGACTGCGCGGGAACAGTTTGCTGGCATCACCATAGCCCAGATTCACGAGGAAATTGGATTTGACGGAAGTGCCGGAAAAAAACTCCTTGTCGACACCGGCATTGTCAAAGCCGGACATGGCGCCGGTGTCGAGGCCGAGGGCGCGTGCGGCCAGGATCAGGTAGGCACCCTGCAGGGAGCCGTTGCGAATGGCGGTGGTGTTGATCAGGTCCTGATTGCCCACATACCAGGATTTGGCATCGGCGTGCGGGAACAGGGTGGGCAGGTGCTCATAGAATTCGTAATCGGCAGCGACGATCACCGTTGCAGGCGCGGCCATGGTCTTGTCGACATTGCCGGGCGCCAGATGCGGACGCAGACGCTCCTTGGCTTCTGCGCTTTTCACGAAAACGAAGCGTGCCGGTTGTGAATTGGCGGCTGTCGGGCCCATCACGGCCAGCTCGTAAAGCTGCTTGAGCTGGGCATCGCTCACGGCTTTGTCCAGCCAGCCGTTATGGGTGCGTGCTTCCACAAACAACTGGTTCAGGGCCTGTTCGTTCAGTATCTGGTTATTCAGGGCAGTGCTCATGGTGTATCTCCGTGTATTTTCGGGTGCATCGTTGTGTTTGGAAAATCGGATGGTCGCTGATGTCACGGCAAGTCAAAGAGCAGGAACTCGCTGTCGGTATGCGCGCGCAGTGTCAGGTTTTTTTCGCCGGTGATTTCGATGCCGTCGCCGTTCTGCACAATCGTGTCGTTGATCATGACTTCACCGCTGATCTGCTGCAGCCAGCTCGTGTTGCCCTTGATCGTGTGCTGTATCTCGGCACCGGTCTTGAGACGGCCGCGCCAGATGCGCGCATCTTGGCGGATCACCAGCGAATCACCGGCTCCATCGGGTGAGACCACCAGCTGCAGGCCGTTGATGTGATCAAAGGTTTTCTGCTGGTAGCCGGGCTCGGTGTTTTTCACATTCGGGTACAGCCATATCTGCAGCAGTTCGAGTGTGTCGGCATCGCGGTTGTACTCGCTGTGCGTGACGCCGGTGCCTGCACTCATCAACTGGAAATCACCGGCGGGCACACGGGCCTCGTTGCCCATGCTGTCACGGTGGCTGATGGAGCCACGCAGCACATACGTCAGGATTTCCATGTTGTCGTGCGGGTGTGCCGGGAAGCCGGTACGCGGTGCCACGATGTCCTGATTGATCACGCGCAGGGCGGAAGCACCCATGAAACGCCGGTCCTGATAGGACGAGAAAGAAAACGTGTGTTTCGTGTCCAGCCAGCCCAGATCGGCATGGCCGCGGTCTTCGCTTTTGCGCAGGGTAATCATGGTGTCCTCCTGATGCTGTCCGGGTGAGGCATCGCCTCACTGCTGGCAGCAAGAGTAGTATTGTTCCCTGAGGGTGATTAGTCCGTCTCTTGGGAATAGACTGTTCCTGGTTCGGGAACAATACGGTGTGAGTAAGTAAGGGCTGGAGCAGGCATGGATCTCAACGATGTGGCGGTATTTGAAAAAGTGGTCAGCGAGGGCAGCCTGACGGCGGCCGCCGCTCGCCTGGGCCAGCCCAAGTCCTCGGTGAGCCGCTCGCTCAGCCGGCTGGAGGCCGATCTGGGTGTGCGGTTGCTGCAGCGCACCACACGCAAACTGCACCTGACCGAGGGTGGGCAGCTTTTCTTTGAGCGGGCGCGCCGTGTACTGGCTGAGCTGCGTGACGCCGAGCAGGCGGTCACCCAGATGCAGGACAGTCCGCGCGGCAACCTGCGCCTGACCATGCCGGTGGAGCTGGGCATGAAGTTCATGGGGCGGGTGGTGGCGGAATTCATGCAACGCTACCCCGAGGTCAGCATTGAGGTGGAACTGTCCGGGCGCGTGGTGAATCTGGTGGAGGAGGGCTTTGATCTTGCCCTGCGCATCGGCGAATTCCAGGACTCTTCACTGATCGCGCGCCGGCTGGGCAATCTGTCCGCCCGTTTTTACGCCAGTCCTGCGTATATCGGCCGGCACGGTTCCCCCAAAAAACCGGAAGACATTACGGCGCATGAAGTCATTCTTTTCATGCAGCCGAAAGAAAACACGTTTCAGCTGTTTCGCGAGGGCGGACAGGGTGAAGGCTGCAAGCTGACCGTCACGGGCCGTTTGACCGTCAACAACAGCAGCATGGCCTGCGATGCCGCCATCAGTGGTATCGGCATTGCCCTGATGCCGGCATTTCTCTGTGCTGATGCCGTGGCAGCAGGTTTGCTGTTGCCGGTATTGCCGGAGTACCGGGTATGCAATGGCGGCCTTTACGCCATGTACCCCAGTCGCGAACACATGCCGGTGGCCTTGCGTGCTTTTCTGGATTTTCTCGGGGAGCGCATGAGTGAGCACCCGTGGTTTGAATAAGCAGCACGGCCGTATTCGCATTAGCCTTTTTGCAGTGGCGGAAATTTTTTTCACGGGATGAACGCATTGTGCCTGTCAATTATCTGCGCCGTATTTCCGGCAGTGAAAGAAGCGCCAGGGCGAACTGGCAGTTAGGCGGGGCGCTGGCCTTTGTGGCGGGTGCTGCCAATGCCGGCGGTTTTCTGGCGGTGCAGCAATACACCTCGCACATGACCGGTATCGTCTCTGCCATGGCTGACAATATCGTGCTGGGCCAGTTCACGCTGGTGCTGGCCGGGCTGGCAGCGGTGAGCTGTTTTCTGGGCGGTGCCATGCTGTCTTCATGGCTGGTGAACTGGGCGCGTGGTCATCATCTGCGCAGCGAGTTTGCCTTGCCTCTTTTGCTTGAGGCCGCTTTGCTGATGCTGTTCGGTGTACTGGGCGCGCGCATCCATGAGCAGGTCACCTTGTATGTTTCCCTTACGGTGTTGCTGCTCTGCTTCATCATGGGTTTGCAGAATGCAATCATCACCAAGGTATCAAAAGCGGAAATCCGCACAACCCATGTGACCGGGCTGATGACGGACATAGGGATCGAGCTCGGGCGTCTGCTCTACTGGAGTCGCGATGCGGTGCCTGCCCCTGCCGTGGCAGAGGAGCGCCATCGTCTGCGCATGCATGTGACGCTGGTGCTCCTGTTTTTTACCGGCGCCGTGCTAGGGGCGCTGGGCTTCAAGCACATCGGTTTTCAGGCCACGATTCCGCTGGCACTTTTGCTGATGCTGATGCTGATGTCAGCGATGCCGGTACTGGATGATCTGAATATCCGTTTCAGATCATCCTGAGAAACGCCTGTTTCAGGCGTGAGCGGGCAGCAGGTTCTCGTTGCCCGCCATTTGCAGGAAAGGTGTTGAGCTGATGACCGGCACCGGGCGTTCCTGCGGGTAGCCGAGATAGTAGCCTTGCAGATTGTCGATGCCGAGACCGTGCAGGGTGAGGTACTCACTGGCGGTTTCTATGCCTTCGGCAATGACTCGGCAGCCGATGCGGCTGGAAATGTCGCGAATGAAACGCACGAACTCGCGCTTGATGCGGTCGTCCTGGATGTTGGCCACAAAGTGCCGGTCTATCTTTACATAGTCCGGACGTATTTCTGACCAGAGGCGCAGACCGGAGTAGCCTGATCCCAGGTCATCGATGGCAATTTCAAACCCCATTCCCGCATAATGTCGCGTTGCCCGTGCCAGCAATTCAATATCCTGTGTCGGATAGTGCTCCGACAGCTCGATAACGACGCGTGAAGGGTCGAGGCCGGTACGCTCCAGGATGCGCAGTGTTTCTCCCTGGGGATGATGCGGATCCGTCAATGCCATGGGGCTGACATTGAGAAAAAGTTTGCCGGGCAGGTTCAGCTCGACAAAACGTGCACAGGCAAGCTCGCGACATAGTCGCTCAAGCGGCGCGAGTACGCCTTCTTGCTGGGCGGTTTCAAAGAGTTCGGTAGCGCCGTGCAACAGCGAATCGTCAGGCCCGCGTACCAGGGCCTCATAGCCGAGTACGATGCGTTCGCGGGTGTTGACGATGGGCTGGAACAGCATGCGGAGGTCGCGTTGCAACAGCAGTCGGTGCAGCTCGCCGGCGAGCAGGGACATCAGCTTCTCCTCGGCAAAAATGGATAAAAGAGCGTTCAGAAGAAAAATGAAAGAGCCGGTAGCAGATCAGCGCGCCGGGCAGTACAAGGTACGCGGTAATTGTGGCGCTTTCGTAGCATCGCCATGACGTTTTGATGGCAGTGGCAGATAAGTCCGGGAGTTCAGGCGAAAATATGAGTGTTTTTCCAAAGAGTGAAAGCGTCACCATCCGGCTTTTTTGCCTGGCTGCGGCAATTTTTACGGCGCCACCATTGCAGGCCCAAACGGAAGTCAGGAACGAACTGGGCTGGACGGCGAGTGTCGGTGGCGATGTGCGCTGGTTTGACTGGCGCGAACATCAGGATGACAAGCAGTTGCTGATGGAGACCGGCCCGCTTGGGGCGGTGGCCGCTCAGGTCCGTTTGCAATACGGTCATGCATTCTCGCGCCTGGATGCCGAATGGGGTGGTGGGCTCGCGCACTACGATGGCCATTTGCAAAGCGGACCGGAGTACGAGTCTGATGCCTGGGAAGAAATTATCGACAGTGAGTGGCAGCTTGGCTGGCAAGAGCCTGGAGGCAGTGTGCATATTGGCCTCATGCAGCGTGACTGGCGCCGTTATATCGAAGGCGGCGGCAATGTGTCTTCCGCCGAGGAGCGCTACCGCTGGCGGTTGCTGACAGTGGGTGGGGAGTACCGGGTGGCATCGTCGCACTCATGGCAAATTGCGCTGGCTGCCAAAGTAGGCCGGCCCTTTGACAGCTATCAGAAAGTCTATAGCCCCTTTTTTGATGATACTTCCCTTTCCCCTGGCAGCGGCACGTACTGGCGTATTGCCGTGCCGTTGCAGGGGCAGGGCGATAACGGAAATTTTTCTATCGAGCCTTATTATCAGCAGCAAAATATGGCGCAGAGCAAAGGTGTGGTACCGAACCAGAATGGTGTGCCCTTGGGCTTCGGCATTTATCAGCCGGCTTCCATTCGGCGTGAGCTTGGCATCAGCCTGCTTTGGCGTTTTGGTGGCAATGCTGCTCCGCCCTGATCGGTTGCATGAAAAAGCCCGCCTCATGCGGGCTTTTTCATGCAACCGAATTGCTGTGCTTATTTCTGGCGTGGCAGCGCCATGGGATTGGGCAAGGCATCCGCAATATGGCGGATACGTTCCATCAGTTCGTTGTGGTTGCCCGCCGTCAGTGTGATGTGACCAAGCTTGCGGCCTTCCCGTTCACTTTTCCCGTACAAATGCAGATGCGCATCGGTTTGCTGAAGCACGGCGGCCGTGGATGGATGCTGGCCGATGATATTGATCATGGCGGTCGGTTTTTCGCAAACGGTAGAGCCCAGTGGCAGGCCGGCTACGGCACGCACATGATTTTCAAACTGTGAACAATGTGCGCCTTCAATCGTCCAGTGCCCGGAGTTGTGCACGCGCGGTGCCGTTTCATTCACGCGCAGGCCGTCAGCGGTTTCAAACAGCTCCACCGTGAAGGCGCCGACATGATCCAGTTCCTGCAGAATGGCGGTGACATAGCGCTCTGCGGTGAGCTGGGTAGCCGCCTGCACCTCGGGTGCCGGTGCAATCGAGTGGCTGAGTATGCCCGTGTGATGCGTGTTTTCGGTCAACGGATAGCAGACGCTGCTGCCATCCCGTGCGCGTACGGCAATGATCGACAGTTCACGCTTGAAGCGCACAAATTCTTCGGCAATCAGGGGAGCCTGCACGCCGAGTTGTGCCCAGGCCTGGCCGATTTGTGCGCTGTCTTTCAGCAGGAACTGGCCTTTGCCGTCGTAACCCATGGTGACAGTCTTGATCACCAGGGGCAGGCCCAGTGTTGCGACGGCGCTTTGCAGATCGGCTTCCGAATTGATTTCTGCAAAGGCTGCCGAGGGAATGTCCAGATGGGCAAACAGTTTCTTTTCGTTGAGACGGTTTTGCGAAGTCGCCAGTGATTTCACGCCGGGGTAGACCGGTTTTCTGGCGGCAATGCGTTCGACCCAGGCGGCCGGAATGTTTTCAAATTCGTAGGTGAAAACATCGGCGCTGTCGATAAAGGCATCCAGGCTTTGCGTTGAATTGTCGGCATCACCGAAGACCGCACCGAGTGCTGCGGCCGGGCAGGCCGGCGTGCTTTCGTAAAAAGAAAAGAGCAGATCCAGAGGGTAGCCGGCCAGCGCCATCATGCGGCCCAGCTGGCCACCGCCCAGCACACCGATACGCAGACGGCTCATACCGTGGTTCCGGGAACGGGATTGGCGAGAACCTTGTCGGTCTGCTCGCTACGGAATTTTTCGATCACGGCGAGGAACTCGGGGTGCTTGCCGACCAGGATTTGCGTGGCCAGCAGCGCGGCATTGATGGCGCCGGCCTTGCCGATGGCAAGGGTGCCGACAGGTACGCCACCGGGCATCTGCACGATGGACAGCAGGGAGTCCATGCCGTTCAGGGCCTGGGACTGCACGGGTACGCCGAGTACCGGCAGCGAGGTCTTGGCCGCACACATGCCGGGCAGGTGGGCGGCCCCGCCAGCACCGGCAATGATGACTTCGATGCCGCGGGCGCGCGCGCTTTCGGCGTAGCTGAACAGCTTGTCGGGCGTGCGGTGGGCAGACACGACTTCGGCTTCGAAAGGCACACCGAGTGCGGTGAGGGTGTCAGCGGCGTGTTGCATCGTGGTCCAGTCGGACTGGGATCCCATGATGATGCCGATCAGTGCTGTCATTGCCGTTCTCTCGGGCCGCCCTGTACAGGCCAGCCCCCGTGGGAAAAGCGGGCTATTGTCCGCTTCCGGGCGCGCCTGTCAAACCCGGTTGTCAGGGCTGTGCGGGGCCGTTATGGTGCGGCGCGACCGTATCGTCACGACAAGGAGCATTAGCATGAGCGCAGCGGATTCCCGTGCCATCGCCACCCGGCGCATTCTGGATCATCCCCTCCATGCCGCCAGCGGTCTCGCCCTGCAGAAGTCGGCGGACGGCCTGAGCGAGATCACGTTTGCCGTGAATGATTTTACCGGCAACGTAATCGGGACTCTCCATGGCGGCATTCTCTACGCCATGGTCGACGTAGCGGCCTTCATGGCCTTGCTGTCCGTGATTCCGGACGGCTTGCACGGGGTGACAGCGGACATCCAGGTCAGCGTATTGCGGGCCGCAAAACGGGGCGATGCCGTGACCGTGCGCGGGCGGGTGGACCGGGTGGGTCGCACGCTGGCGAACATGCGTGCCGAAGCCTTTGTCATCACTGCCGAAGGGGAGCGCCTGATTGCCACGGGAACGGTGGTGAAGAGCCTGATTCAGGCGCCGTACTGAAAAGGGCGGGAAGCCTGAGGGTGTGAAACGCGAGGATGCGTTATTGCACAAGAATGGCGATCGCGGCGGCGACGATGCCCATCACGATGACCACCAGCAGCATCAGCCCCATGAAAACCCAGACTGGCCTGAAGCTTTTCGGGACAGGTTCGCGTGGTTGTTCTTGCATGGTGGTCTCGGCTTGCCAGTGAGTCGGGAGGGCTGTTTCAGCTGCGGAACATGAAGTATACGGCGCCCGTCATGCACAGGGCAGCCCACACATAATCCAGCTTGAACGGTTCCTTCATGTAAAACACCACGAAGGGCACAAACACGGAAAGGGTAATCACCTCCTGCATGATTTTCAGTTGCCCGATGGTGAGTGCGGTGTGGCCGATGCGGTTGGCCGGCACCATCAGCAGGTACTCAAAAAAAGCGATGCCCCAGCTGAACAGCACGGCATAGATCAGTGGCCGGTGCTGCAGGTGCTTGAGGTGCGAATACCAGGCAAAGGTCATGAAGATGTTCGAGCACACCAGCAGCAGGGCGGTTTGCATCATGACGGGAATGACGGGCATGCGGACTCTTGATGGTTGGCTGGTGGTCAGTGGCGTTGTTGCAGGGCGGCGTCGACCAGCGCCATTTCACGGTCGGCTTCTGCAAGTTCGTCCTTCATGGCGGCATCAATGGCATTGCGCATTTCTGCGGCTCCCAGGTCGCCCACTCTTTCTGCGCGGTGGGTATCACGCGCCGCCTCGGTGGCCTTGTACAGATGCCCGGGGACTTTGCCCAGGCAACTGAGGTAGCGCGTGCTGGCCATGGGGTTGGTGATCTCGCCAAACACGTCCAGGCTTTGCTGGTCTTTGGCATCAACCAGATTGACGGCGCTGACGATGCGGTCCCGGTAACGGCGTAGCTCGTCGAGCTCTTGCCGTGCCCTGCTGCCTTCGCAGTCACTGTGACTGATGTTGTCCAGATAAGGGTTGGGGGGCACGTACTCCTGCTGCAGGGCCGCCGTGGTTAACCGTTCGTTTTCTTCCTGCAGGCGCTTGTCCGCATCCATCTGGGCCTGCTCGGCGCGAGACAAGGGCGGCGCGTCGGCGTTCCCGGTATTGATCCTGCCTATCATCAGCATCAGGCCGAGAAAAATCAGGAGGCCGATAATCAAGCGCAGATAGCGTGCGGGCATAAAATCCTCGGTGGCAATCGGGAGCAGCGACGCGATGGTAGCCAATTGCCGTCAGCGAGGGCAGTGCCCTAGCTTGCAGCAAGAAGAGAATGCGAGAATGCCGCTTCGCCCGGAGACTGATGTTGATGAAAGCCCTGTGGAGTTCGTTCTGGTCGCTGTGCTTGTTGCGACGGGGCCCGGAAGACTTGCCGCGCTCGCTGCTCCTGTTGCTGCTGGTTCTGATGCTGGATATGGCCTTAGGGATGGGCAGCCAGCTTCTGGGGCCCTCCACTCCGCTGTTTGAGGCCATGGTGGTGACCCTGCTGGCCGGTTGCAGTGATGCGCTGGTGCTGTGGGGCCTGCTGCTGTTCAAGCAACGCCCCGGCCGGTACCGGCAAAGTCTCATCGCCATTTACGGCAGTGATTTCCTGCTCGGTTTGCTGGTGTTGCCGCTGCTGGTGGCCGGTGTGCTTCTGCCGGAAAAAACCCCCTGGATTGCTGCCGTGGTGTTTGCGCAAATGCTGGTGGTGGGCTGGAGTCTGGGGGTGCGCGGTTTCATTTACCATCGCTCACTGAATGTCGGAATTTTTCAGGGCAACATGCTGTCGCTAACCCTGTTCTTCCTGAACATTTTCATCGTGGCAAAAATTTTCCCGGAGTTGCTCGCGCAGCAACCCTGATATCCGTCTTTAACGCTGGGCTCTGAAAACAGGACGCGTTCATGCATATTCACATTCTCGGCATTTGCGGCACCTTCATGGGATCGCTGGCGGTACTGGCCAAAGAGCTGGGTTATCACGTCACGGGTTCGGACGCCAATGTCTATCCGCCCATGAGCACGCAACTGGAGGCACAGGGCATCACGCTGATGCAGGGTTATGACGCGGCCCATCTCACACCGCGTCCTGATCTGGTGGTGATAGGCAATGCCATGAGCCGTGGCAATACGGCAGTGGAGTACGTGCTGAACAACGGCATTCCCTACACCTCGGGCCCGGCCTGGCTGGCCGAGCATGTGCTGCAGGGGCGTCATGTGCTGGGCGTCGCCGGCACGCATGGAAAAACCACCACGACCACGATGCTGGCCTGGATTCTGGAACAGGCCGGTCTTGCGCCCGGCTTCCTGATCGGCGGTGTCCCGAACGGGTTTTCGGCCAGTGCCCGTCTTGGCGGCGGCAAGTTTTTTGTGGTGGAAGCGGATGAATACGATTCGGCTTTTTTCGACAAGCGCTCCAAGTTCATTCATTACGCACCGCTGACGGCGATTCTCAATAATCTGGAATTCGACCACGCGGACATCTTTGATGATCTGGATGCCATCAAAAAACAGTTCCACCATCTGGTGCGTACCATTCCCGGACGGGGCCGCATCATTGTGCCGGCCGCCGACGAGCATCTGGCCGAGGTATTGCAGAAAGGCGCATGGACGCCGGTGGAACGGTTTTCGATCGACAAGGTAGTGGCCGGTGTCGGCTGGCATGCTGAAAGCCTGAGTGAGGACGGCTCTGTTTTTGCCGTGTTCCTCGGCAAGGACAAGGTGGGTGAAGTGCAGTGGACGATGACGGGCCGGCACAGTGTCAGCAATGGCCTGGCCGCCATTATTGCCGCCGAGCATGCGGGCGTTCCCGCCGCCGTTTCCTGTCAGGCCTTGTCGGCTTTCCCCGGGGTGAAGCGCCGCATGGAAGTGGTGGGAGAAGTGAGGGGCATTACGGTCTATGACGACTTTGCCCATCACCCCACGGCGATTGCCACCACGCTGCAAGGCCTGCGCAAAAAAGTCGGGCGGGCCAGCATCATTGCCGTGATCGAGCCGCGCTCCAACACCATGCGGCTGGGGGCGCACAAGGACAACCTGGCGCCGTCCGTTGCCGATGCCGATCTGGTGCTGTGGTATCAGCCGGAAGGCCTGAACTGGGATCTGGGCCCGGTGATCAAGGCCAGCCCGGTGCCTGCCGAGGTACTCAATTCGATTGAGGCCATTATTGAGAGAGTGGTGAGTACGGCCAAACCCGGTGATCAGGTGGTGATCATGAGCAACGGCGGTTTCGGCGGCATTCATCAGAAACTGGTCAAGGCGCTTTCGGCATAGAAAGCGGCCCATAAAAAAGCCCGGCAATGCCGGGCTTTTTTATGTTCATGCAGAACCCGATTACTCTGTTTTTGTCGGGCGCAGCAGGTGCACGGGCGTTTTGCTCTTCTTGCGCATGCGGATATTGATCATCTCCACACCCAGCGAGAATGCCATGGCGAAGTAGACATAGCCTTTCGGCACATGCATGCCCATGCCGTCGGCAATCAGGATGGTGCCCACCAGTACCAGGAAGGCGAGCGCCAGGATCTTGATGGAAGGATGAGCATCCACAAAATCACCAATCGGCTTGGCAGCAAACATCATGACGACGACGGCCATCACGATGGCAATCACCATCACCGGAATATGGTCCGAGAGGCCTACGGCGGTAATCACGGAGTCCAGCGAGAACACGATATCGATAACGGCGATCTGCAGGATGATGGAGTACAGGCCGGCATGCCCCATGCCTTTGGCGACAGTCTCTTCGCCATGTTCGTCAGCTTCCACGCTTTCAAAGATTTCTGTCGCGGCTTTCCATAGCAGGAAGAGGCCACCACCAATCAGGATGATGTCGCGGCCACTGACGGCATGGTCGAAGAGGGTAAAGAACGGTTTGGTGAGCTGCATGACCCAGGCCAGCGAGAGCAGCAGGAGTATGCGGCTGACCATGGCCAAGGCAAGACCGAAGAGGCGTGCACGGTCGCGGTATTTTTCCTCGACCTTGTTCACGAGAATGGTCAGGAAAATGATGTTGTCGATGCCGAGAACGATCTCGAGGAAAGTCAGGGTGAACAGGGTGATCCAGGCCTGCGGGTCGGCGATCCATTCAAACATGGGAGTGCTCCGGGAATAATCGCGCGAATCTTGGGGATGGCGGGCGATGCTGTCAAACCATGTTTGTGTAACTGAAAGGGCAAAGCCATGCCGGCGTCGCGGTTAATTTTTGCAGGGCAGGCGCTACACTAGCCGCCTTCTTGTCCGTTGCCGAGTCCTGACCATGTCGCGTGACCTTTCCGTGTGGACCAAAAATCATGCGTTCCAGGGCGATCTGAGCCATGCCGAGGCCGGCACCCGCCGGGTGCTCTGGCTGACGGCCCTGATGATGGTGGCGGAGATTGTCGCCGGCCACTTCTTCAACTCCATGGCTTTGCTGGCGGATGGCTGGCATATGGGTACCCATCTTGCCGCCTTCCTGATTACGGCACTGGCCTATGCCCTGATGCGGCGCCATCGCGATGACCTGCGCTTTTCTTTTGGTACCGGCAAGATTCCCGTGCTGGGAGGGTTTGTCAGTGCGCTGGTGCTGGGCGCGGTGGCCGTGGTGATGGTGGTGGAATCGCTGTTGCGCTTGCAGAGCCCTTCGCCCGTCCAGTATGGCGAGGCACTGGTGGTGGCCATTATCGGTCTGGTCGTGAATCTGGTCTGCGCCAAGTGGTTGCATGCAGCAGGTCATTCTCATGGAGAGACGGCGCATTCTGCCGACCACGACCACGACCACGACCACGACCACGACCACGACCACGACCACGACCACGACCACGACCACGACCACGACCACGACCACGGCGCAAATCACGACATCAATTTGCGGGCGGCCTATGTGCATGTGCTCGCCGATGCACTGACGTCGGTGCTGGCGATTGTGGCGCTGCTGGCCGGACTGTATCTGGGGTGGCGCTGGCTGGACCCGGTCATGGGAATTGTCGGTGCCGTCATCATCCTGCACTGGGCTCAGGCCCTGCTGCGTGATGCGGCAGCACAACTGGTTGACCGGCTGCCGGATGCGGGGTTGCCGGTATTCATCCGGCATACGCTGGAGGCCGAGCCCGCTACCTGGGTGACTGATCTGCATATCGTGCGTGTGGGCAGCCGCTGTTATGCCGCTGTGATCTCGGTCTATGCCGATGCACCGCAAGCGCCCGAGCATTACAAGCAGCGGCTGTCTGGCAGGAAAGAACTGATGCACGTGACGGTGGAAGTGCATCGTCAAATACACTGAGGAGGGGCTTGCAGGGGCAACGAAACGTTACGCTTGCTTGCACTTGCTTACCCCGAACCGTGCGCAAAGCCGCTAGGGTCTAGGGTGAAGTCTCGCTTTTAAAACGATGGCGTGCCGAATCATGCAAGGAGGCTTTCATGAAACCCCTCAACTACCTGTGCGCACTTTGCCTGACCCTGAGCCTTGTGCCTGCGTTGGCAGCAGAAAAGGTCGGTAAAACAGAGGGCGCGCCGGTGCAGCCGGTGCCTGCCATCGAGGTCGCCCGTTATGCGGGTACCTGGTATGAGATTGCCCGTCTTCCCAACCGCTTCCAGAAAGATTGTGTGCGTGACGTAAAAGCGACGTACACCGTGCAGGCGGGTGGATCACTGCAAGTGGAAAACACATGCATGACGGCGAGTGACAAGTTGCAGCGTGCCGTGGGGGTGGCCCGCAAAGCATCGGCTGAAGGCCCCAACAGCAAGCTGAAGGTGCGCTTTGCACCGCAATGGCTGTCATGGGTGCCACTGGTGTGGGGGGATTACTGGGTGCTGGAGCTGGATCCTGATTACCGTCATGTCGTAGTGGGTACGCCGGACATGCAGTATCTGTGGATACTCTCGCGCCGTCCGGTGCTGGATCAGCAGGTGTATGAAATGCTGATCGAGAAGGCCAGGGCACAGGGTTTTGATGTTGATCGTTTGTATCGGACCCAGCATAAAAGCACAGTCGCCGATTAAGCGGCGGTGTCATCCGCAAAGGCTGCGATGCAGCATGCATCCATAAAAAAGGGGCCACAGGCCCCTTTTTTATGGATTGACTGATCAGGTCCTTACCCTGCCGACAATTTCTGGTGCAGAGCGGACTGCCTTCGGTCATTCAAAATGGCAAACATAGTCGAGCAGCTCCAGCGTTTCGATATCAAACGAGGAATTGCCGGGCACCTTGAAGGACTCGCCGCCCTGGTACTCCTTCCATTCGCTTTCACCCTTGAGACGTACGCGGCAACGACCGGCATTGAGCTCCATGACTTCCGGTGCGCCGGTAGTGAAGACCAGTGCCGACGGGAAGATCACACCGACACTTTTTCGGCTGCCATCGGCGAACAGCACGTTATGGCTGATGCATTTGCCATCAAAGTAGACATTGGCTTTCTTGACGACGCTGACATTGTCGAACTGGCTCATGGCGAACTCCCGGTGTGCACAAGAGGGGATAAAAAAGACGGGCGGATTCTAGGCGCTTGCAGGGCAGTCGCAAAGGCTGGCCGTCTGCCCCTGACACCAAATCTTCATCAAACGGTAAGCGCACCGATACCGCAGCATCAGGGGACTGTCATCTTGCGGCCAGATGATGTCGGGCATGGAAGCCACAAGTCCGAGCACCAGGTCATGCTGAGCGCCTTCAGACGCCCGCCATACCTCAGCAGCATTGCCACAGCCCGTCTGGAAGAGCTGAAGACGGGCGACCTCGTCCTCTTTTCCGGCCGTACTTTCGCAGCACGCCTCGTGCAGTGTTTTACCGGCAGTTACTGGTCTCACGTCGGGATTGTGGTGCGCCTCCCCGAATACGGTGACGTCCCGCTGCTCTGGGAGGCGACGCGTGCCAGCAAGCTGGCCGACATCCGGCATCGCGAAATTCTGGACGGTGTACAGCTGGTGCCGCTGGCCGAGAAAATTGCCGGCTATCCGGGTGAGGTTTTTGTGCGGCGCCTTAGCGGTGCCGGCGCGGTACGGACACGGGGCCGTTTACTCAAACCCTTGCTGCGGCAATGGCGTGCACACCCGTACTGCAATTTTGTGCTCAAACAGTTTCTGGCGTGGCGGCACGGTCTGGAGGCCGCGCAATGGCAGCGTGGCGGATTTTGCAGCGAGTTTGTGGCCGAGGTTTACAAGCACTTGCAATTGTTGCCACCGGACAAGCGCTCCATTGATTATGTGCCGCGTGATTTTGGTCCCGAGTCACCGCTGTGCCTGCTGCGCGGGCGCCTTTCCCCTCCGCATCTGCTGATGCCCTGAGCGCGTGTTTCCGGGATGTTTCCGCCCTGCGACCAGCGGTACAAAAAATATTCATAAAGCCTTTTCAAGCCGGGAAAAAATGCGCTAGCTTAAGTGCAACCTGACAGTGAGTGGCCAAGCCACCGGGAGGGCGGACGAAGAAACGGATTGTGTTCAGTTCCGGGCCGCGCTCGCGCTTTTATTCACTCATGTTGTTCAGGTGCAGAAAAACATGGAAGACCAAAACAGTCTGCGTAAGAAAGCCTATATCATTGACACCAACGTCCTCATCCACGATCCCAATTCCGTCCTGAACTTCGAAGAACACCGCGTCATCATTCCGATGACCGTGCTGGAAGAGCTGGACAAGCTCAAATCCGGAAAAGCCTCCGTTTCTGCTGAATGCCGTGCCGCCATCCGTCTCATTGACAAGATTCTGGGCGACGCCGAGCCGGACAAGATCCGTCAGGGCGTGCCGATCTGGCGTGACATCACCCGCTCGCACCAGGGAACGCTGTCCGTGCTCATGGACATGCAGGATGGTGCCAAGGACTACCTCTCCCCCGAGCTCAATGACAACAAGATCATCAACCAGCTGGTGACCTTGCAGACCGCTGACATCAACACCAAGGTGGTGCTGGTGACGAAAGACATCAACATGCGCCTGAAAGCACGTGCCTGCGGTCTTTCTGCCGAGGACTACCAGAATGATCAGCTGGTCTCCGACATCAAGCAGCTGGCTCGCGGTTATCACGAGCTGGAGGGATCGATCTGGGACCGGGTAAAGCGGGTGGAGACCGTGCAGGGCATGGGTGAAACCCTGCATTTCGTCCCGCGCGAAAGCCTGGACGAGTCGCTGTTCCTGAACCAGTTCATTGTCGACGCCGAAGGTTTTGTCGGTCGGGTGCGTGAAGTGGATAGCGAGAAAGTGGTGCTGGTGGATTTACCGCGGGAGCAGTTGATGAACCAGCAGGCCTGGGGCCTGACGCCGCGTAACATTCATCAGGCTCTGGCACTTAATCTGCTCATGGATCCGAATGTGCACATGGTGTCGCTGACAGGCCCGGCAGGCTCCGGCAAAACCATTCTCGCTCTTGCTGCTGCCATCGAGATGACGATAGTCGAGCGCCGCTTCAATAAAATCATTGCAACACGCTCTACGCCGCCTCTGGCAGAGGAGCATGGTTTCCTGCCGGGTACGGAAGAAGAGAAAATGGACCCGTGGCTGGGCGCCATTAGCGACAATATCGAGGCGCTTCACCTCAATGATGCCAGCCCCTCAGGCTCCATCGAGTACGTGAAGGAAAAAGCGAATATCCAGTTCAAGGCGCTGAACTATATTCGCGGCCGCAGCTTCCAGCGCTCGCTGATCCTGATCGACGAGTGCCAGAATCTGACACCGCACCAGATGAAGGCCATCATCACGCGGGCCGGTGACGGCTCCAAAGTGGTGTGCCTTGGCAATCTGGCGCAGATCGACACACCCTATCTGTCGCCTACAAGTTCCGGCCTTACCTATATGTGCGAGCGCTTCAAGGGCTTCCAGCATGGTGGCCATTTACAGTTGCACGGGGTGCCCCGTTCGATCCTTGCCGAATACGCTGAAACCAATCTGTGATTTTCCACTTTTGAAAAAGCCGGCTTTCGCCGGCTTTTTTCTGTGTCCCGGATGTACATGGCATTGAGTATTGAGGCTGCTCTCTGCTAGCGTGCCGCTATCTTCTTCAGGCTGGGCAGGACATGACTCCGGATCAACTGGCTTACATTGAGCGCCGCCGCCGGCAAATTCGTTACTGGCCTTTCATGGCCGTGGCCTTGCTGGCGCTTCTGGTGGCGGCGTATGTCTATCTTTTTCTGAAAGCGCCAATCTATGTAAATCCGTCAGAGTTTGTTGCACAGCTGAACGCGAAAAAGCTGGGTATTGATCAGCTCGCCACCATGGCAGCACTGGGTAATCTGGCGTTTATTGCCTGCGGCCTTTTTATTGGCATCCTGATTATGATGACATCACTGGCCCTGTGGAGTGAGCATCGCCTGATTCGCATGCTGGAGACTCTGATGGCTGCACCGGCGGCCTCTTCAGGCTTCAAGGATCACTTTTCTGCACTGGCCGAGGATTACGCTTACTACCGTCCGCATTATCCGGCCACGTTGTTCGCTGAGCTGGCACAAATGGCTCCCGGTCATGAGCGGGCCTGGGATTGTGCGACCGGCAATGGCCAGGCGGCTGCCGGGCTTTCGCCGTTTTTTGCCGAGGTGCTGGCAACGGATGCCAGTGCTGCCCAGATAGCAGCGGCAGAAGGTCCGCCTAATGTGGTGTTCAGTATTGCCCCGGCCGAAAACAGCGAGTTTGCTCCTGCATCGCTGGATCTGGTTGTAGTGGCACAGGCAGCGCACTGGTTCGACTTGCCGGCCTTCTATGCCGAAGTCGAGCGGGTGCTGCGCCCGGGCGGGATATTGGCTCTGTTGACGTATAGCGGTGTGCGTACCAGTGATGAAGACATCAACCGGGTATTGCGAGAGTTTCACCAAGTCACCATGGCTCCTTACTGGCCACCCGAGCGCGCCCATGTTGAAAACGATTACCGCGATCTGCCCTTCCCCTGGCCCGATATTCCCTTCCCGCCCCAGACCATGACGGCCGAGTGGACCCTTGATCAGCTGATGGGGTATCTCGGGACCTGGTCTGCCACGGCCCGTTACCGGCAGGAGAGAGGGGAAGACCCGCTGCCGGCGCTGCGCGCATGCCTGGAGCCGCTTTGGGGCGAGTTGCCGCGTGCGCTGGCCTGGCCTTTACCGTTACGTATTGGCCGCCGTCCTTAACCCGGGTCGTACACAAGTAAGGGTCTCCTTGCCCTGCTTGTCTTGATTGACCCCGCCTTTGCCTTTACCCTTCGCGCTGTCAGTGCCAGGGCGCTCCCAAAGGGTTGGCGCCGCAACCTGACGCAGGTCGAAGAGCCTCTTGAAATCGCCACAGGTGTTTTGCGTTTGTGTGTTGGTTTCAAGGGGCTCTTTACATTCTCTCTGCTTCAAACGGGTGAATTGCCATGCGCCTTGCGGATTACTGCACTGATGCTGAATGGAAGAAAATCAGGGATATCGCGGATACCAAGGAAACCCCATTTCTGGTGGTGGATCTGGATATCATTCGCCAGAAATACGAAGAGCTGACCGGCTGCTTCCCCATGGCCAAGGTGCATTATGCCCTCAAGGCCAATCCGGGCCTGCCGGTGATCGAGCTGCTGCGTGATCTGGGTTCGTGCTTTGATACGGCCTCGATTTTCGAGCTGAACAAGGTGCTGGATGCCGGTGTCACGCCTGACCGCATTTCCTACGGAAATACCATCAAGAAAGCGGCACACGTCAAATACGCCTTTGAAAAGGGCATTCGCCTGTACGCCACGGACTCCAAGGCTGATCTGCAGAACATTGCGGACAATGCTCCCGGCTCCAAGGTATTCGTGCGCATTCTCGTGGAAGGCGGCGAGACCGCCGAGTGGCCGCTGTCACGTAAATTCGGCTGCCATCCCGACATGGCAATCGACCTGCTGGTGCAAGCCAAGCAACTGGGTCTGGTTCCTTACGGCATTTCCTTTCACGTGGGTTCGCAGCAGAAAGACATTGCCGTCTGGGATGCCGCGCTGTCGAAAGTGAAATACATGTTCGACTGGATGAAGTTCGAGGAAGACATCGAGCTCAAGATGATCAATATGGGCGGCGGTTTCCCGGCCAACTACATTTCGGAAGTGAACCCGATCAATGTGTACGCCGAAGAAATCCTGCGTTACCTGCATGACGACCATGGCGACAACCTGCCGGAAATCATTCTCGAGCCTGGCCGTTCGCTCGTGGGCGAGTCCGGTGTGCTGGTGTCGGAAGTGGTATTGATTTCACGCAAGTCGCGTACCGACCTCAATCGCTGGATCTATACCGATGTGGGCCTGTTCCAGGGGCTGATGGAAACCATGGGTGAGGCCATCAAGTACCCGATCTACATGGAAAAGCTGGAAGGTAATCCACCCACCGGCACTGTGGTGCTGGCCGGCCCGACTTGTGATTCCACGGACATTATGTACGAGAACTCCGGTTACCAGTTGCCACTGAATCTGGCAGTAGGTGACAGGCTGTACTGGATGACAACGGGGGCTTACACCAACTCCTACAGTTCGGTGGAGTTCAACGGCTTTCCGCCGCTGGAAACGTTTTACGTGAAGTAATTCGCGGCCCATGCAGTCATGCATAAAAAAACCGGCGTCAGCCGGTTTTTTTATGCATGAACAGGAATGGTTACGGGTTGACGCGCAGGCCTGCCTGCTGAGCCCGCTCCACATAGCTTTGGTAAGCGGGGAGCGCAACCGCAGCAAGAACGCCCACAAGCGCAAGCGGCAGGATCAGGCCGAAAATGATCACGATCAAAGAGTTCTTGACCGGCTTCGGCCCGTAGCTGTTGCTGCCCGGGCTGCCCGGCCAGAACACCAGATACAGGCTGAAGAAAAGATTAACCAGTGGTACCAGCATCAGGAGTGCGTACCAGCCGGAGTGATCCAGATCATTCAGGCGGCGCTTTGCCATGATGAAGGTAAGAGCCAGTATCGGGATATAAATGATCCCTATTGCCGCCATGCCCAAGGTCCCACTTTTGGCGCTGTTGCCGCTGAGTGGAATGATGACCGCCGCCACAATGCCAAGCACTAAGGCAACCATGAACGTCGCCCAGAAAGAGTAGGTCAGATAACGCAGGCGACCGATGCGTCCCTGGGTCGCAAACATGGCGGGTTCGTAGCGTGTGTCGCTGGTATTGAAGGTCGTTTCGGCAAGTACGGCATTCGGTGTGCGATAGGGGTTGTTCACGGTGACTCCTTGTCTGCTTCTGGAAATCATGGGTTATTGATAACGGGATGCGACTTTTCAGCATTTTGCGAACAGCACATGAGCTTGTAAATCCCTGGCGGGATGACTGCAATCATGTCTTCGCGTGCTCAATGGGCGCTTCCAAGGTCGTATCGGCCTGCTTTTCGGCAGCGCGGGCATCGCTTTCAAACAGCTCTTCCAGCTCCTGCATGGCTTCCTTCACGCTTTCAATCAGCTTGGCTTCATCCTGATAAATGGCATGCTGGCGCACGATGAGTTTGTCGTCGTATTCCCTGAAGGTGGCGATATCGCGAGCGGCACGTTCTGCACTCATGCCGAGCCCGGTCAGGACTTTTTCTGCAAGATCCAAGCTGGACAAATAGGTTTCGCGGTTGATCACGGTCACGCCAATATCCATGAGCTGATAAGCATGTGCACGATCGCGTGCGCGGGCATAAATGGCCACTTTTGGAAAAAGACGGTGCATGGCCTCTGCGGTTTTCACCGAGTCCTGCACGTCGTCCATGGCCAGCACGAATATTTTGGCCTTGCCGACACCGGCGGCGCGCAGGAAATCCATATTGGCCGGGTTGCCGTAATACACCTGATTGCCAAAGCGACGCACGAAATCAACCTGACGTACATCAGCTTCCAGCGCGGTGAAACCGATACGGTGCATGCGCAGTACACGAGCTACAATCTGGCCAAAGCGGCCAAAGCCGGCAATGACAACAGGATTTTCATGCTCGGGTATTTCATCGAATACCCGTGTTTCTTTCGGACGCAGCCAGGGCTCCAGCACTTTTTCCAGCAATACGAAAGTAAATGGTGTCAGTGCCATTGAAACCGTCACGATAAGAATCAGGCGGTTGGCCATGTCATCAGGAAAAATGCTTTCGGCGGCAGCGGCCGAGAACAGCACAAAGGCAAACTCGCCGCCTTGTGCCAGAGGCACGCCAAGCTGGACGCTGCCGTGCAGGTTGGTCCCGGTGATGCGTCCGATAATCACCAGCAGAATGAATTTGATTAGCATCAGGCCAAGTACGGCGCCGATGATCAGTCCGGCCTCAGTGCGCAGCAAGTCAATGTCTGCTGTCATGCCCACGGCGATAAAGAACAGTCCGAGCAGGAGTGCCTTGATCGGTTGCAGGCTGGCTTCGATTTCATGGCGATACTCGCTGTCGGCAAGCAGGATGCCGGCAGCGAAGGCTCCCAGTGACATGGATATGCCCAGTGACTCCGTCAGGATGCCGGCACCGCACACAAGGAAGAGTGCTGCTGCGGTAAAGACCTCGGGCGTTCCGGCGCTGGCGACAAAGCGCAGCGCCGGGCGTATCAGCGTGCGGCTGGAGATGATGAAAATGCCGGCGACCAGCACCAGTTTTCCAAGATCAATCCAGCCGTAGTGGGCACTTTTTCCGCCCAGCCAGGGAATCATGGCCAACAGTGGAATAACCGCCAGATCCTGAAAGAGCAAAATCGAAAAAGCCTTGCGGCCATGCTGGGTGGTGAGCTGTTTTTTCTCGCTCAGCAATTGCAATACAAAGGCAGTGGAGGAGAGCGCGAGGCCAAAACCAACCACAAAGCTGACAGGCAAAGAGTAACCCAGGGCTCGGGTGACTCCCATGAAGACAAGCCCCGTGCTCACGACTTGCAATCCGCCAAGGCCAAAGACAGAGCGACGCAGCACCCACAGCCGTGACGGCTCAAGCTCGATGCCAATCAGAAACAGCAGCAATACCACACCGTATTCGGCAAAGCTCAGTACATCGTGAGCATCACTGATCAAGGCAAAGACATGAGGCCCCAGCAGTATTCCCGTCACCAGGTATCCGATGACAGAAGCCAGCCCGAAGCGCTTGAGCAGAGGCACCATGACCAGTGTTGCCCCCAGGAAAAGTGCGGTGGTTTCAAGCAGGCTCATCATGTCTCCAGAGGGGGTGTCAGCTTGCATCATCACTGCAAACGATTGATAGTGATGCGCGATTTCCGCCTATTCTATGCGGATTAAAGGACTGCTTGGGAGCGCCTATCATGGCACAGGTCTATGAGGACAATTCTCTTTCGATTGGCAACACTCCGTTGGTAAGGCTCAATCGTGTGTGTGGCAGCAATGCGCTTGTCTACGCCAAGATCGAAGGGCGCAATCCCGCCTATTCCGTCAAATGCCGTATCGGTGCCAATCTTGTCTGGGATGCCGAGAAGCGCGGGGTGCTCAGGCAAGGCATGGAAATGGTTGAGGCGACATCGGGTAATACGGGAATTGCGCTCGCTTTTGTGGCAGCGGCTCGCGGCTATCCACTGACGCTGACCATGCCATCCTCGATGAGCCTTGAACGACGGAAAATACTCAAAGCGCTGGGCGCAACACTGGTGCTTACCGATCCTACCAAAGGCATGAGGGGGGCAGTCGAGAAGGCTGAAGAGATTCGTGCCGGCAATCCAGACCTGTATTTTTTACCGCAGCAATTTGAAAATCCGGCCAATCCCGATATCCATGAGACCACGACAGGCCCGGAAATCTGGCGGGATACCGATGGAAAGATTGATGTTTTTATTGCTGGCGTAGGCACTGGCGGCACCATTACCGGTGTCTCCCGCTACATCAAGAACACGCAGGGCAAAGCCATCCAGTCGATTGCCGTGGAGCCTGCGGCATCGCCGCTGATTACACAGACTCGTCAAGGGCAGGCTCTGACGCCGGCCGGCCACAAGATTCAGGGGATTGGTGCCAATTTTGTGCCCAGAAATCTCGATCTTTCCTTGCTGGATGCCGTTGAAACGGTCGGTAATGAAGAGGCGATCGAGTTTGCTCGCCGGCTCATGCACGAGGAGGGGATACTGGCCGGCATTTCCTGTGGTGCTGCCGCCTGCGCCGCAGCACGTGTCGCCGCCAGGCCTGAAAACAAGGGCAAGACCATTGTCGTGATATTGCCCGATTCGGGCGAACGCTATTTATCAACGGCACTGTTTGACGGTTTGTTTACTGAGCAGGAGCTGGTGCAGTAATGACGATTGCTTACTGGTGTGTCCTGGCGGCGATCCTGCTGCCCTATGCCTTTGCAGGGTGGGCCAAATTCACCTCTGGTTTCCGTGCGCGCGATAACCACAATCCGCGCGAGTATCTTGAGCGGCTGGACGGGGCGCAAAAGCGAGCACACTGGGCCCAGCTCAATACGTTTGAATCCATCCCCGGATTCATGGCGGCGGTGATTATTGCGCATCTGGCTGGGGCCTCACAGGGACGGATTGATGCCATAGCCATGGTTTATGTGGGTTTGCGTGTGCTTTTCGGGGTTCTCTACATTACCGACAAGGCCAGGCTGCGCTCACTGGTCTGGGCTGCCAGCCTGGGTTGTGTGGTGGCGCTGTTTGTGGCGGCGGCCTGATACGACGGGCAGGGATTTCTCTCTGCCCCTTGGTTAGTCACGACGGGGCGCTATAATGCGCCCCGTTTTCTATCCCTTTCCGAGAGCAAGCCATGAGCTACAGCAAAATCCCGGTCGGCAAGGATGTGCCGAACGATATCTATGTCGTGATCGAAATCCCGGCCAACGCCGCTCCCATCAAGTACGAGATCGACAAGGAGTCCGAGGAGCTGTTCGTGGACCGCTTTATCGGTACAGGCATGTCCTATCCTGTGAACTACGGCTATATCCCGCATACGCTTTCAGAAGACGGTGATCCTCTGGATGTGCTGGTGGTCACTCCCTATCCAGTACAGGCGGGCTCGGTGATCCGCTCCCGTGTGGTGGGCAAGCTGAATATGGAAGACGAAGCGGGTGTGGATACCAAGCTTATTGCCGTCCCTCACGACAAGCTGACTCCGCTCTACAAGCATGTGCAGGAGTACACGGACCTTCCGGAGCTGCTGCTGGCACAGATCAAGCACTTCTTTGAGCATTACAAAGCGCTTGAGCCGGGCAAATGGGTCAAGCTGACCGGCTGGGAAGGTGCCGATGCCGCCCGGGCGGATGTGCTCAAGTCCATTGAGGCTGCCAAGAAATAAGCAGGTGCTTCGGTTCACAAAAAGCCCGCATCTCAGGCTGTGTCAAAACCCTGGCAGTCTGAATAGTGATTAACGAAAATGCCTGCATTGAGATGTGGGCATTTTTT
>Ga0073914_10000020_pt1 | contig 25024 bp, 25 predicted proteins | sample GWRWT4_30Apr14_FD_71481 | JGI IMG/M metagenome (GOLD analysis project Ga0073914, IMG submission 71481) | Sand microcosm microbial communities from a hyporheic zone in Columbia River, Washington, USA - GW-RW T4_30-Apr-14 | ecosystem: Engineered > Artificial ecosystem > Sand microcosm >... | reverse complement strand
ATTGTGGCTTTGCGGCGTTCTTATTCCTTATGACAAAGGTCTTTCAGGGCACAGTGATGCCGATGTTGCGATGCACGCCTTGACCGATGCAATGTTGGGCGCGCTCGCTTTGGGTGATATAGGGGACCATTTTCCTCCGTCCGATCCTCAATGGAAAGGCGCATCTTCTGACCGATTTCTGGCACATGCCATGAAATTGGCACGCGAAATGGGTTTTGAACTGGCGAATGCAGATATTACCATCATTTGCGAAGCCCCCAAAATAGGGCCTCACCGACTGGCTATGCGCGCACGTATTGCGGAAATAATCGATACGGACATTGACCGGATTTCCGTAAAAGCGACGACCACTGAAATGCTTGGTTTCACTGGGCGTGGAGAAGGTATAGCGGCGCAAGCAATTGCCACTTTTGAAAAGATGAACCGATGAAATCTGTCCTGCCAGCAAAAATTGCCAGATTGGCTGAACGCGTCGTCGCGGAGAACAAGGCGGCCGGGCGCATGATTGCAACTGCAGAAAGCTGCACCGGAGGGCTGGTAGCGGCAGCAATAACCGAAGTTCCTGGCAGCAGCGCCGTGTTGGAAAGCGGCTTTGTGACTTACTCAAACGAATCCAAGATGAAAATGCTAGGTGTAAACGCCGACATCCTTGATACATTTGGCGCCGTTTCAGTCGCGGTGGCCTGGGCCATGGCGCAAGGCGCGCTGAAAAAAAGTGGTGCTGATATTGCCGTAGCGATTAGCGGAATTGCCGGACCGGATGGTGGAACCGAGAAAAAACCCGTCGGCACTGTTGTTTTCGCTGTCGCAGAAAAAGGGAAAGATGCGGAAGATATGGTTGGCGACAAAATCCAGTTTGGTTCTGACAAAAGTCGCGCGGATATCCGCAATTATGCAACACTTCACGCCTTGGGGCTATTGCTGCCGCCTGCCCCGTAAAGAACATCTGCCCGCTCGATAAAAGCGGAAGTCATCTTCCGTAATGCCGAGTCAAAGAACTGACCGGCGATTGCTTCAAAAACCCGGTTTCGGAATGAGAAATCGACCGTAAAATCGACAGTTGAACCACCTTCTGGCAAATCTTCAAACCGCCAGTTATTTTGCAAATGCTTCATGGGGCCATCAAGATAATCCACGACAATCGAGGATTTTGCGTCCTTTATAACCCGGCTGCTAAATGTTTCGCGCAGCGATTTGAAACCGACAATCATGTCAGCCAGCATTTCGCTTTCATCATTTTTACGAATACGCACCGCGCTAACCCACGGCAGAAATTCCGGATATCGGCCCACGTCGGCAACCAAGTCGTACATTTGCGCCGCACTATGGGGCAAAACGCGACGCTCATGATGATGTGGCATAGCCCCCCTGCCCCTTTTTTGTTAGCCAGCCTTTGCCAATTGCGCCGCGCGTGCATCGCGCATTTTGGCGAAATCGTCGCCGGCATGATAACTGGACCGCGTAAGCGGGCTTGATGCTACCAGCAAAAATCCCTTTGCGCGGGCAATGGCGGCATACGCATCGAACGCCTGAGGCGTCACAAAATCCATGACCTTAGTATGCCTTGGCGTCGGTTGGAGATATTGGCCCATCGTCAGAAAATCGATGCCAGCGCTCCTCATGTCGTCCATGACCTGATGTACTTCCAACCGTTCTTCGCCCAATCCAAGCATGACACCGGACTTGGTGAAAATAGACGGGTCATGCCGCTTGACCGATTCGAGCAAACGCAAGGATGCGTAATAGCGGGCACCAGGTCTTATTGTCGGGTATAGACGCGGCACGGTCTCGAGATTGTGGTTATAAACATCAGGACGCGCGGCCACGATGGCCTCTACGGCGGCATCCGCCTTGTTTCTAAAATCCGGTGTCAGGATTTCGATCGTCGTTTTTGGTGTATTTCGACGGAGCGCTTCGATCACTTTGACAAATTGGCTGGCACCGCCATCAGGCAAATCATCGCGATCAACCGATGTAATAACGATATGTTCCAACCCCATCTTCGCCGCAGCAATGGCGACATGCTCTGGTTCAAGCGGATCAACGGCTTTGGGCATGCCTGTTTTGACGTTACAAAATGCACAGGCCCTCGTGCACACATCACCCAAAATCATCACGGTTGCGTGCTTTTTTGTCCAGCACTCACCGATATTTGGACACGCTGCTTCTTCACAAACAGTATTCAGGTTAAGGTCGCGCATTAACCGGCGGGTTTCATTATAACCTGCGCTTGTCGGTGCCTTTACCCGGATCCAGTCAGGTTTGCGATCGCGTGGAGCACGCTCGGGCGGTATGATGGGTGCGTTCATGTCGCCCAGATAGCGATGCCGCACCCTCTTGCCAACCGCAACTTGCCTGCTATCGAGAACGTGTTTTGCAATCAGGGGGCGGTATGATAGTCGATACGCTGACATCTCCTGTAATTTTGTTTTTTGTTCTGGGCTTTCTGGCGGCACTGGCTAAGTCAGATCTCTCTATCCCCGAAGCTTTTGCAAAAGCGATGTCGCTTTATCTAATGGCGGCCATTGGGTTGAAAGGTGGCGTAGAAGTAGCGTCCAGCGGGATTACCGAAGACCTTATTGCTGCCGCATTGGCCGGCATAGCCTTAAGCTTTTTATTGCCTATTATTGCGTTCGCTCTTTTACGCAGCTTTGGGGGCCTTTCAAAAGTGGATGCCGGTGCGGTTGCTGCACATTATGGCTCGGTTAGTGTTGTTACTTTTGTGACTGCAAAAGAAATATTGACTGGGCAGGATTTGAGTCCAGCTGGCTATATGGTAGCCGTTCTTGCATTGATGGAAACGCCTGCAATCATCAGCGGTCTAGTGTTGGCACGCCGTGGGCAAGCGTCTTCTGGCACATCGGTCCCTTGGCACGAAGTGCTCACGAACGCCTCAGTAGTCCTGCTGGTCGGCAGTTTTATAATCGGAATGGTTGCAGGGAAGGATGGATTTGCGCCCATCAAACCGTTATTCGATAATGGCTTTCGCGGGGTCCTTTGCTTATTTTTATTGGATATGGGGCTGATTGCGGCCCGTCGATTGGTACAGTCGCGTAAAATCACGCTAAAACTGGTTTTAATTGCAATTATTCTGCCCTTGCTGAACGGTGTCATCGGGACAACAACAGGGACCGCCATCGGTCTCGATATTGCTTCTGCTGCGGCTCTTGGAATTCTCGCCGCCAGCGCTTCGTACATTGCTGTCCCTGCTGCGATGCGTTTGGCATTGCCAGAGGCCGATCCGGGAATTTATTTGAGTATGTCTTTGGGCATAACCTTTCCATTCAATGTTATCTTTGGCATTTCCCTAATGACCGCATACGCTCAGCTGATTGGATAAAATATGGCAGAAACTGTCACCCGGAAGCGGATCGAAATATTGGTAGATACCCCGCTCGTTCCTCGGATTACCCACCATATCAAGGCTGTCGATATCTCGGGATGGAGTGTCATCCATGTCGATTCAGGCGGTGGCCGGAATGGTCAATGGCAACAGGATGACGTTACGGGTGCAGCAGCCAAGACCATCGTCCTTGTCGTCGCATCCACAGAAAAGGCAAACCGACTGGTGGACGCGCTGGCCCCTTTACTCGATAGCTACCGGCTCCTGCTCACCATTGGTGATGTACAAGTCGTTCGCGGAGACCGCTTTTAAATGCCAGAATTTGCATCTTTGATTGAAGGTTACAGGCGTTTTCGGAATGATGCCTATTTAAAACAAAAGGCCCGTTTCGACGCGCTGGCCAGTGACGGTCAAGCACCACCTGTCATGATCATTTCGTGCTGCGATAGCCGTGTCGATCCAGCAACGGTTTTCGATACAGTGCCGGGGCAAGTATTCGCGTTACGAAATGTCGCTAATCTGGTACCGCCTTTTGAAACAGGCGGTGGCCTTCACGGCGTGTCGGCGGCGATCGAATTTGGGGTTCTTGGCCTGGAAGTCAGACATATTGTGATTCTCGGTCACGCGCAATGCGGCGGGATCAAGGCTTCGCTTTCGGGCAGCGAACTTGGACAGAAGGGGCATAGTTTTGTCGACAAATGGGTGGGCATCATTGATGATGCCCGTGATGCAATTTTGGCGTCCGATTGTGATGACCCGCAATATGCACTGGAATTGGAAACGGTTAAGGTCAGCCTTGCCAATTTGCGCACATTTCCTTACATTATAGAACGCGAAAAGGCGGGCTTTCTCAAACTACATGGCGCCTATTTTGGCATTGCCGAGGGGCAGTTACATGTCCTTGATGAAGCATCCGGATCTTTCGACCCGCAATGACGTCATCAGTCGAAGTCCCAGTTTTCTATAATGATCTGAATCTCAGTTTTGCCAAGGCTTGGGATCTGATCGAACCGGGTGCGAGCAAAAGGACCTCACCTGCCCATACCCCTGTTGTAGGCACAATTGGCGGGGATGGAGTTCCTCAATTGCGAATAATGGTTTTGCGCGAAGCCGACAGGGCCAAGCGTCGTTTGCGATTTCATACCGATGTTCGCTCGACGAAAATTCACGAGATAGCATCGAATGGAAAAGCCTCGGTGTTAATGTACGATGCCGCAGAAAAGCTACAGTTACGCTTATCGGGCGAAGCGCGTGTGCAAAATGACGCGACTGACGTTGACGACGCCTGGTCGAGCTCGACCACCTTTGCCCGGCGTTGCTATATGGCAGAGAGGCCACCGGCAACGCCGAGCCCCAACCCTACGTCCGGCCTGCCAGATTGGATCGAAGGCCGGCAACCTGATGAACTACAACTGCTGGATGCGCGTGCAAATTTTGCCGTACTCTGGTTCGAAATTCACTCTATCGAATGGTTATATCTTGCAAACCAGGGCCACAGACGCGCCCGCTGGGATTGGCATGATGGGACACAATCATGGCACGGGAGTTGGCTTGTTCCTTGAAACACAAAGCTTGAGATAGGCACTCACCATGAATGTGTGCCGCGCCGCAGCCACATCGAGATCGTATTCAATCCTACTCTCGAAATTAACATAGGCGATTTCAGGATGGTTCAGGGCAAGATAGTTCGACATCGAACCGTCGCTTCTTGCCACTGGTTCGTGCCAAAAATGAATTCCGGCATTGGATAATTGATTCCCACATTCTATTGCAAATTCAGAAAATTGAGAATTATTTTTAAGATATGCAATGAGCGCGAGCGTGTCGAAATTGGTCATCTCCAAGTTCGGATTAACAGCGAACACCCCGCCTGCCCTTGGCACAATTTCGCCCCGCCGAAAGGCTTCCCTGTCAACAATGCTGATTTCGCCCCTGCCCCCTTTGCCATCTCCGGCAAATCCCGGGCTATTTGTATGCAAAGCGATAATTGGCTGGTTTGAAGGTCGCTGTTCCAAAATAGCGGATGTGTACAACGGCGCCCTTTTATCAAAATTACGGTTAGGATCACAGGATTTTTGCGGACGAAGGCTAATCCCGCACAAGCCGTTTCCGGGCTGCATCCGAAGACTTCCAATGCCGCTATTTACCGCCACCGCCACGCCGCCATGCTTTTTGACCGCAATTATCATCGCATCAAAGGCCGCATTTTCATCGTCATGCGGGACAAGCCACATCGGACCAGAGGAGTTCGTGATATTGACAAACCTTATTAGATGCCAATCAAAACCATTCTCCGAAAAGCGGTACTCTGCAATTTCAAGGCCTTTGAAGAATTTGGGATCATTACCATTTCTAACGAAATCATCATCCACCGCCACCAACGCATCGGCAGAGGCTATTGACCAATTTGTCGGCGACGGCGCATTGGCGCACAATAGCCCCAATGTTATACCGCAGCCCAAGATCAGCCTGATGATATGCACGGCCCTAAAGCATTCTATCGCGTCATTTTCTTGTAAGTTGCGCGATGTGGCCGGGTTGCTTCGTCGCCGAGGCGGGCAATCTTGTCTTCTTCATAGGATTCAAAATTGCCTTCAAACCATTCGACATGGCTATCCCCTTCAAATGCGAGAATATGTGTGGCCAAACGGTCCAAGAAGAAGCGATCATGGCTGATGACCACAGCACATCCGGCAAAACTCTCCAACGCTTCTTCAAGCGCCGAAAGAGTTTCAACGTCAAGATCGTTGGTCGGTTCGTCAAGCAGGAGAACGTTACCACCCTCTTTCAGCATTTTGGCCATGTGAACACGGTTACGTTCACCGCCCGACAATAGTCCGACCTTTTTCTGTTGATCCGTGCCTTTGAAATTGAAGGCGCCAACATAAGCCCGCGTCGGGGTTTCATGTTTGCCAAGCTTCATGAAATCGGCACCGCCCGAAATTTCTTCCCATACATTCTTGTTGGGATCGAGGTCATCGCGGCTTTGGTCGACAAAGCCCAAACGGACCGTCTCGCCGATGTCCACCTCGCCGGTATCTGGCGTTTCCTGTCCGGTTATCAACCGGAACAGCGTTGATTTACCGGCGCCGTTGGGACCGATAACACCGACAATGCCACCCGGTGGAATGCTGAAAGACAGGTTCTCGAACAATATCTTGTCACCATAAGCTTTCGATACATTTTTGACTTCGATCACCTTGCTGCCAAGGCGCTCGGGTATCTGGATGACAATCTGCGCCTTTCCGGGGGTACGGTTTTCCTGCGCCTCGACCAATTGATCGAAAGATTTGATACGCGCCTTGGACTTGGTCTGCCTCGCCTTGGGGCTTTGCCGGATCCATTCAAGCTCGTCCTTGATCGCCTTTTGCCGTCCGGCATCTTCACGCGATTCCTGCTCGAGCCGCTTGCCTTTCTTTTCCAGATAGGTCGAATAATTGCCTTCATAGACAAAATAACGCCCGCGATCGAGTTCGAGAATCCAGCTGACGACATTATCCAGAAAATAACGGTCGTGGGTCACCAGAATTACGTTGCCTTTATAGTCGACCAGATGCTTTTCCAGCCATGCTACAGATTCTGCGTCAAGGTGGTTGGTCGGTTCGTCGAGCAACAGAATATCGGGCTTTTCCAGCAACAACCTTGTCAAAGCAATACGGCGCTTTTCACCGCCCGATAGGCTCGTTACCGGACTATCGGCAGGCGGGCACCGCAGGGCATCCATCGCAAGCTCAAGTTGGCTATCGAGGCTCCATCCATCGACGGCGTCGATCTTTTCCTGCAACGTCCCCATTTCTTCCATGAGGGCGTCGAAATCTGCATCTGCGGGCGGATCAGCCATCAGCATCGATATTTCGTTGAACCTGTCCACAAGGTCTGCAACCGGGCGTACGCCATCCATCACATTCTCTTTGACCGTCTTGTTAGGGTCTAGCTCGGGTTCCTGCGCCAGATATCCAACGCGGATATGTTCGCCCGGCCATGCTTCACCCGTAAATTCGGTATCCATACCGGCCATGATCTTCATCAGCGTCGATTTACCCGTACCATTCGGGCCAACAATGCCAATTTTCGCATCCGGATAGAATTGCAGATTGATATTGCTAAGGACGGGCTTGCTCGCACCCGGGAAGGTTTTGGTCATCCCTTTCATTACGTAGCTATATTGCGCTGCCATGTTGGTAACTTTCCTGTCTTGGATGTGACGATGATTTGGCCGCTTCACTAGCCATCTGGCCCTATCCTCGCAAGGCGGGATTGCAAAACGTTCGAAGCCTATTATGCCTATACGCTATGAACAAACACACCCGAACATTCGCTGCGGCATCATTGCTGCTGGTTTCAACACATGGCGCAGTCGCCTACGCGCAATCAAAAATACCCGAAACAAGGGATTTTGCCCTGAATAATGACGAGTTTGCCTACGACATTATCGAAGGGCTGACGACTGAAATAGGACCTCGGCAGGGCGGTACCGAAGCCGAAGCGCGCGCACGAATCTGGTCGGTCAATAAATTGAAATCATTGGGTTTCGAAAATGTTCGGGTCGAAGAATATAAGATGCCCACATGGGTACGGGGCGAAGAGACGGCTGAAATTTCTTCACCTTTCAAGCAAAAGCTGGCCGTTACCGCGCTTGGCAATAGTGGAAGCACCGGCGAAACAGGAATAGAGGCGGAAATTGTATATTTCCCCACTCTCGACGATTTGCGAGCCGCCCCCGACGGCAGCTTGAAAGGCAAAATTGCCTTTGTCAGCCACGCCATGCGTCGCACACAGGACGGCAGCAGCTATGGCGCGTTCGGTCCTGCCCGATTTGTTGGCCCCAATATCGCAGCGAAAAAGGGCGCAGCAGCTATAGTTATTCGTTCAGCGGGCACCGATTATCACCGCAATCCACACACCGGGAACACCAACTTTGAAGCCGGTGTTTTGCCGATACCGTCGGGCGCTATTTCAATTCCGGATGCGGAGAATCTGGAACGAATGCTTGCCCGGAGTAAGCCCGTTACAATGCGGCTGAAACTGACCCCCAAAAATGTCGGTATGCAAACTTCCGGAAATGTGATTGCCGAAGTGCCGGGTTCAAATCCGCAATTGCCCATTATCGTTATTGCTTGCCACCTCGACAGTTGGGATTTGGGGACCGGCGCGATTGATGACGCCGCTGGATGTGGCATTATTGCGGCAGCAGCAAAACATCTGCAATCTTATGGAAAACCCAAGCGCACCGTCCGCTTGCTTTGGGCTGGCGCAGAGGAAGTCGGCATTTGGGGCGGGAAAGACTATGGTGCAAAGCACGCCAGTGAAGCCCATGGACTGGCGATGGAATCCGACTTTGGGGCAGGAAAAGTGTGGGCTGTAGATTTTCTGCTGCCTGAAAGTGCAAGCGACCTGAAGCGGCAGATGATCGCGGCGCTTGCGCCCCTTGGCGTAGTTCCTCGTTCAAATGTAGCCGGAGGAGGAGCAGATATTGGCGCGATCATAGCCGCTCAGAAACCTGGCATCATCGACCTTCAGCAAGATGGCACCAAATATTTTGATTTGCACCATACCCCGGATGATACGCTCGATAAAATCGATAAGGCCGAACTGCGACAGAATGTCGCGGCTTGGGTTTCCGTTTTGGCATTGACGGCCAATTACGAGGGGGTCCTTAGTCCCGAGGCCAAGCCATGAAAAATGGCTTGCTCGGGGTAGGATTGTTGGGAATTGTGGCAGCCTGTAGCGCGGAGCCGACGGCTGATACAGAGCAGGTTTCAGACATCGTGAAAGCGGCCGAAGGTACCCAGGACAAGGTCAAAACCCGACAAATTTCCATTGAAGAAGCGGCAGAGGAAGCCACAAAAATAATTGAGGCAGACGCGAAAGCCGAAATCGATTCTTCAGGTGTATCGACCAAGGGTCTTTAACAACGAACGATATTGGTTTGGTAGACCAGCGAAGGGTCAAATTACAAACGCCCCCTTAACCAATCCTTGAGGTTCTCCGGCTAACGCGAGAACCATGCTAGCGCGCATAGTCATAGTAGATGATCGTTCGACCAATTTGCGCGTCTACGCGCAATATGTCGCAATGATGGGTCCGGAATATTCCGCCAAGTGCTTTCACAGCGCTGTTGAAGCATTGAAATGGCTTGAAACCGAGCATGCCGACCTTCTTATCGTTGATTATCGAATGCCTGAAATGGACGGCGCTGCGTTCATTTCCAGATTCAGGGCACGAAATGTTGGCGCACATATTCCCGCGATTATTATTACGGCGCGGCAAGATCGGGAATGCAGGATTAGCGCGTTAGACGCGGGCGCAACCGACTTTTTGCAAAGCCCTGTATCACACGTCGAATTCCGTGACCGGGCGATACTGTTGCTCGGCCAATTTCAAAAGCAGCAAGAACTCAAGCAATCTTTAGCGTTAAATAACCGAACGGTAGAAAGCGACGACAGCAACGAGCCTGCCGGAAAATCGATGCTCGAACAGATTATCGACACAACGCCAATTCTAATCAATGCAACTGATCGCAACGGAAAATTTCTGTTTTTGAATTCCTATCAAGCAGCATTATTTGGTCGTGACCCCGAAGAATTGGTCGGTCATCCAATTACTGAAATTTTGCCTCCAGAAGTTGTTGAGCGCGAGCAGCGCCGGAATAATGTCATTTTGGAAACTGGCATTTCAATCCCCAACTATGAAGAAAAATTTTTCAGCGAAGACATTGAATTAACGTTCCATTGCAACAAATCGCCGTTGTTGAATAAAGATAATCAAACCATCGGTATATTGACCACGGGTTTGGATATTACTGCACGTAAATTTGCGGAAGAACACCGGACCCATCTCGCTTTGCACGATATGCTCACGGGGCTTCCCAACCGGACTTTGCTGTCCGAGCGGATGCGAAGCGCGATTGATGATTGCATTACGACCGGAAAAGGTGCCGCATTGCTGCTTCTTGATTTGGATCGCTTCAAAGTCATCAACGACACAAGAGGGCACCAGGCAGGCGACATGTTGCTACGCCAGGTTGCAGAGCGTCTGAGCGCTGCATTGGACAAAAACGGGTTTGCGGCTCGTATTGGCGGCGATGAATTTGCCATCGTCATGCAAAATCTCGAAAGCCAGGAACAACTGGTTGCCTGTTGTTCAAAACTGCTAACCCATATTGGTGAGCCTTATTCGGTTGGTGGCGTTGAACAGTTGATTGGCGCCAGTATCGGCATTGCGCTGATTCCTGAAGATGGCGATTCATCCGATGAGTTGTTGCGACTAGCCGATCTTGCGATGTACGAAGCCAAGTCGTCCGGGCGCAATAGGTTCTGCTTCTTCTCCCCCAGAATGAACCAAATCGCGCAATTGAATGCCGGTGTGGAAAGTGATTTGCGCGATGCGCTTGCGCACGAACAACTATTTCTGGAATATCAGCCGATCGTCGACATCGGGACAGGACATTATGTTGGTCTCGAAGCGCTTTTGCGGTGGCAACATCCGGTTCGCGGACGGCTTGTTCCAGCGGACTTCATACGCGTTGCAAATGACTCCGGTCTAATTGGCAATATCGGGCAATGGGTGATTAACAAGGCGTGCAAACAAATTTCTTCGTTTGCACAAGACGGGATAATACTTCCACCGGTTGCCGTAAATGTCTCGCCCAAGCAATTTCAATACAGCAACATGAGCGCGGACATATTGGACAATGTTGCCAAATATAATATTCCGTCAGGTAAGCTCGCGATCGAAATTACAGAAGAGCTTTTGCTGGAACATAATCAGGAAGTTCGTGACCAATTGTTGCAATTGCAGGCCGGTGGGGTCGGAATTTCAATTGATGATTTCGGAACCGGTTATTCATCGTTGCAATATTTACGGGACTTGCCGGCTTCACGCCTGAAAATCGACCAGACGTTTATTGCACGCATTGAATCATCTTCTGCTGATCGTGCGATCATATCCACAATCGCGCATTTGGCACATGCGCTAAATATGCGCGTTGTCGCCGAAGGTGTGGAGAATGAAGCGCAATTTGCTTTGCTGCGTGCATCGGGTTGTGACGAGGCACAGGGATTCTTTCTGGGTCGCCCCTTGGGTGTTAACGAGCTTCAAAATCTATTTTCCGGAAATTCATCGCAAGTTGAAACAGGCGCGCAATGAAGGCCTATTTGAAAAAACTTCGCGGTGATCTCAGCCCGGAACAGGAAATACTACGCAACCGCCTCGTAATGGGCGGAACATCGGGCATCGGATGTTATCTGTTCGCGTTCGATGCGATCATATTCTCGGCATTTTTTGCATATCTATCATGTAACGCTGTCCTGTATGCCATGCAGAAGCGGGATATCAGGCGTCCTGAAGAGCGCTGGTTCGCCGCGATCATACTGGACGTCATGATGGCTTTTACCGTCATGCTGCGCGAGCCAGAGCATATGTCGATATTCTATCCAATAATTTTATGGATGATATTGGGCAATGGCTTTCGTTATGGAGTCAAATGGCTTTTTATCGCAGCGATATTGTCGACCATAACTTTCGGGTTTGTGGTCGTATCGACAACATATTGGCAGCAGAACTCATTTTTGGGTTACGCCCTGACCCTCGCATTATTGGTAATACCGGCATATTGCTCGACGCTGATCCGCAAGATATCACACGCCAAGGAACAGGCCGAAATGGCAAGCAAGGCAAAAAGTTATTTTCTGGCCAGCGTTAGCCACGAATTGCGGACTCCGTTGAATGCGATCATTGGGTACGGCAACCACTTGCGGAATTCCGATATGCCGCGTCCGCAAAAGGAAATGATCGAAGCCAGTGTTCTTGCCGGCGAACATCTTTTGCACTTAATCGAACAATTGATCGAAGTCGCCAAAACAGGAACCGGGTCGGCACAGGTGAAAACGTCCACGTTTCGGCCCACCGAATTGCTGACCGAAATCCGCAACATCATGGCCGTCCGGATCGACGACAAGGGGCTCGCGCTTCACTTGCAGGCCGAACCTCTATCTGATCGCCTCGTCGAAGGGCCGACCGATGTTCTGCGTAATATCCTGCTCAATCTCGTCGGCAATGCCCTGAAATTCACAGAGGCGGGTAATATCGCAATCCACAGTGGCTTTTCATCCGAAGCGGGTAAAGATCATATCTGGTTTTCGGTCAGCGATACCGGCATCGGCATTGCCGAAAATGCCATCGAGCGGATATTCCAGCCTTTTCAGCAAGCGGACGAAACTGTGCTGAACCGCTTTGGCGGAACCGGCCTGGGCTTGGCCATATGCAAACAGCTTGTAGAGCAAGTAAACGGTAGGATTTCGGCCAAAAGCAATTTGGGTCGTGGCAGTACCTTTTTAATCGAAGTCCCTGTCAATCTGGTCCCAATCGAAGAGAATGAATGGGTCTCTGGCACAAGCGATATTGTACACATCATCTCTTTTGGCAATATTGCGCCGGAACTGCTGGTCGAGGCACGAACGGCAGACAATTTCATTTTACGGCATATCAACTGCGCGACACCCGACGAATTGGCGACGATCATCGCCGACAAGGGGCTTCGGAACTATAAAGTTGCATTGATATCGCATGATCTTGCGCGGCAAATCGAACCAGATAACGCCATCTGGGAATATTTTGCAGATGCTGAAATCGCGCCGGTATTGGTGTCCGACGACCAAGAAGTCGATCTTGAGGAGGTCGCCCTACGCGCGGCATTCGCGTCGATCTTGCCCGCCGCCCCCAACTTCGCTGAATTGCGAAGCGCAATCAGAATTGGCTGTTCTTTCGCTAGGCAGTTCAAACCTGCCGAAGAAAACGCCAATCCTGCAAAGCCGATTTATCACCCACGCAGAATATTGGTCGCTGATGACAACCGCACCAACAGGAATGTACTTGGCGCAATATTAGGCTCAGCCAATCATGACGTGACGATGGTCACCGATGGCGACGAGGCGCTCGATGCATTGGAAAATGGTCAATTCGATATATTACTGCTCGATATAAACATGCCGCGGCTCAACGGCATCGATGCTTGCATGATGTGGCGGCAAATCGAGGGCGGCCGTCAACATTTACCGATTGTAGGCGTTACCGCCGATGCGACCGCTGATACAGAAATCCGGTGCAAAAAAGCAGGTATGGATATGCGGATCACCAAGCCTGTAGATGCCAAGCTATTGCTGGCAACAATTGAAAATCTGTGCGCGCCAACAGCGCAAGGTCTTGCCGCGATTGAAAATGCGGGGCCTGATCCTTTGAATGTCGTGATTCCTCTCTCGACCGGAACATCGCTCGAATATTACTCGATTGACCCCAGCCAGATAGAATATCTGCGATCGATCGGAGATGAAGTTTTCGTTTCCGGAATGATTGATGGCTTTTTTGAAGATACCGAACAAACTCTCGAACCCTTACGTTTGTCTGTTCATAACGGCAAAGTGCATGATTTCAGATTTTGTGCCCATGCAATAAAAAGCTCAAGCAACAATATGGGCGCAAAAAAGCTGGCCGAATTGTGCGGCAAGCTAGAGCGCGTTACAGAAGCGGAGTTTGACGAGAACCGTTTTCAATATCTTGAAAAAATCGAGCGTGAGCTCAACAAGGTGCTCAATGCATTGAAGGCAATCAGCGAAGACCAAATCTACGACAAAATGTCCGGCTCGGTTAGATAGCGGCCTTCAAACTCCGCTGAATGCGTCGTTCCTGTGCGTCGGCGAGTCGTTCCATTTTGCGAACATCTGCCTCCGTCAAGGTCATGGCCGTTTCGGCCCAGATGTTAGTGATCCGCAACAATTCTTCCAGTTCTACCGGATCAGCAGCCCGGCGTGCCAAATAAACGGCCCGCTCCGCCGCAAATCGTGCATGGCCTTTTTGGCAATATTCGACGATTGCGGCCTCCCCCTGGCCGTCATCGACAAGGATATCGACGATACCAAGTTCGTATAATTCCTCTGCGCTGTGAATTTTGCCTTCCAGAATAAAGCTTTCTGTCTTTTTCCGACCGACCCGCCGCAGCAGAAAACTATATGCGCCCATCCCTGGGAAAAGATTGAATATAATCTCCGGCAGCCCCATCCGCGCACTACGCTCTGCTACCAGAATATCGAATGCAAGCGCATGCTCAAATCCGCCGCCCAATGCATCGCCCTGAACCAGCGCCATCGTGATAATTGGTGCGCCAAAGCTATTGGCATTTGCATATTGCATTCGCACGCATGTTTCTGCGTAGCTTCGCATTGCCGCTAAATCACGGTTGCGGATGCATTCGGCAAAGTGACGCAGATCGCCGCCTAAATTGTAAATTCCGGGTGTCTTGGATCCGCACACAAAATATCGCAAATCATCATGCGCGTTATTTGTGGGCATCGTGTAATTATTGGCGACCCAATCCTGCACCTGCTGAATTTCCGCGCCCAGGCTGTATGTGTAGCTTGGTCGACCAGTCTGATCCATAAAGCACCAGAATATCCTGTCTTCACGATCATGCCGCAGCGAAATTTCCCGAAAATTTCGTTCGGTTATAGGAACACCTAAAAAACGTTCCTGCACCGCGAGCGCCGGATTTTCATTTGCGCCTTCAACGACGCGAGAGTGGAATGCCATAAAGCCCCCGATAAATCAGTGTCCGGCCACCCCAACCAGTACCTTTGCATAGCATAAATTTCTAAACTGCAAGACGAAATATTATCTACTGCGAGTACAATTTTTGAGGCGTTAGCGTTGAAAACGCTAGCGACTTAAAACGGTTTCGGCCAATTGAATCAATTGTTATCCAGAATGTAAACCAATGGTGTCAGCAATGTCGGCGCGATCTGGAGCGCATCCTTGAACAAGCGCCGGGCCTGAGAATCGCCAACAACAACCACGTCGTTCGCGAAAACCTCTGGATCATTATATACGCCGCGACGTATCGCCTTCAAATTATACAATGCCGCCATTTTTTGTCCGTTTACCGTACGAAAAATAACGACGTCGTCCAACTTTGCGAATTCGGCTGTACCTTTTGCAACGGCCACGGCCCGCATCAACGTCATGCGTCCGATAACGGGATAAAGCCCCGGTTCGCGAACCTGACCATCGATCGTAACAACCTGACTGACTGTTTCCTTCAAATTGACGGTAACTTGTGGGTCACGGACATATTGACCGCGCAAACGAGCTTCAATTTCTTCCTCGAGTTCGCCAGGTGTCTTGCCCGCAGCGGTAATTATACCGGCCAAGGGAAAGGAAATGCGGCCACCTGCGTCGGTTTGGACCTCTTGCTTGCTGAGTTCTTCGATGCCGAAAACGTCAATGGTCAGCTTGTCAAATGGTCCAATAAGATAAGGACGATTCTGTTCGAACAAATCCAGACGAGTGGGTTCCGGTAAAACATTACTGTCCACAATTTTTATGTCCGAAGCACTGTCTGCGCTACCTAATTGGGAGCTTCCGCAAGAGGCCAGTGCAAACGACATAACGAGCAGCAAGAATCGGTAACGCATTTTAATATCCCAGAATTTATATGCCGCCGTGCTAGCGAACACTACAGATTAAAGCCACCACTTTTGGAATTAGGTTCACCAATACAAATGGCGGAGAGATAGGGATTCGAACCCTAGGTACCCTCACGAGCACGCCGCATTTCGAGTGCGGTGCTTTCGACCACTCAGCCATCTCTCCGCAAATCTACAAGGCTGGTCAGTGCCGCAAAACGGCGCGCCTCGAAGAATGAGCGGCGCCATTAACCGATGTTTTTCCCTTTGCCAAGCGCCAAGGTTGATTTGCTCTCATAATGCGCTGATATGAGCATCATGAGTACCAAAGTTTTGATTCCCGAAGTGGCTATTGCCCAATTTGCAATTGGTGATGTCGTTCGACATCGTATTTTCGATTTTCGCGGCGTGGTGTTCGATATCGATCCAGTGTTTTCGAACAGCGATGAATGGTATGAATCCATTCCCGAACCGGTGCGTCCTTCAAAAGACCAGCCTTTTTATCATCTTTTCGCTGAAAATGCCGACAGCAGCTATATCGCCTATGTCAGTCAGCAAAATCTGTTGGCTGACAATGAACATGGGCCATTAACGCACCCTGGTATAAATGCCGTTTTCGAAGGATGGACCGGAACGCGGTACGAAATGAAACGGCTGATGCGTCAGTAAACAGACGGCGGCATAGCCGCGATCCAGTCTTCCAGCAATTTGACGCCTTCTTTATGATGCAAAGAACGGCCCAGCTCGGGCATTGCAATTCCTGAATCGGTACTTTTCATCCGTGCAATCAGGATAGATCGTTCGGGGTGTCCTGCTTCTATAATGAAATCAAGATTGCCACTGGCACGCCCTGCCGCGACAGGTCGTTTGCCGATACCGATGGCGGCTGTATCGGTCGCGGAACCGTCAAGAAACAGACCGCTATTGCTCGCCGCACCTTTAGGAGCGTGACAATGCCCGCAATTCACTTTGAGATAATGCCGGGCGCGCTCTTGGACATTACCCGAGCGCGCATCGTCCCACGCGGCCCATTTGTCCAGTTTTGCCAGCTGCGGATTTGCCTTGATGAAACGGGCCGCGTCCTTCGCCTTCAGGAACTCCATATTTTGCCAAATAGGTCCAATTGGCACTATTTGTTCAGCAGATGAATGACATTGTTTACACTGGTTTTTATTTGGAACTGCATAGCTGATCGACAGCTTTTTGCCTTCACGGTCAAAGCTAACGGGTATGCGTGTTCCGCCTACGCGAAGATCTGCATCACTGCCATCTGCGCGCCACACATAAGGAAGCGCAACCCAGCCATCGGATTTATGCAGTAATATGCGTGTTTCCAGTACGGCCAGCGCACCGGTTGCGGAGTCGGTATATCCGAAGTTTTTTACAAGGGCCGATCCTACGGGAAAAACCAGCCTTCCATCTTTATCGGCAGTTACCAAAGCTTCGGGCGGCAAATAAATAAATCTTTGCTTTTCGGCATAATCCGAAAACAATGGAGTCCGAAGAGTATAGGGTATTAGCTTCATCGAGGGATTGGCCGCATTGCCTTCAAAAAAACCGAATGCAGATAATGTCGCCGGATTTTGCAATCCGGAAATCGCCGTATCTGAAATGCCCGGGTGCGGCGCCGATATTGCAACAGCGGTTGCGAAACACGCCACAAACGGCAACAGCAATCGCATTAACGGACCGCTGCTTCCATCGAATCCGGCAATTTAATCGCAGGTAATGCCGCAGGACGTTTGGTAGCAATCGCAAGCGGAGTTGGCGCTGCCGTTGCAGGATCGGCTAAAATATCAGTCAAACCCAGCGAAAGCGCAGGTACAGTGTCCGAAATAACGGGCGCTTTGGCGGGGCCGCCGGCTCCATCCCAGAAAATAGCGGGAAAATTTCCGCCCATAGCCGCAGCAATTTCAGCACCTCCGCGAAATTTGGGGTCCCAACCGGCACGGCCATGCTGATTATCCCAAATAACCACATCGCGGGGCAACGGATCATATTTAGCGTCATTGTGCGGGAAACGGTAACCGACCACCATGATGTTCGTCGTGCCATTGTCACCCAGAACATTATCGAATATTTCGACATTCCGATTGGCCATGACCATGACCCCGGTTCCGGTCGGGACATTTGCCACAATATTTCCCTTTGGCGCAAAATTCGGCGTCATATTGTCGACGATAATATTGTCGAAAATCCGGACATTATGGCCACCCATTTGCGGCAAATTTGGAAGGTCAAATACTAATACGCCGCCCGTATTGTGCGTTGCAATGTTATCGTGAACATCGGCGTCAAAACTGTTTTCAATCTCGATACCGGCGACATTTTCGGTTGCGATAGACTCCCTGACAATAATGTTGCGTGATTGCCCGACATAGATACCCGCATCCGATGCACCGCGCACAACGACAGAGTCGATCAGGACATCAGTGCTTTCAACAGGATAAATGCCATAGGCTCCATTGGTTTCTTTCGGTCCGCCAGTCCATTCCACACGCAATTTATGATAGACAATCCGGTCAGCACCCTTGGATTTGATGCCGTCGCCCTTGCTGTTTTCAACACCAAAATCACGCAAGACCACATCATCCGATGTGACCAAAAGCCCCTCGCCCGCGCCTTGCTGCCCTGAAAAATCGAGGGTCGTGAGCTTGGCACCCATTCCCTTAACCGTGACGTTGTTGACATCGAGCGACAACCCGTCGGTAAGTTTAAACCGCCCCTCTCCGAGTTCTACAATATCGCCTGGCTCGGCTGCTATTAGCGCTTCTTGCAATCGCATCTGTGCACCTTCGCCCGGCGCGACGGCGATTGTTTTTGCAAACGCAGGTTGAACAAGCGCGCAAATTGCAGCGCCAACGATTCCAATATTTCTCATCCTCATGGAGGTAAGATGCATCATGAAAATCAAAAAGCCAAGGGTGATTAGTGGGTCGTAAAAAGGTGCGCCTTCACTATATATTGGGGACAGTCCCTAACATTACCCGACGTCGCCCAATATCCAGTCAACACCGGCATCGGCGTGAATTTCGGTACTGTCATAGATGGGAAGAACATTGGCCTTGGTATCCACGATCATGCACAATTCGGTGCAGCCCAAAACAACCGCTTTTATACCTTCCTGGTCGATTTCTGTGATGATGGTTTTCAAGGTGCGTTCAGATTCCCGCTTCACTTGCCCAATCATCAGCTCGTCATAAATGATCCGGTCCAAATCTTTCACATCATCCATTTCGGCCGGCATCAACGTGACGCCATGCTTGACCAGGCGTTGGCGATACCAGTTTTCTGCCATCACATTTGCCGTCCCCAGTAAGGCCGCCGACTGGACACAGTCAGCCTTCATTTTTTCTCCGACCGCATCGGCGATGTGAAGGATGGGTATAGCGACAGATTGTGCGACGCGGTCATACACTTTGTGCATACTGTTCGCGCCAATTAAAATGGCACTTGCCCCTGCTTTTTCTAGTCTCTGCGCCGATTCAATAAGAACATTGGCTACATGATCCCAGTCCTGCACGCTGTTGGCTTTGGCAATATCGCAGAAATTCAGGCTCTCGATTAACATCGGCGCGTTACACGAGCCGCCGGTCCGTTTTAGAACCTGCTTGTTGATCCGGGCATAATAGAACTCGGTTGAATACCAGCTCATGCCTCCGATAAGTCCCATTTTACGCATATCAGTACCTCATTACGAAATCAAAATGCCGCCCCGAATATTGTCGGGGCGGCGCTTTTGACCTTCGTTAGCGTGAAGTGCCCTAATGCTGCAAGGCTTTGACGATATCCTCGCACATCTTCTTCGCATCAGCGAGCAGCATCATCGTCTGGTCCATATAGAATACGTCATTGTCGACGCCGGCATAACCCACGCCGCCCATTGAACGCTTTACAAAGAATACAGTCTTGGCCTTATCGACATCGAACACCGGCATCCCGTATATCGGCGAAGTTTTATCGGTTTTCGCTGCAGGATTGACCACATCGTTCGCGCCGATAATGAACGCGACATCGGCTTGTGCAAATTCGCTGTTGATATCTTCCAGCTCGAAAACCTCGTCATAAGGAACCGAAGCCTCCGCAAGCAGCACATTCATGTGCCCCGGCATACGTCCAGCCACCGGATGAATGGCGTATTTGACCTTCACGCCCTGTTTTTTCAGGACATCAGCCATTTCGCGCAAGATATGCTGGGCCTGCGCCACGGCCATACCATAGCCCGGAACGATGATTACGCTTTCGGCCTGCTGCATCATATAGGCTGCATCTTCTGCCGATCCCCGTTTCCAGGGGCGCTGTTCCTTTGCTTCACCACCCGCAACCGACGCTTCTGCTCCGAACCCGCCAGCGATCACGCTGATGAAGCTGCGGTTCATGGCCTTGCACATGATATAAGATAGAATGGCACCAGACGACCCGACCAATGCACCTGTTATGATCATCGCAGTGTTATGAAGCGTAAAGCCCATCGCTGCCGCCGCCCAGCCTGAATAGCTGTTGAGCATGGATACCACGACCGGCATATCCGCCCCACCGATTGGAATGATGAGCAAAAAGCCGATCAGGAACGACAAAGCAGCGATGGTCCAAAATACCCAAGGGCTTTGATCTATTGTGAGATACCCCACCAGCCCAATAATCGCAGCAAGCGTTCCAAGGTTGATGATATGGCGCAACGGCAAGATGATCGGCGCGCCCGACATTTTTCCGGCGAGCTTCAAAAAGGCGATAACCGACCCTGAAAATGTGATTGCACCAATTGCGACACCCAAACCAAGTTCAATCGCACTGGCAAAGGCAATCGGATCCCGTCCCGGTGCCGTTATGAGCGGGTTGCTTGCATCAACGATACCAAATGCTTGCGGGTTCAGATAAGCCGCCGCGCCGACGAGCACGGCCGCCATCCCGACAAGCGAGTGAAACGCCGCCACCAACTGGGGCATATCGGTCATGGCAATACGGCGGGCAATGATCCAGCCAATGCCGCCGCCGATTGCGATTGCGCCCAAAATCTCTGGCAAAGACGCAACTTCATGCGTGACCAGCGTCGTGCCGACCGCAATCAACATACCGGCCATCCCAAAGCGATTGCCGCGCTGTGATGTTGCAGGTGAGGAAAGCCCACGCAGCGCCAGGATGAAGAAAACGCCTGAGATCAAATAAGCAAGCATGACCCAAGCGGGGGGAGCAGCATGTTCCATGACTTAACGCTCCTTTTTCTTGTACATCGCGAGCATGCGCGCGGTTACGGCGAAGCCGCCAAATATGTTCACGCTCGCCAAAGCCACGGCAATCAGGCCAAGCCATTTTGCGCTGGGTGATCCTGCCGCTGCCGATGCGATTAAGGCACCGACGATAATGACCGAAGAAATCGCATTGGTCACCGCCATCAACGGCGTGTGCAAAGCGGGCGTAACTGACCAAACGACATAATAACCCACGAAACAGGCCATCACGAAGATGGATAAAATTGAAATAAAGTCCATTATGCCCCCCTCACGCCAAAAGGCGATCATTCACGACTTTGCCATCCTTTGTCAGTCGGATTGCTGCGGTTATTTCGTCATCATCTGGCAAAACCGGCCTTCCAGCTTCCTTGTCCCAAAAGGCGGACAGAAAATTGAACAAATTGCGCGAAAACAGGGCCGAAGTATCCGCCGCCAGATGGGCAGGAGTATTGGTATAGCCTATGATTTTCACGCCGTGCTTGACCACAATCTCATCGGCTTTTGAACCCTCGACATTGCCTCCCTGCGCGACGGCCAAATCGAATATCACCGAACCGGGTTTCATCGTTGCAATCTGGATATCGGAGATCAGGCGCGGCGCGGGGCGGCCCGGGATCAGTGCTGTCGTGATGACGATATCCTGCTTGGCGATATGGCTCGAGACCAACTCGGCTTGCGCAGCCTTATATTCATCCGACATTTCGGTGGCATAGCCGCCTGCGCCTTCGCCTTCGATACCAGCAACATTTTCAACGAAAATGGCTTTTGCACCAAGCGATTCAATCTGTTCTTTGGTTGCCGAACGCACGTCCGTCGCGGAAACCTGCGCGCCCAGACGCCGTGCCGTAGCAATCGCCTGCAATCCTGCAACACCAACGCCCATGATAAACGCCTTGGCGGCACTTACAGTACCTGCCGCCGTCATCATCATCGGGAAAGCGCGACCATAGACCGAAGCAGCTTCGATCACGGCCTTATATCCGGAGAGATTGGACTGCGATGACAATATATCCATCGATTGTGCACGGGTGATGCGGGGCATGAATTCCATTGCCAACGCCTCTACGCCTGCCTTGGCATATTCATCAACGCGTGCGCGCTGGCCGAACGGGTCAAGTCCCGCAACCAGCCATGCGCCAGACTTCATGCCCTTCAAGGATTTCGGATCGGGGCCCTGCACGCTCAGGATAATATCAGTATCTTTCAACGCCGCAGCTGCAGTACCTACCGAAGCCCCCGCCGCCGTGTAATCGGCATCACCGATTGAAGCGGACATCCCTGCCCCGGCCTCGACCGCAACGGTTGCCCCAAGCCCAATATATTTCTTCACCGTTTCAGGTGAAGCAGAAACCCTCGTTTCGCCGGAAGCGGTTTCCTTTAATACGGCGATTTTGACCACTTCAGGCGATTATCAAAATGACTAGGGCAACGACTATTACCGACGCAATGGTTCCCCATTTGAACAGGGTGATGAAGCCCTCATAGGTGTCCTTTGCCGGTCCGATATCCTGATTTCCTGCCATTTTCGCCTCCATCTGCACAGTTTCTCTATTTCAGTCCTTAACCGTTGTATTCCATATGCTCAAGCCGGAGCGCCAAAGAAAATATGTTCCATGCTTAATCGGCTCTTTACTCCTTTGCGTTACCACAACTTTCCTTGAACCTGTTCATGGATGGTGAATGTTAGAACCGGAAACCCGCTTATTGATGCTTGTCGATGACGAGCCGGCCCAATGCAGGCTGGTTTCGGCTATTGCCTCACGCGCAGGCTGGCGAACCGTTTTTGCCCGCGATGCCGAAACCGCAATTGCCATGTTGGGCACGCAAGATGGCATGATGCTGGACGCCATCATATTGGATCAATGGGTACCTGGATCGGACGCTGCGGCGCTGATTGCCGAGCTTAAGTCCCGGCGTCCGGCGCTTCCCATCCTTTTGTTGACCGCAATCGGATCTACCGAAGCCGCGATCGACGCGATGCGAGCGGGGGCTTCGGACTACATCATAAAGCCCGTCGCAGCCGAGCGATTGATCGCCGCCCTCAGCTTGGCTTCGGACAAAAGCAAAGAATTTGGAGAGCTTCAACCGCTCACGGAAAAAATTACCCAGCCATTGGCATTCGAAGAAATTATCGGTTCTGCACCCGCATTTCGCGCTGCTCTTGCCATCGCTGCAAAAGCAGCACGCAGCCGTGCACCTATCTTTATTGAGGGGGAGTCCGGCGTTGGCAAAGAAGTGGTCGCCGATGCCATTCATGCCGCAAGTCCCCGTTCAAAGCTACCATTGCTAAAGGTAAATTGCGGTGCGATCTCGCCCAATCTTCTTGATTCGGTGTTATTCGGACATGAAAAAAATGCCTTTGCCGGTGCTTTTGACCGCAGGGTAGGGATATTACAACAAGCCGAGGGCGGTGCCGTGTTCCTCGATGAAGTTGACCATTTACCACAGGAAACCCAGGTCCGACTGGTTCGCCTTCTCACTCAAAATGAAATTCAACCATTGGGCGCGGCCCATAGCTTTCGGATCGACGTGCGCCTGCTATCGGCGAGCAATTCAAATCTGGCCAACAAATTGGCAGAGGGCGAGTTCCGCGAAGACCTGTTTTACCGGCTGAATGTCGTCCAACTCACTATCCCGCCTTTAAGAGAGCGGGCCAGCGATATTCCTGCACTTGCCCGTCACTTTCTGGGTCGGCTCGCAAGCCAGCCCGGACTGCGTAGCCTTGGCATTACCGATGAAGCATTGACCGTGTTGAGAGGCTATAGTTGGCCCGGCAATGTCCGCCAGTTGCAAAGCGCCCTGTTCCGTGCCGCCGTCTTGTGCGAACGCGACGCGCTGACACCGGAAGAATTTCCCCAGATTTCAGCAGCCGTAGGCGTACCAGGCAATGGTGGCTCCAACGGAGCGGGTGCGAATGACGGCATTGGCGTGACGCTATATGAAGCCGATGGCAATATGCGGCCATTGGAAGAAATCGAAGCCGATGTCATACGCCTCGCCATCGGCCATTATCGTGGACGCATGACCGAAGTAGCGCGCCGGTTGGGGATAGGACGGTCTACGCTTTACAGGAAACTGGCAGATCTGGGGATCAGCGACGTCGCTTGAGTGATCGGGCTTTGGGGATTGTCCCTACCGGGACTGTCCCCATAACACCGCCTCCTAATTCTTCCCCAAAATCGCGGTCGTTATCCAATATCCGACAACCGAAGCCGACCCCGTCAGCACGGTGCCCCAAATGATGTCGAGAACCGTCACCTTGGTGCTCCAGACCTTCATCGTGGCGTGGTTGGTCAGGTCATAGGTCATATAGCAAAAGAACCCGAGCAGAGCGCCCCAGATCAAGGCCGTCTGCCATTTACCGCTGAGGAGCGCCGGGCCGACGGCAAAGATCATCATGCCCAGAATGTAGAGCAGGTAGAAGACAATCGCCGGCCCCAGTCGGAAGCCGTTTTTCATCATCAATTCACCGATTTCGGGTTGGTACAATCGGGTGTACATGGTGCGCAGCCAGAAACTGTCAATCACGGCAAAGGCAAGGCCTGTTGCAATGTAACCGACGATATATTTGGAAATCATGGCATATCCTTTAACGAGCTATTCGTCACACATTCGGCCGAATTCGACTTTGGATCAATGCGGTCAAAGCCCTGTAAAGTCAGTTCCTGACCCTAGGCCCTTGCCGTCAAAGCCGCATCGCGAAGCCCGCGCCAAACCTGAACAGCTTGGATGGTTTCGGCGGCGTCGTGCACACGGATAATTTGTGCTCCCTGTTCCACCGCTTTCATCGCAAGGAAAAGCGATCCGCCGAGGCGTTGTTCCACAGGCGCTTCATTTGACAGCGCGCCAATCATCCGTTTCCGGCTGGCGCCGAACAGGATCGCGCAGCCCAACCCGTGAAAAACCGACAGATTGTTGATCAACGACAGATTGTCCGTCAGCGATTTGCCAAAGCCGATGCCCGGATCGACCAATATCTTGTCCCGCGAAATCCC
>Ga0073914_10000019_pt1 | contig 25091 bp, 24 predicted proteins | sample GWRWT4_30Apr14_FD_71481 | JGI IMG/M metagenome (GOLD analysis project Ga0073914, IMG submission 71481) | Sand microcosm microbial communities from a hyporheic zone in Columbia River, Washington, USA - GW-RW T4_30-Apr-14 | ecosystem: Engineered > Artificial ecosystem > Sand microcosm >... | reverse complement strand
GTCGACATGGGGCCGCCCCGTTTTGCACCAGCGGCCATTCCTTTTGTGGCAGAGGCCGATGCCCTGACGCATGCCGTGGATGTCGCCGGTCAACTGGTCACCTTGTCCACGGTGAACATGGGTAATCCGCATGCCGTGTTGCGGGTGGATGACGTGGACACGGCTCCGGTCGCGACACTGGGACCGGCACTGGAAAACCATGCGCGCTTTCCGGACCGCGTGAATGTCGGCTTCATGCAGGTGGTGGATACGCACCGGATTCGCTTGCGCGTGTTCGAGCGTGGCTCGGGTGAAACCCTGGCTTGCGGTACGGGCGCCTGTGCGGCCGTGGTGGCCGGCATTCGTCTCGGGATGCTGGCAAGTCCGGTGACGGTGGCGTTGCCGGGCGGCGAACTTGATGTGCATTGGGCCGGTGCCGGTCAGTCTGTCATCATGATCGGGCCGACGGCCAAGGTCTTCGACGGTTTTGTGCGGCTTCCTGAAATAAAAAGACCGGTCGCGTCCGGCAAAGGGAATTGAAGAAATGTCCGGTGAATCGTTGGGTGATGCCCTCACTGAAAGCCAGGTTGTTGCTTACCTGAAAGCGCACAAGGATTTTTTTGTCACGCACGAGGCACTGCTTGCCGACATTACCGTGCCGCATGCCAGCGGTTCAGCCGTGTCGCTGGTGGAACGTCAGGTTGGCGTATTGCGCGAGCGTAATCTCGAGTTGCGGGAGCGCCTGCATCGTCTGCTTGAAGTGGCACGTGAAAACGACATGCTGTTCGAGAAGATGCGTGGCCTGATTCTCGGCTTGCTGGAGGCCGATACGGTGACCGAGCTGGCAGCGGCGCTTGAGCGTGAGCTCAAGGCACGCTTTGCTTCCGAGTTTGTGAGCTTCCTGTTGTTTGACGTGAACGGTAGCACTGGCGCCGCCCAGAGCGTCCATCTGCAGGACGCGCAGGAAAAAATTCCGGCGCTGGTCAAGGGGCGTCGAGCCATTGCGGGTCAGCTGCGCAACGAAGAACTGACCTTCCTGTTCGGGCACGAAGGCAGTCTGGTGAAATCCTGTGCGGTGGTACCCGTCTATCACGGCCGCCCCCTCGGGCTTCTCGCCATCGGCTCCACCAGTCCGGAGCATTTCAAAACCTCCATGGATACCTTGTTCATCAGCTTTGTCGGTGATGTTCTGGCGCGCGTACTGCAGCCCATTCTTGATGCGCCTGCGGCGCGGCAAACCGCCTGATGTCCGATGTACTGGCTGGGCAGCTCGCGACGTTTCTGTCGCAGCAGGCCAGTCAGCGTGCACTGTCTCCCCATACCATCAATGCCTGGCGCCGCGATCTGGAAAAGCTCGCGGTGTTTTTGCGCGAGTGCGGTTTGCACGCATGGAGTGCGCTGGACCAGCATCTGCTGGAGGAGTTCATCGCCCTTTGCAGCGAACAAGGCCTGGAAATACGCAGTCAGCAACGCCTGCTGTCCAGTCTTCGCGGCTTTTATGACTGGCTGGCACGCGAGGGTCTGGCTGCTTTCAATCCGGCCCGCGGCATGCGCCTGAAATCGCACAAGCGTGATTTGCCGCGCGTGCTGGATGTGGATGCCCTGCAGGCCTTGCTGGATGCACCGGCACCTGACGATGAGCCGGAAAAATCATTGTGGATTCGCGATCGCGCGATGATGGAGCTGTTTTATTCCTCGGGCTTGCGACTCTCCGAGCTTGCCTATGCGCGCCTGACCGCGCTTGACCTGCATTCGCGGCATATCACCGTACTGGGCAAGGGCAACAAGGAGCGCCGCCTGCCCGTTGGCCGAAAAGCCGCCGCAGCGCTTTCATCCTGGCTGGTTCTGCGCGAAGACTGGCGTACCGAAAAAAGCGAAGACTGGATTTTCCTGACGCCGAAAGGCCTGCGCTTCAATGAGCGTGCGATTCAGTTGCGCCTGCAGCATCAGGCCCAGCGTGCGGGGCTGCCGCAACACGTGCATCCGCACATGCTGCGGCATTCTTTTGCATCGCACCTGCTGGAGTCGTCGCACGATTTACGGGCGGTGCAGGAGCTGCTCGGTCATGCCGATATCAGCACCACGCAAATCTACACGCATCTTGATTTTCAGCATCTGGCGGATGTGTATGACAAGGCTCATCCCCGTTCGCGCAAGGAAAAATGAATCCGCACATGACCATAAAGCTGCTGACCTTTGATCTGGATGACACGCTCTGGGATGTAAAAAGCATAGTGCTGCGCGCGGATGCCATGATGCGTGACTGGATTCGCGTGCGCCATGCCGAATTTGCATCGCGTTTTGATTTTCGTGATTTTTCCGGTTTGCGTGACGCCGTGTTGCGGGAGCGCCAGGATATTGCGCATGATTTCACACAGCTGCGTCTGGAAGTGTTGCGTCGTGCTTTTGTGCAAGGTGGCTATACGTCAGAACAGGCGGAGGATGCAGCGCAGGGGGCTTTCGCCGAATTTTTCCGCGGCCGCAATACCGTGGAATTTTTCCCGGATGCCATCGAGGTGCTGGCCGGCTTGCGCCGCGACTATGAGCTGCACGCGCTCAGCAACGGTACGGCGGACATTCAGCTCATCGGGCTGGGCCACATTTTCAGCCGGCATTTTTCCGCCATCAGTGTGGGCGCGCCCAAGCCTGATCCACGCATGTATCTGGCCGCCATTGCCGCCGCCGGGATTGAGCCCGGTGAAGCCATCCACATTGGCGACCATCCCGAGCAGGACATGGCAGCGGCAGCGGCAGTGGGGATGAAAACCGTCTGGGTGAATTTCCAGAAGCAGGCCTGGCCTGAGCGGTTTCCATCACCGGATGGCGAGATTCGTGCGTTCAGCGAGTTGCGGCCACTGGTCCGCCGTCTAGGCAGGCAGGCCTGAATACCCCCTCATAAACCCCTTTCGCCTTGTCCCAGGTTCCCTAAACCGGCGCCTGCCTATAAGCTTTGCCGTCGCTGCGACCGGCTGGTCGCGATATGTCCGGCAATGACACGATCCCAGGAGCTTTCATGACTCTTCCTTCTTTTCGCCTTGATGGCCGCCGTGCCCTGGTCACAGGCGCTTCGGCCGGTCTGGGTCTGCATTTCGCCGAGGTGCTGGCCGCTGCCGGAGCAGAGGTGGTTCTCGCTGCACGCCGGACCGACAAGATCGAGGCTGAGGCGCAGCGCCTGCGTGCATCGGGTGCCAGGGCCCACTATGTGGCGCTGGACGTGACGGATGCGCAGAGCGTGAAGACGGCCTTTGCAGACGCCGAGATCGCGGCCGGCGGCCCCATCGACATTCTGGTGAACAATGCAGGGGTGTCCGGCGACAGCTTCTTCCTGAATCTGGAAGAAGAAGAGTGGGACTTCGTCGTGGATACCAACCTCAAGGGGCCGTATCTCGTGGCCCGTGAAATGGCGCGGCGTCTTGTTGCTGCCAAGCAGCCCGGCAGCATCATCAACATTGCCTCCATTCTGGGGTTTCGCGTGGCCGCCGTGCTGGCACCTTACTGCGCCTCCAAGGCCGGACTGGTGCACCTCACCAAGGCCATGGCACTTGAGTTGGCCCGCTACGGTATCCGCGTGAATGCGATTGCGCCGGGTTATGTGGAGACCGACATCAATCAGGGCTATTTCGATACCGAGCCCGGCCAGAAAATGCTGGCGCGCATTCCCATGCGTCGCCTGGGTGAAAAGCAGGAGCTGTCAGGCCCCCTGCTGTTGCTGGCCAGTGATGCCAGTGCCTACATGACGGGCTCGGTCATCGAGGTGGACGGCGGCCACCTCAGCTCAACCCTTTAACGATCAGTTTTTCACTTTCCGGATGCCCCATGGATTTCTCTCTCTCCCCTGAAACGGAAGATTACCGCCTGCGCGTGCGCGCCTTTGTTGAACGCAATGTATTGCCACTGGAGCAGGACAAAAGCGTTTTTGATGAACATGAAAACATTCGTGAAGACGTGGTTGCCAGAGTAAGGGCGCTGGCACGGTCAGAAGGCCTGTGGGCTTTCCAGATGCCCAAGTCCCGCGGCGGCCAGGGCATTGGTGTCATGGGCATGGCGGTCTGTTATGAAGAAGCGGCACGCTCGCCGTTCGGTCCGGTCATGTTCAATGCCGCGCCACCAGATGACGGCAACATGATCGTGCTGGAAAAAATCCTGAAAACAGAAGCGCTGAAGCAGCGCTGGTTGCAACCGATTATCGACGGGAAAGTGCGCTCGGCATTTGCCATGACCGAGCCGAAAGGTTGTGGTTCTGATCCTTCGCTGACCTACACTAAAGCCGAAAAGAAGGGTGACAAATGGATCATCACCGGCCGCAAGTGGTTCATCACCGGTGCCGAGGGCGCGCAGCACTTCATTCTGATTGCGCGCACTTCTCCACAGGGTCAGGGCGACGAGCGTAAAGCGCTCACGGCATTTCTTTTTGATGCCAGCCAGCCAGGCTGGCGCATTGAACGCCGCATTCCCATCATGGGGCCGGAAGAGCACGGCGGGCATTGTGAAATTGTTTTCGAGGGACTGGAAATTCCGGACGAGTGTCGGCTGCTGGAAGTGGGCGACGGTCTCAAGGTGACACAGATCCGTCTGGGCACGGCGCGACTGACGCATTGCATGCGCTGGCTGGGTTTGAGCAAGCGTTGCCTGGAAGAAGCCGGCGGCTATGTAACGCAACGCATGAGTTTTGGTGAGACGTTGGCACAGCACGAAGGCGTGCAGTGGATGCTGGGTGATGCGGCCAAGGATATTCACATCGGCCGCCTGCTCACCATGAACGCTGCCTGGAAACTGGATCAGGGGGATTTTGCCCGCACCGATATTTCCATTGCGAAAATTCATGTGGCAGATGCCTTGCACAAGGCGGCTGATACCGCCATCCAGTTGCTGGGTGCACGCGGATATTCAAAAGATACCATCGTTGAGTGGATTTATCGCTATGCGCGTCAGGCGCGTCTGGTGGATGGTGCCAGCGAGATTCACAAGATGGTGCTGTCGCGTGCCTATCTGTCTGAGCAGGATGATTTCTTCAAGTGGGGCATCTGAGTCGTGCAGGCTGAGCAGAAAAAAGCGATAGAGAATTTTCTGGCAGAAAAAACGGGTGCCGCTTTGGCTCGCGTAGACAGCGCCAGCCTGCTTTCCGGTGGCGCCATCCAGGAGAACTGGTTGCTGTCTGTGCGCTTTGAGGGTGGCTCCTGCCATGGCGATCTGGATTGCGTATTGCGCTCCGATGCGCCATCAGGCGTTTCGGCTTCACATTCGCGGGCACAGGAATTTGCCTTGTTGACGGCCGCGTTCTCGGTCGAAGTGACGGTCCCCGAACCACTGTGGCAGGGTGATGAGTCGGTGTTTGGTCGCCATTTTTTTGTCATGCGCCGCGCCAGTGGAACCGCCGCCGGTTACCGCATTGTCAAAGAAGCCGGTCTTGGTGGCGACAAGGAAAAGCTTGCAGAAAGGATTGGCGAAGAAATGGCGAAGTTGCACAGCATTGTGCCGCCGCATGCCGGGCTGGACTTTCTGAAGTGTCCGTCACTCTCACCGGCCCTGCAGGGTGTGAATGAATTCCGCGAGTTTCTGGATGGGCATCACACCGCTTTTCCCGCGCTGGAGTGGGGTATTCGCTGGCTGGAGAAAAATGCGCCGGTAACGGATGCGCTGGTGTTGGCACACCGGGATTTTCGCACCGGAAATTACATGGTGGATGAAAACGGACTGACGGCGGTGCTGGACTGGGAGTTTGCGGCCTGGTCGGATCGTCTTGAAGATCTGGGCTGGTTTTGTGCGCGCTGCTGGCGCTTTGGCCGTTTTGAAAAAGAAGCGGGCGGCATCGGCTCGCGGCGTGCGCTGCTGGACGGTTACGAGCATGTGAGCGGAATCCGCCCTGATCCTGATGCCATTTTCTTTTGGGAGGTCTATGCGCATGTGCGCTGGGCGATCATTGCCCTGCAACAGGGTGAGCGGCATGTATCCGGCCACGAGCCTTCGCTCGAGCTGGCATTGACGGCGCATATCGTGCCCGAGCTGGAGCTGGAAATTTTGCGGATGACGGGAGTGCAGCATGCGTGAGCATCCGGATGGAGCCGCTCTGCTGGCGATGGCAAGAGAGGTTTTGCGCAAGGAGCTGCTGCCCTTGCTGCCCAAAGAAAAAACCTATGACGCTCTGATGCTGATCAATGCCATCGGCATAGCGGAGCGCCAGCTGCAGTTTGGCGAGCAGCCGCAGCGCGCTGAAAAAGCAGAGCTGTGCGCCTTGCTGGATGAAGAGGGCAGCCTTGCCGAGCTCAACCGTTCTTTTGCCAGAAAGATTCGCGAGGGCGAATTCGACAGCCGCGCGGCCGCCCGCCAGTTGTTGTGGGATGCCACCGTGCAACGCGTGCGTGAAAGCTCACCCAAAGCCTTGCCGGCTTATGGCCTGTAAGCCATCTCCTTCCGGCATGTGAATTCATGCCGGCATGCGATCCAGCACCCGGTAGGTGAGTGCTTCATGCAGGTGTGCAGAAGCAATGTTTGCTGATCCTTCCAGATCGGCAATGGTGCGCGCCACCCGCAAGACGCGGTGATAGGCACGAGCGGAAAGCCTCATGCGACGCATGGCATGCTCCAGCATGTCGGCATCCTCGCTTGTCAGCGCAGCATGCTTGCCAACCTGCGAGGGGGTGAGCGATTCGTTCAGATAGCCTTGTCGTGCCTGCTGCCGTTCACGTGCAGCCAGTACGCGAATTTTCACATTGCCGCTGCTTTCGCCAGCAGCACCACGATGCAAAACATCCGCCGGCAACGACGGCACCTCCACATGCAAATCGATGCGGTCCAGCAAGGGGCCGGAAAGCCGGCTGCGATAACGCGCCACCTGATCGGGTGTGCAGCGACAGCGTGACGTGCCGTCACCGAGATAACCGCAAGGACAGGGATTCATGGCGGCCACCAGCTGGAAGCGCGCCGGAAAGCGCACCTGATTGGCGGCGCGTGAAATAAGCACCTGTCCGGACTCCAGCGGTTCGCGCAACACTTCCAGTACTCGTCTGTCGAACTCCGGCAACTCGTCCAGAAACAAAACGCCATGATGCGCGAGCGTTATTTCTCCTGGTCTGGGATAAGAGCCACCACCGACCAAAGCCACGGCCGATGCCGTGTGATGCGGTGAGCGGAAAGGGGGCTGCATGTCGAGTGCGTCACCATGGCCGACCAGCGAGCGGATGGCGGCCACTTCCAGCGCCTGCTGCTCACCCAGTGCAGGCAATAATCCGGGCAGTCGTGCAGCCAGCAATGTTTTTCCGGTACCTGGGGGCCCCAGCATCAACAGTGAGTGTGCGCCGGCCGCTGCAATTTCCACGGCACGCCGTGCCTGGTGCTGGCCTTTTACGTCGGTAAGGTCGGGGCAGGAAGGGGCCGCGCAAGAGGAAAAATCCGGCGCGCTTTCGCGCGGCAATTTCTGCTGATCGTTCAGGTGTGCAAACACGGCCAGCAAATGGTCGCCGCCATACACTTCGGCATTCAGTGGCCGTGCCGCTTCGACAGCATTTTTGCGCGGCACAAAAAGCGCATGACCGCGATCGCGTATCGCGATGCTGGCGGGCAATACGCCCTTGATGGGACAAAGCTCACCCGAGAGTGCAAGCTCGCCAAGGAATTCACGCTTTTCCAGGGCAGCGAGTGGCAGCTGTCCGTTGGCGGCAAGAATGCCGAGCGCAATCGGCAAATCGAACCGTCCGCCATGCTTGGGCAGATCGGCCGGGGCCAGGTTGATGGTGATGCGGCGTTGCGGAAATTCGAAACCGGAATTGATCAGGGCCGAGCGCACGCGATCCTTGCTTTCACGCACGGCCGCTTCCGGCAGGCCGACAATGGCAAGGCCGGGCAGGCCGGGGCTCAGGTGAACTTCAACAATGACGGGCGGGGCCTCGAGCCCGATCTGGGCGCGAGTGTGTACACGTGCGAGAGACATCCTTTTCTCCTTGTGCGGGCGACGCATCCTTGCGACGCCCCTTTGCCGGGAACAGCTGCCAAATCTGGCAGATGGCCAGCCTCTACCTATTTGCTACGGTTTTCCACCGACAGCAGGCGCTGTTCCAGTGCGCGCAGCTCGGCTTCCACGGCTTCAAGCCGGCTGCGGGTGCGTGACAGGAGGGCAGACTGCACGTCGAACTCTTCGCGCGTGACCAGCTCCATGCGGGCCAGCGCCTCGCGCAGCACGGCCTTGATGTTCTCTTCCAGATCCCCGCGCAGCTGGCGTACGCCGGGGGGCAGAACCTGTGACAGCTGCTCGCTGACACGATTGACGATCTGTTCCAGTGCCATTTCGGGAGGCTCCAGGCGGGTGGTAGGGCACTGGATTCTAGCACTGGCCCCTTCCGATTCGCACAGCCCCTCTCTTTGCACAAAAACAGTGCGCCAGGACGGTGATTTGACAATTTCCTTGCACCGCTACGGGGAGGATGCCTGGTGCCATGCCTTTGTAATGCCCTCCAAGGACCGCTAAATATGACGGTTGTGCTTATTTGTCTTGGTTTTGTCGTGCATTGGCATGGCTTCTGCAAAGTGTCCCGTAAGTTCTGACAAGAGCTTTGCAGTTTTCACATTCAACGAGTCACCACAGGGTTTTTAGGAGTCGTACCAATGAAACTGACCAAACTCTCCACTGCGCTTTTGACTGGAAGCCTCATGCTGGCCGCAGCAACTGCCAATGCCGGTGTTACCGGCAACGTGGCGTTCACCTCTGACTATCTGTTCCGCGGTGTTAGCCAGACTTCTAACAATGCAGCTGTTCAGGGCACCTTGAGCTATGCCTTCGAAAGTGGCTTCTATGCCACCGCCTGGGGCTCCAGCATTGCCAGCTCTGCCGGCGGTCTTGAGCTGGATACGCTGCTCGGTTATGGCGGCAAGGCCGGTGAGGTTTCTTATGACGTGGGTGTTATGCGCTACAACTACCCCGGCCTGAACGAGAACACTGCCGGTCAGGTTGACTCTGACACAGGCGTACCAGTGGATGCGGACTACAACGAAATCTACGCCTCTGTTTCTGCCTATGGCGCCAAGCTGGGTGTTAACTACAGCCCGGATTATTTTCTTGAGTCCGACAAGTTCATGTATGTCTTTGCTTCCTATGGCACTGAAGTAGCGGGTATTGGCCTTTTTGCCAGTGTTGGCCTGAACTCCTTCGACAGCGAAGCCAAAATGAATCAGGCGCTCTTTACGACCGGCACTGATGACAGCTACATGGATTACAAGGTTGCTGTGAGCAAGACCCTGGATGGCGTGGCGTTTGAGCTGGCCTATGTAGGTTCTGACATTGATGACACCGAATGTGGCAGTGGTCTTTGCGAGCCCCGCGCTGTGGCCACTGTAACCAAGGCGTTCTAATCCCGTTCTAACCCGCACGCGGTGACCCCGCGTGCGGTCTTTTTCGAAACAGGAGTGCGAATCATGAAACTGGTTACCGCCGTCATTAAACCCTTCAAGCTGGACGATGTGCGCGAAGCGCTTTCGGATATCGGCGTGCAGGGCATTACCGTTACCGAAGTGAAAGGTTTCGGTCGCCAGAAAGGCCACACCGAACTTTATCGTGGCGCCGAGTACGTCGTTGATTTCCTGCCCAAGGTAAAAATCGAGATTGCCACCAGCGATGATCTGCTGGACCAGGTGATCGAAGCCATTACCAAGGCCGCCAATACCGGCAAGATTGGCGACGGCAAGATTTTCGTCACCACGCTGGAACAGGCTATCCGCATCCGTACCGGTGAAACCGGCGTTGATGCCATCTGATTTTCTGCAACTCGCTGCCAAAATTCGCAATTAGCGGAGGAATGCCCGTGAACAAATTTGTTGTAGCCCTGATGTTGGGTGGCGCCCTGGTGGCGAGCACACCAATTTTTGCTGAAGACGCTGCGCCTGCAGCGACCCCGGCAGCTGTTGAGGCCGCACCGGCCCCTGAGGCTGCTGCCCCTGTTGCCGACGCTGCCGTTACCGCACCTGCGGAAGCTACACCGGCTGAGACTGCTGCACCGGCTCCCGCTGCCTGTGGCGACAAAGGGTTTGAGTGCAACAAGGGTGACGTTGCCTGGATGCTGACATCCACGGCACTGGTGCTGTTCATGACCGTGCCGGGCTTGGCGTTGTTTTATGCCGGCATGACACGTTCCAAGAACGCCTTGTCGACCGTGATGCAGAGCTTCACGATTTTCTGCGTGATCGCCGTGCTGTGGGTTGTCTACGGTTACAGCGTGGCCTTCACAGCGGGAAATCCTTTCTTCGGCTCACTGGACAAGCTTTTCATGAGCGGCTCCAGCATGTCGGCGCCGTCTGCCACTTTCAGCAAGGGCGTTTACATTCCTGACTTCGTTTTCGCCGCTTTCCAGCTGACCTTCGCCGCCATCACGGTGTCGCTGATCACCGGCGGTTTTGCCGAGCGCATGAAGTTCTCTGCCGTGCTGATTTTCAGTGTGGTGTGGTTCACCTTCGCCTACCTGCCCATGGCTCACATGGTCTGGTTCTGGGATGGTCCCGATGCCTACACCGATGCTGCTGCTGCTGAAACGGCGGCCACGCATGCCGGCTTCCTCTTCGGCAAGGGCGCTCTCGACTTTGCGGGTGGCACCGTGGTGCACATCAATGCCGGTATCGCTGCTCTCGTTGCTGCCATCGTGGTTGGCAAGCGCAAAGGTTATGGCAAGACCCACTTTGCACCGCACAGCCTGATGATGACGGCAATTGGTACCGGCATGCTGTGGATGGGCTGGTTCGGTTTCAACGCAGGTTCCGCTCTTGAAGCCGGCACGTCGGCTGGCCTCGCCTTCTTCAACACCCTGTTCGGCACTGCTGTGGCAGGTGTGGCATGGGTAGGTACCGAGTGGATTCTCAAGGGCAAGCCATCCTTGCTGGGCGTTTGCTCGGGCATCGTGGCAGGTCTGGTCGCCATTACGCCGGCTGCCGGTTTTGTCGGCCCCATGGGTGCGCTGGTTATTTGCGGCACCGCTGGTGTAGTGTGCTTCCTCGCCGCCACCAAGCTCAAGTCCATCCTGGGCTATGACGATTCGCTGGATGCTTTTGGTGTGCACGGCATCGGCGGCATCATCGGTGCCCTCGGCACTGGCATCTTCGTGAACCCGGCTCTGGGCGGCACAGGCGTGTGGGACTATGTGTCCAACAGCGTGGCGCCGTTTGATCCGGCTGCACAGTTCATTGCCCAGCTCTGGGGTGTGGGCACTGCCATCGCCGTCTCCGGTACCGTTGCACTGGTTGTACTGCTGGCGCTGAAATACACCATCGGTGTACGTGCTTCTGACGAAGCCCAGGAAGAAGGTCTGGACATCGCAGAACATGGCGAGAAGGCTTACAACGGCTGATTCAAGCCTGCGTCTGACTCTGCTTCAGGAAAAAGGGCCTTCGGGCCCTTTTTCTTTTTCCGGTTTTCCTCCGTAATCCCAATCATTTGAACGCGCACTTAAATGCGTCGTGCAGGCGTGCTGTTTTGGCGCGAAGGTGTGAAATCGGGGCGCCGGAATTACGGGTTTTCAAGATGAATCTTGAATACAAGGTGGTGTGCACCATCGCCAGCCGTTATATGCGCCGAATCGGCCCATCAAATGGCCGATGGTGCATTTCTGACGGATAAAAATCGGTCCGTCCGATTCCTTGGCATGGCTTCTGCACAGATAAAAGCCAAGGGGCGTGGATGCCCGAATCAATCGTTCATGCCGGCGGCATGGAATGAACAGAGTGATTCCCTTCCAGGAGTTTGTGGCGATTCTTCTGCAGTACCACAGGTGAGAGGGTTCAGGCGATGAAACTGGTTACCGCAATTGTCAAACCATTCAAGGTGGATGACGTGCGCCATGCCCTGGCGGCAATGGGGGTGCACGGCATCACGGCGACCGAAGTAAAAGGCTTTGGCCGACAGAAAGGGCATACCGAACTGTATCGCGGCTCCGAATATGTGGTGGATTTCCTGCCCAAGGTAAAGCTCGAGATTGCCACGGATGATGATGCCGTGGAGGCGATCATCAATGCCATCAGCACATCGGCGCATACCGGAAAAATCGGTGACGGTAAAATATTTGTCACCTCGCTCGACATGGCGATTCGCATACGAACGGGTGAAACCGGCAGCAGCGCAATCTGATCATTCCATTTCCCATTTTTGTGCGGAGCAATCCCGTGAAGAAGATTCTTGTTGCCCTTGCTCTGGGCAGTGTCTTTCTGTGCAGCACTGCCCTGTATGCTGATGATGTTGCCCCGGTGTCCGTACCGGACCTGACTGCGCCGGTGGCGGCAGTTGACGATGTTGTGGCGGATACACCGGTCACTACCACCGTCGTTACCACGACAACGACCACTACAACCACCACGACTCCCGCAGAGCTGGCACCAGCGGCGACGACAGCTCCTGCCGAACCGGCGCTGGATTCTGGCAATACGGCCTGGATGCTGGCATCAACGGCACTGGTTCTGTTGATGACGATTCCCGGCCTTGCCCTTTTTTACGGCGGCATGGTGCGCAAGAAAAATGTGCTGGCCACCATGATGCAGACGTTCACCATTACGGCGCTGATGACCGTGTTGTGGACGGTGGTGGGATATTCCCTGGCCTTTACCAAGGGCACGCCTTTTATTGGCGGTCTTGACCGCATGTTCCTGAACGGCATTGGCGTCAACACCTTGTCCGGCACCATTCCGGAATCCGTGTTTGCGATTTTCCAGATGACGTTTGCGATCATTACACCCGCACTTATTTGCGGCGCCTTTGCAGAGCGCATGAAGTTTTCTTCGATGCTGGTGTTCATGACGCTGTGGAGCCTGCTGGTGTATGCCCCCATCACGCACTGGGTCTGGGCCAGTGACGGCTGGCTGTTCAATTACCACCCGGCCATTCTCGATTACGCCGGCGGCACCGTCGTGCATATCAATGCCGGTGTGGCCGGACTGGTTTGCGCTTTCATGCTGGGCAAGCGTGTGGGTTACGGGCGTGAGGCCATGCCGCCGCACAACCTGGTACTGACCCTGATCGGTGCGTCCATGCTGTGGGTAGGCTGGTTCGGCTTCAACGCGGGTTCGGCGCTCGCTGCTGATGGTCGTGCCGGCATGGCCATGGCCACGACACAGATTGCAGCGGCGACAGCCGCATTGAGCTGGATGTTTGCCGAGTGGTTCAAAAAAGGGTCGCCTTCCGTTTTGGGCATTACTTCGGGTGCCGTGTCGGGCCTGGTGGCCATTACCCCGGCGGCCGGTTTTGTTGACCCCAAGGGCGCGCTGATCATTGGTCTCGTGGCAGGCGTGCTGTGCTACTGGGGAGCCACGGGCCTCAAGCGTTTTCTCGGTGCCGACGATTCCCTCGACGCTTTTGGCGTGCATGGCATCGGTGGTGCGGTGGGCGCGATTCTTACCGGCCTGCTGGTCAGCCCGGCCATTGCCGGTGTCGAGCCGGGCATGTCGCAGGTGATCACGCAGCTCACCGGTGTGGGCGCCACGGTGGCGTATGGCGCGGTCATGACCTTCATCATTCTGGTGGTGATTGATCTCGTCATGGATTTGCGCGTGCCCGAAGACGACGAACGTCTGGGCCTAGATTTGAGTCTGCACCGGGAACGTGTGGAGTGATTTTCTGAGAAGGATTTCGCATGGATTTTCGGGGCCTTCGGGCCCCTTTTTGGGGTGGCGGTTTTATAAGGCGCCGCTAACGACCCGCCAGTGATCAGTGAGTGCCGGAAATACCCGAACCAATTGCCCCGTGCCGCTGTTGCCGGGCGCCCGGCGCCGGTATCATCGGCGCATGAAAACACCGCAGTCGCTGCTTGCGCAGCTCCTGAAACAAGGACGTGACCTCCTGCCTGCCGGATTGATGGGCAGTGAGGCCGGTAACGATCAGGAATATTCCATTAACGAGCTGGCTCGCGTAGCCGGCACCACCGTGCGCAATGTCCGCGCCTATCAGGATCGCGGTCTGCTGGCACCACCGGAGCGGCGTGGTCGCGCCGGCGTCTACAACCGCATTCACCTCTCGCGCCTGCAAGTGATCAACCAGTTGCTGGAGCGCGGCTACACCATTGCCAATATCAAGGAGCTCGTCGAGGCCTGGGAAACCGGCCGTGACCTGGACCATGTGCTGGGCTTGGACTCCGCTCTGGCCGGTACCTGGGCGGTTGATGCCCCCATTTTCATGGAGCCGGACGAGGTCGCCGAAATCTTCGGGATGGACCTGAACGAAGAGGTGCTGGCCAAGGCCCTGCAGATCGGGCTTTTCGAGGTGGCGGGAGACCGCCTGCGGGTGACTAACCCGCGTCTGCTGGAAGCCGGGGTCGAGCTCTATCAGGCCGGCATCCCGCTGCCGGCGCTGTTTCGTGAACTGGAAGTGGTGCGTACCGACGTCGACCGGCTCACCCGCAGTTTTGTCGAGCTGGTGGTCAATCATCTGGTCGAGCCCATCAGCGCCAACCAGTTGCCCACGCCGGAAGAGATCGCCCGACTGGCCGAGGTTATCCAGCGCCTGCGCCCTCTGGCAGAAACAGTGACCAATGCCGAGATGGCCAAGGGCATACGCAAGCACGCCAATGCCTTCTTGGGCGCCAAGTTCCGTGAAGTGCTCAAGAATCCCCAGCATGTCGACCTGATTCGCAAGGCTGCCGGTCTCGGGGTCAAGCCAGAAGATTGAGTTGTGTGTCAACGTCGTTACCGTCTGGTGACAGTGGTATCCTTGCCGCCCTCGAACCTTCAGGATGCTCGCGATGCTTGGCCGTTTCATGCCCAAAGAAGTCAAGTTCTTCGACCTCTTCAATGCCCATGCCCGTGAAGGCGTACTCGGCGCGCAAAAGCTCAAGGCTCTCATGGTGGCGCTCAATACCGCCCCGGACGAGGCGCCGGCACTGACCATCGAGGTGGATGCCATTGAAGCCCGTGCCGACAAGATCACCTACGAAACCGTTTCCCTGCTGCACTCCACCTTCATCACGCCGCTGGATCGTAACGAGATCCACCAGCTGATCTCCAATCTCGATGACGTGCTCGACACCATTCAGGACGCGGCCCAAGCCGTGGCCATGTACGACATTCGCCGCGCCTCACCGGAAGCATTGCAGTTTGCCGACATCATCGTGCTGGTGGTGCAGCGCGTGCACGATGCCGTGCACATGCTGAGCGACATGGATAACGGCCCGGCCATTCTGGCCGCCTGCAAGGACATCTACACCTACGAATCGGAAGCGGATGCCGTGCTGCGCTCGGCCATGTCGCAGCTCTTTCGTGAAGAGACGGATGTGCGCGAGCTGATCAAGCTCAAGGCCATCTACGAGTTGCTCGAAGAAGTGACGGATCGCTGCGACGACGTCGCCAACATCATCGAAGCCATCGTGCTCGAAAACGCCTGAGGTCATCCGCATGGATACGGTCCACATGACCTTCAGCCTCATTGTGCTGCTGGTGTTGCTGGCGCTGGCCTTCGATTTCATGAACGGCTTTCACGATGCCGCCAATTCGATTGCCACCGTGGTTTCCACGGGCGTGCTCAAGCCGCAAACCGCGGTAGTGTTTGCCGCTTTTTTCAATTTCGTGGCGTATTTCATTTTCCCGCTGAAAGTGGCCGCCACCATCGGCAAGGGCACCATTGATCCGTCCATCATTGATCACTACGTGATTTTTGGTGCCCTGATGGGCGCCATCTGCTGGAATCTCATCACCTGGTATTACGGCATTCCGTCCTCGTCGTCGCACGCGCTGATCGGTGGTCTGGTTGGTGCGGCGCTTATCAAGGCGGGGAGCGGCTCCCTGATTTCCTCGGGCCTGGTCAAGACGATTGCGTTCATTGTCATCTCGCCGATGTTGGGATTCCTGTTCGGGTCGCTGCTGATGCTGGCGGTGGGCTGGATGTTTTTCCGCACCAGCCCCAGTCGTGTCGACAAGCATTTCCGGCGCTTGCAGCTGGCATCGGCAGCGCTCTACAGCCTCGGTCATGGCGGCAACGACGCGCAAAAAACGGCGGGCATCATCTGGATGCTGCTGATGGCGGCTACGCTGTCCAGTCCGGAGGCCGTACCGCACTGGATGCAGGCACATCCGGATCACCTGCCCAGCTGGATTGTCGCTGCCTGCTTCATCACCATCAGTCTTGGCACCATGTTCGGTGGCTGGCGCATCGTGAAAACTATGGGCCAGAAAATCACCAAGCTCAAACCGGTGGGCGGGTTCTGTGCGGAAACCGGCGGTGCCGTCACGCTGTTCCTGGCGACCAGTCTCGGCATTCCGGTTTCCACCACGCACACCATCACCGGCGCCATTGTTGGCGTGGGCGCCACCCGGAAGCTCTCCGCTGTACGCTGGGGTGTTGCCGGCGGCATCGTCTGGGCCTGGTTGCTGACGATTCCAGCCAGTGCCGCGATGGCGGCTTTTTTCTGGTGGGTAGGCAGACTGGTGCTGTAGTTTTTTCCGGCATAAAAAAGCCACCTCACGGTGGCTTTTTTTATGGGGATTACATGCGCGACTCCATCAACCATGGGCAGCCTGAAAGTAGCGCATATGGTTTGTCGCTTCGCTGCCCAAGCGCCCCGCAGGGGTCGCATTTTCTTTGCTTACTTTCTTTTGGCGAAGCAAAAGAAAGTGAGGCCACGCAGGCAGGGCGCACCGCCCTGATAAATAAACAACAGAAGCAACCCAGTCGGAGCACCTCACCGAATCCCCGACAGTGCAAGAATCTCCGCACTCCCGGGCAAGTGGTAAACAAAAGCCCAGGCCGCGCATACCCCGGAGCCAGGTATGTAATCCCTTATTAATGCGCGGGTGGCCCGTTCAGGGCGCCAGATCCGGGTGGTTTTTCAGCCATTCCACAATCTGTGTTTCTGCAGTGGCAATGTCTTTGCCGTCCAGCCGTGCCAGCACCTGGGTTTTTTCAGCCGCCGCGGGATGGCTGCCCTGTGCGGCGGCAATGCCGAACCAGACATAGGCCTGTACGGTGTCCTGCGGCAATTCGGTGGCACCGCGAGTGTAGAGGCTGGCCAGCCGGCGCTGTGCACCGATGTTCCCCTGCTCAGCGGCCTTGCGCGTCCATGCCAGGGCCTGGGCGGGGTCCTGCGCCACGCCCTGACCGTGCAGATACATCATGGCCAGCGTTTCCTGCGAATTGGCACTGCCTTGTTGTGCCGCCTTTTCGGCCCAGTTGAAGGCTTCGGCCAGACTTTTCGGCACTCCCTGGCCGTAGAGATACATCACGGCCAGATCGTCCTGCGCCGGTGCCAGTCCCTGTTCGGCGGCCAGTCGCAGCCATTTCGCTGCCAGTTCGTAACTCTGCGCCACGCCCGTGCCTTCAAGGTAAAGGCGGCCGAGGCGCAACTGCGCGCCGGCATGGCCTTGTTCGGCTGTGCTTTTGGTCCATTCGAAGCCCGCTTTCGGGTCTTTCTTTACGCCCTGGCCCTGCAGGTACATGGCACCCATGCGGTCCTGTGCCGCCAGATTGCCTTGTCGTGCGGCCTCGCCATACCACTGTGCGGCCTGCACGTAATCCTGCGCCACGCCATCACCGAGCAGGTAAATGTCGCCCATGCCGGTCTGTGCGCCGGGATTGCCCTGCTGCGCGGCCTTGAGATACCAGGCATGGGCTTCGCGGCGCGTGTGCGTGCGGTCGTCTTCGCGGGTGTTGTAGAGGGTGGCGAGCTGTTCCTGGGCACCGGCATTGCCTTGCTTGGCGGCCATGCGATACCACTTTTCCGCCTCGGCATTGTCCTGTGTCACGCCATTGCCGGCCCGGTACATGTCACCCAGCCCGGCCTGGCCGGGGGCAAAGCCCTGGTCGGCTGCCTTGCGGAACCATTGCAGGGCACGGCGGTAATCCTTGGGCACGCCGTCTCCCTTGAGGTAGAGCGCACCCAGAATGGTTTGGGCCGGTGCCGAGCCTTGCTTGGCGGCCGTCGTGAAGCTGTGGATTTCTTCGGCGTTGAAGCCGTGGGCGAGGGTGTGCAGACAGAGCAGCATGCCGGCGAGCGGCAGAAGGGTTTTTTTCATCATGATGGCCTTCAATGGCGTTGCAGCAGGCGTGCTGCTCCTGGTATGCCGGATCGGCGCGTAGCACGGTCTGGCTGTTCTTTTTAGGGAGGGAATTATGCGGGCGGAGCAAGGCGGGGAGCTAGGGCATCCATCGGCGGCCGTTGGCCTGCTCAGTCGTGCTGGCGGCGGAAGGCCAGTGCGGCGGCGATGCTGGTGAAGCTGGCCACAATGGCCACGACCACCCAGAAGCCATGCGGGGCGCTGGCAAGTGGAATGCCGCCGACATTCATGCCGAAAAAGCCGGAGATGATGTTGATGGGCAGCACCAGTACCGACACCGTGGTGAGCACGAAGAGGCTGCGGTTATTCTGCTCGTTGACCTGGGCAGCGATTTCTTCCTGCAAAAGCTTGATGCGCTCCTGCATGGCGGTCATGTCGACGATGACATTGGAAAACTCTTCGGTGGACTGGCGCAGGTCCAGCAGATCGTTTTCTGCCATCCAGCGCGGCGGCCGGTTAAGCAGGCGAAAAAGCGCAGAGGGTTCGGGGGCCAGCAAGCGCTGCAGGCGTATCAGCAGTCGCCGGTGCGAACCCAGCTGGCCGCGATCACTGTCGAGCCGGTTGATCAGCAGCCGGTCCTCAATGCTGTCGATCCGCATCGCCAGGTCGCGCACGATCTGGATCAGCACGTCGGCTTCGTCACGCAACAAATGAATCAGCAGCTCCACCGGAGAGCGCAGGGTTTCGCCTTTTTTCACGGCTTCGCGCAAACGGTCCACCGAGCGCAAGGGCTTGGTGCGGGCGCTGACCACCACCTGCGCATTCACGCTCAGCCACAGCGTGGATATGTCGGAGGCATCAAAAGAGAAATCAAAGAGCACATCGTTGAGCACGGCGATCAGCGTGTTGTCCGCATAATCAATGCGCGTTGAGCGTGTACCTTCGTGCAGGGACTCGTAAAAAATATCCGACAGCGCCAGATGCTGGCGCAGCCATTTCTCCGTGCCGGCATGCGCCAGGTTCACGTGCAGCCAGACAAATTCGCCCGTGCCGGTATCGCCGGCATGCTGGCGATGATGATCCAGCCAGACTTCCGTTTCAGCCGGTGTCAGCGCCTGACTGCTGCCAGGCTGAAAGCGGTAGGCACAGATCAGGCCGGTGAGGTCGGCACCAAAAGCGGTATTAACAGGGCTCATTGCATCGGCTTTCCTGCAGATTGACGCAGTGGCGTCAGCCCGGCCGATTTTATTGCGGTTTTGTGACGGTGCTGTGAATCAGGGGTGATTAACGTCCGTGAGTGTTTGTCCGGCCGCTTTCCAGCCATGCCATGCAGGCCAGGCCGAGAAAAACGGCAAACCACAGGCTGGCCAGACGAATGCCCACGGCGGCAATGCTTGCTGTTACCAGCGGCGCTTTGAGTGCCAGCAACAACACGACGATAGTGGCTTCGGTAGAGCCCAGCCCTCCCGGCATCATGGACGCCGCGCCCGCCAGCATGGCGATGGGGTAGAGGGCAACAGCCGTGCCCAATGGCAACAAGATGCCAAGCTGCAGCAGCAGATACACAAAGGCCAGTGTGGTTATGCCCCATGCAGCAGACCCGAGTAAGAGTGCGACCGTGATATCAGTCATGGTCATCCAGTGCCCTGCTCCCGCCATGCCGTGCCCCAGGACTCTGCCGAGTCGCGACAAGCGTCGTTGCTTGCGTAGCCGCAGCCATCCGGATAGCCGGATGATCAGGCCGGAATGCTTTGCCAGAAAAACGACGAGGCCCAGAAATACGGCGACAAATACTGCCAGCAGCGGAAAGAGGCTGAATTGCACAGCGGCAAGGCTGGCGAAAGCCAGCACGACGATCAGGTCAAAGGCGCGCTCGTAAACAAATGCCGAAATCACGACAGGGGCGCTCACACCCAGCGGCTCGAAATAGCGGATACGAACCAGCTCACCCGCTTTGCCCGGGGTGGCAGTAAAAGCAAAGCCGGCAAGATAGGCGATAAAGCCTCGTGCAAAGCCGATCCTGAGTCCGGTGCGCCGCAGCAACCAGTGCCAGCGCAGGTAGCGCAAGACATAGGACGCAAAGGCAAACGCCATCAGTACGGGCAATACCGTGGCCAGTGCAGGCAACTGCTGAAAGACCTGGTTTTTCGTGTCGGCCCAGGTCAGCAACAGCAGATAGACGAACGTGATGGCGAGCAGACTGATGATGCCGCGCTGGATTTTCATGGCAGCTTTCGTCGGGGCTCAGCGTTGCCGGGGCCGACAAGAGCGATCAAAAAGGAAGTTATGTCAGCCATCAGTGCTGCATTCCCGGATGGCTTTTCCCCTGGAATTTCATTTCTTCCAATGTCAGTGAAAATTGCTCATGCCAGAGCAGGCTGCCAAAACCTGTTGTACTTATCCTGATGCTTTTCACGGGCCGGTTCGCGGCCGCGCGGATTTCCGGTTTTATGGCCAGGAAATCATCCGTCGTTTCTATAAGGGGAGACAGGAAAAATCCCGTCGAGGTCATGCCCGATATCATAAAGAAGTTTTTTTCTTCCCCGTTCTCCAGGGTGACCGTCATTACCAGCGGAGAAGGCTTGAAGGCGATGGACCACAATTTTCCGAGCAGGGTTTTTTCTATGACCATGCTGGAAAAGACATTATTTCGTTTGGGGATATCAACCGTTTCACCCAGCCGATGACGGGACGCCGAAATCCTGTTTCTGGTAATGACGTCAGGCTTGTCTTTCTTTGCCATGAAGGCATAGCCGTTGATTTCATGAATGGCCTCGTAGTTCGCCAGGATGAGGGGCAGGCTCATGCCTTCTTCCAATGCCGGAAAGCGGTTGTCGATCGGCTGTGTCTTGAAGATCAGGATGTCCGGTGCGCCCGGCTTGGTGAGATGGGCGGCATTTGCTTCGAGCAAGGCGGGTGTATAGGCCGAGTAGCTCTGGAATACCGGCCGGGGATTCCAGGTGTTTCCCGATGCCATGATGTAGGCCTGGTCGTAGGAGTAGATGTCCATCGTTCCCGGAAATACGGGAATGTCGACCAGCTTTTTCATGCCCGCCAGTCTTTCGCGGTGAATGTCTTCCAGTGAGGGCTTGATGCCGGATCTCGCGATCAGGCCAATGCCGATATCGCCATAGGGCTTTGCCATTCTGGCCGGGAAACCGGTTTTCGAGAGGTGTCCCTGAGTGGCGTAAATGATGCCGCTGCATGCGATGACTGCCACAATCGCCAGTATGGCTACCGTTTCTTTGCGCAACTGGTAGAGCATGAAGGCGGATATGCCAAGGGCGGCCGTGCCTATGGCGGCGTGCTCGTCATGGCGCACAAAACTGCTTTTGAACGCGACGAAAAGAAAAAGCGCAATGGAGCTCCACGCAAACAGGGAAACTCCCGGGGCAAGCCTCAGCAGTGGCCTGACGGCAAGCGCCAGTATCAACAATGCCGATGCCAGATAAAGCACGATATGAAGCACAGGCCCGTCAACCGCCATGGCTTCGGTGTAACCCGACATGATGGGTACGGTGGTGGTGAAGTAATCCGGAAGCCCTGACAGTGGTTGTCCCGACAACATCCAGAATGCTGCACATGAAACGGCAGGAAGGAGAAGGCTTGCCGCCAGCAGTACAAAAAGCCGGCCCTGCAGGAAAAGCGCAGCACTGAACACTGAGGCAAAAATGCACAAGGGCAGGAACGACACTTTGATGATGGGAAGCAACCCAAGCGGCATATAGGAAAGCGCGATGAGGAGCACGGGATTTTTCAGAAGGCCGCAGGGTTGTGCATGTGCTTGCTTTGACAGGAAACGGGAAACCGCCAGGCTCAGCAGAAGAGGGTAGGAAAGAAAGTAGGCATCCGGCGAATACATCAGCAAGGTGAACAGGGCAAATGCAACCAGCCACAGGTTTTCAAGCTTGTCGATCAGCAGCCTCAGCTGGAGATAATAAAAAAATGAAAAAAACAGGCCGCCCAGAATGATCACTCCATCCAGCGAGGGAATGTAGCCGCGCGTAAACAGCGAGGAGTAGGGGCCGAAGGTGAATATGATGTCGCGACCGATGACGAGTCCCTGAGCCATTGCCTGATTCATGCCCATGACCCATGAAGCACCCAGGCCAAAATCCGGCATGTCCGGCATGAAGGGAGTGATGACGGCGGCCAGGGTAATGAACAGGAAAAAATGTGCCATGGCGCTGACGGCCTCTGTGTTGAGCACATATTGCTTCATTCGGTTTTCCTCGAAATACACGGTAACGTTGTTCTGGGCGCCATCTTTTTTAAGGAGCAGAGCCGTCAGCGAAATGACCAGCGTTTATGCCCCAGATAGCTGGTGAATACCGGAACCATCACGCCGGCGGCATGAGCAATTTCGGCGGCATGCCAGGTAATCCCCAGCCAAGGCAGCAGATGGCAGGCAAGTGCCATGCTGACCAGCCATGTCTGCATGACGGCAAGCAGATTGACCAGCGTGAAATAGAACACGGCACGCTTTATGTCCTGACGGCTTTCAGTGAATACAAACAGTTTTGCCAGAATGAAGGCCGTAATCATTCCGGTGACATACGCCAGGATGATGGCGCTTGAGTAGCTCATCCACTGGTTGTAGATGATCCGGCTGCCAAAATTGACGGCTGCCGCCGTTCCGCCCGCCAGCAGAAACGTCAGAAACTGTCTGGTGAAGAAATCATGCATCAACGTACAACCTGCCTGGCCAGATGGCGTCCGAACTGGATGCTTTCAGAAATGCCTCTGTCTTCCGGATAGTAATAAGAGGTATCCGCTGCCCACAAACCCTCCACGGGGAGGGCCACGGGAGGCAGTGTCTTGAGGTAGCCGGGTTCGCAAACGGGCTGGGCATGGCGATAACGGCTGGCGCGCATGGCCAGGAAATCACCTTCCTCAAGCGCGGGATTGATGGTCATCAGATAGCGCTTCACTTTGTCGAGAAAAGCCTGATCCGGCTCCTGGAATTTTGGATGCTCGCCCGGCATGTAAAAAGGCACGTAAACAATATGCTGGTCAAGTGGACGCAGATTCGTGTACTCAACCAGCCCCGGAATATCCATGTCGGCATCGTTCACGTTCAGCCAGAAGTTACCGGTCACCGGCTTCTTCAGCTTGGCGATGACACAGACCACGGCAATGTTTTTCTTGGCCCTGAAACTGGCCAGAATATTTTCGGGAAGATCAGGCATCAGGCGAGGGATATAGGGCAGGGGAATCGTGCTGACCACCTTGTCAAACGTGTGCCGTGTGCTGCCGGACAGCACGCCTTTGACGGCACCATCCTCAATGATGACCTGGCTGACCGCTGTGCCAAGGCGGATTTCACCGCCATGACTTTCAATAAAAGACTGCATGCCCTTGAGCAGGGTGTCAGAGCCGCCATCAAGATAGCCAAGTTTTTCACGGAAGATGCTGTAACGTGAGCGGCCTATGCGACGGATGCGGCTCCATATCCAGGCGGCGGACAGGCTCTCGGCGTAATCATAAAATTTGTAGTCAAACAGTTTCTGCCACAATACCCCGTAGGCCTCTTCACCGACCCAGCGCTTTATCCAGGAGCTGGCCTCCACGTCGTCAAGCGGCTGCCAGTGAGTGCGTTTGGTGGAAAGAAAAGCGTGCAGGCCGTAGCGGAATTTCGCCAGGAGACCAAGCCCCGGAAATTTCAGCAGGGCCATGGGGTTTCCCCAGTCATGCAGCTTGTGCTGGTAGTAATAGCCCATCTTCGTTTCAACCCAGTGCAGTTTTTCCCCGAGACCAAGCTCCGTGAGCAACTCGAAGAAGGCTGTGTCGGACGTGCAGTGAAAGTGGTAGTAACGTTCAATGGCCAGGCCATCAAAATCAAAAACGGCCGTCATGCCGCCCACGCGATCATCTGCCTCAAAAACGACCGGGAAATGCCCGTCCTTGGCGAGTTGATAGGCAATTGCCAGGCCCATGGGACCGGCCCCGAGTACGGCAATATGCTGACGTTCCGCTGTGGTTCGCGTCATGGTGTTCAGAATTCCAGTACAACCTTGCTGTAGGTTGGATCATTGAATGTTTCGGTTATGGCGCTGGCGAAGGGTGTGGCTTGCACATCGAAAATCTGCGGCCAGTCTATAACCTCGAATTCGTCACAGGCCACCAGTGCTTTCAGCTGGTCGGCGGTAAAGGGAGGTTCCTTGTCAAAGACAGCCCACAGTTTCAGCAGGCTGTAGAAAAGCCCGTAAGGGATATTCAGGATAAAGGTGCGGGATCCGGTGGCTTTGCGGATCTCGCGGATGATGTCGATGTAGTCGACCTCTTCAAGACCGGTGATGTTGAAGGTCTTTCCGGAAATCTTCTTTTCGATGCAACTGACAATGATGCGGCTGAAGTCACCGGCATAAAGGGGCTGGCGCATGTAGCGGCCATGTCCTGGCACCGGAAATACCGGAACTTTCTGCATGAAGCGCGATAACCAGCCCAGATGCTTGCGGTCAAACCATCCGAACATCAGGGTCGGGCGCAGTATCACGCAATTGATGCCGCTTTCACGGACCCGTTGCTCCTGGATTTTCTTGGTGTTTGTGTAGTCATCATCGGCCACGGATTCCACGACTGAGGAGCTGATGTGCACGGTGTAGGGGACGTCGTGCTGCCTGATGGCGGCCAGTACCTGGTCGGTGGAAACAATATTGTTGCGGATGAAGGGCGCCGCATCCGGCGCTCCGATCTGCGCCTGCAGCATGACCACCGCTTCGGCCCCGGCAAAATGGTTTTGCCAGTGCCCGGCTTCCGCCAGATCGGCATATTCGGCCACGACGTCCGGATGAAGACGGCGCAGGATGTCCAGATTCTTGCGGTGCTTGTCGATCACGACAATATCGTTGTAGCCACCGGCTTTAAGCCGGGTGACCAGGTTCTGCCCGACAAGTCCGGCTCCGCCAGGAAGCACTATTTTTTTGTTGGTCTGCATGGATGCTTCCTGTTCTTCTTATTCATTGCCTGCCGGTGCAGCACCGGGCTCTGGCAAAAGAATGAATGACGCTTTCTGTGGCTTGTACATTTTTCTACAGCCGGACCCTTTTGAAGATGAAGGTCGGCAGCAGGACGATGATCATCATGATGTAGCGCCAGAAAAACGGGGTGTACAGCGTATCGGTTTTTTTGGCGATGCCGTTCAGGATGTCGGCCGCCACTTTTTCTGG